>ENA-OQHP01000206-OQHP01000206.1-human-gut-metagenome-genome-assembly--contig:-NODE-206-length-20083-cov-2.450391_pt1 | contig 20083 bp, 27 predicted proteins | sample MGYA00242563_ERZ504717 | MGnify/ENA primary metagenome ERZ504717 (study PRJEB26092, sample SAMD00036212) | human gut metagenome | host: Homo sapiens | study: EMG produced TPA metagenomics assembly of... | reverse complement strand
CGGTCCTTGGGCACGTATATATGCTTCGTCCTGCTATCTGCTCACCCAGATAGCACGTACAGGGTCTATCCTGTATTTGTTGCGTTGCCCATGAATGTATTGTTGGGATGGCATATCCAGACCATTATTGTTGTAACCAGTGTGGCTATTGTGCTTTATTCCATGTTGGGTGGCATGAAGGCTGTCATTTGGACAGAGGCCATACAGGGAATTATTCTGATCGGAGGTGCGTTGGTATGTATGTTTATTTTGCTTTTTGATATGCCCGGAGGTCCGGTGCAGACTTCTCCATCGCCATGGAAGATGGTAAATTCAGCTTGGGAAGCTTTGGAAGCAGTTTAAGTGAGTCCACTTTTTGGGTGTGTCTGATTTATGGTATATTTACTAATTTGCAGAACTATGGTATAGACCAGAGTTATGTGCAACGTTATCATACGGCGAAGAATGAGAAGGAGGCTAAGTTTTCGGCCTTGTTCGGAGGATATTTGTTTATTCCCGTTTCGGCCGTTTTCTTTATGATAGGGACTGGACTGTATGCGTTCTATAAAGTGCATCCGGGGATCTTGCCCGACGGGGTGGGGGCGGATTATGTCTTTCCGTTTTTTATAGTCAATGAGTTGCCGGTGGGGTTGACAGGCCTGCTGATTGCTTCTATCTTTGCCGCAGGTATGAGTACCATTGCGACCAGTGTCACTAGTTCGTCTACCATCATTCTGACGGATTATTATCAGCGGTTCCGCAAACATGCCGGAAACAGGGAGCGGATGTTGGTGCTGAAACTCTCCAGTGTAGGAGTGGGAGTGGCAGGGATTCTGGTGGCTTTTGCTTTATGAGTGTGCAAAGTGCGCTGGATGCCTGGTGGGCGTTGGCGTCTATTTTCAGCGGAGGCATGTTGGGACTGTTTCTATTGGGGTATATTTCGAAGAAAGCACGTAATTTTGATGCGGTACTGGGAGTCGTTTGTGGAGTATTCTGGTTTGTTGGATTGTGATATCCCCCTTTGTACATGCCAATCTGGCTATCGTGTTCGGGACGTTGCTGATATTTTTGGTGGGATTCCTGAGTGCTAATCTGCTTAATAAGAGAAGATGTAAGTAGAATAACTTAATTTTATAAAACTCAACTTTATAGAAAAGAATTTTTCATCTGAAACTTGACATTCTTCATTGACAATAAGAAGGCCGTATCACTTTTGAGTAATGATACGGCTTTTCTGTATTTGTCGGTTACAATCTGTAACCTTTAGAATGTTCATTTTGGTTTTGATTCACTCTCCGGTTTATTAATCGTTTCATCGTTCTCCTTATCAGATAAATCTTTTCAGCTCATTGACCTGTTTAATGCGGCATTGAAATCTTCCACCAGTTCTTTCATCACTTCGTCTACCGTCTGTAATTTATGTATGCATGATGCGACTTGTCCTATTTCCAGTTCACCTTCGAATAAATCTCCTTCAAAGATTCCCTTTTTGGCACGTCCTTTTCCTAACAAAGTGCGTAGTTCATCCGTTGTTGCGCCACGGCTTTCCGCTTCTTCTACTTGTTTGAAGAAATCATTCTTGACCAACCGGACGGGAGAGAGCTGTTTCAATGTCAGTTGGGTATCTCCTTCATTCAGTCGCAGACACCGGTCTTTGAATGTGAAATGAGCAGAACTCTCTTCGGTTAATGCAAAGCGCGTCCCTATTTGCACCCCGTCGGCCCCCAATGCCATAGCAGCCAGTATGCTTTCTCCCGATCCGATACCTCCGGCAGCTATCAACGGCACAGTGGTGATCTGTCTGACGGCTGGAATAAGACATAGGGTGGTCGTTTCCTCCCGTCCGTTATGTCCTCCTGCTTCGAATCCTTCGGCTACGATGCGTCTACACCTGCTTCTTCACATTTGGCGGCAAACTTGGTGCTTGCCACTACATGGGCCACAATGATTCCATGCTCATGCAGGTGTTCTGTCCAGGTCTTTGGATTTCCGGCAGAGGTGAAGACGATTTTCACACCCTCTTCTATTACCATATTGATAAGGATGTCTATTTCGGGATACATCAGCGGAATGTTTACTCCGAAAGGTTTGTCTGTCGCCGCTTTGCATTTCTGTATGTGTTCGCGTAAGGTCTCGGGATGCATGGAGCCTGCTCCTATCAGTCCCAGTCCTCCGGCGTTACTTACTGCGGAGGCTAGTCGCCAACCGCTACACCATACCATTCCTCCCTGTATGATGGGATACTTTATTCCAAAAAGATTGCAAATTCTGTTCATATGTAATAATTTAGTGATTTGTCTATTTGCTAATGTACCAATAACTATGTGGGACATAATACAGCCGATTAGCACATTGACGAATAGTTCATTATACAAAACAACTAACTTTTATTGAATGTTTTAGGGAGAAAGTAGTGAAAAAAGGAAAAATTCTTAGAAATTTTAAGGTTTGTAGAACAGAAATGGTCTATCTTTGTTCTCAGAATTAAAATTGTATATTTATAAACGGATAAAAAACATGTTATTACAACTGCTATTTGTACTTGTCGCTATTATTGTAGGTGCCCGTCTGGGAGGTATCGGACTGGGAGTGATGGGAGGTGTGGGCCTTGCCATATTGACCTTTGTTTTCGGACTTCAACCTACCGCTCCCCCTATTGATGTGATGTTGATGATTGTCGCCGTTATCTCTGCCGCCTCTTGTATGCAGGCTGCCGGCGGACTGGACTATATGGTGAAATTAGCAGAACGGTTGTTGCGTCGTAACCCTTCACAAGTGACTATCCTGAGTCCGTTGGTTACTTATCTGTTTACTTTTGTCGCAGGTACGGGGCATGTGGCCTACTCTGTGCTTCCTGTCATAGCCGAGGTGGCTACGGAAACTAAAATTCGTCCTGAGCGTCCTTTAGGCATTGCCGTTATCGCCTCGCAACAGGCTATTACTGCCAGCCCTATCTCTGCCGCTACCGTAGCGTTGCTGGGATTGCTGACAGGATTTGACATCACTCTGTTTGATATTCTGAAGATTACTATTCCCGCTACATTAATCGGTGTGCTGGTGGGAGCTTTCCTTTCAAAGAAGGTGGGTAAAGAGTTGTTGGAAGATCCCGAATACTTGCGCCGCTTGGAAGCCGGGATGATTGATACAAAACATGTGGAGCTGAACGATGTGAAGAATATGTTTCATGCCCGTATCTCGGTGATAATTTTTATTGCCGCCACGCTGTTGATAGTGTTGTTCGGTTCTATTCCTGTCATGCGTCCTGTGTTCAATGGTACGGCTTTGGATATGCCGGCTATTATTGAGATTTTGATGTTGTGTGCGGCGGCTGTTATTCTTCTCATTTCACGTACGGATGGAATTAAAGCTACACAAGGCAGTGTGTTTCCTGCCGGGATGCAGGCGGTAATCGCTATATTTGGTATTGCATGGATGGGAGATACCTTCATTAATGGAAACATTACGGAACTGACAGGCTCTATTGAGGGGATTGTGCGCCAAATGCCCTGGTTGTTCGGTCTGGCATTGTTTGTCATGTCCATTTTGCTTTATAGCCAGGCTGCTACGGTGCGTGCCATTGTGCCGTTAGGGATAGCACTGGGTATTTCTCCGATGATGTTGATTGCTTTGTTCCCTGCTGTCAACGGATATTTCTTTATTCCTAATTATCCTACAGTGGTGGCAGCTATAAATTTTGACCGTACAGGAACAACAGGCATTGGAAAATGGATTCTGAATCATTCGTTCATGATGCCTGGGATGTGGCCACCATTGTTTCTATTGTGGTAGGCCTGCTGCTGGTACAGGTGTTCTAGAAAGGAAAGGGGGTAGGTGTAGTCGGACTTGAAGATGAGTGATCTTCTGCCTGTAACATTTATAATGATTCGATGTATACATATATATCATCGGCACATCTTCTTCTTTGTGTGAACAAAATTTCCAAATAATTATTATAGTAATAAAACCTAAACTTGAAAAGATTATGAACGGATTAAGAAAACTCAGCCTTATGGCGGCAATGCTGGTATGTACCACATTGGCTGCTGTCTCCCAAAAGCCTAATATCCATATATTGGCTACAGGGGGGACTATTGCCGGAACAGGCGCTTCGGCTACTAAAACAAATTATACTGCCGGACAGGTGGCTATCAGCACATTGCTGGAAGCGGTTCCCGAAGTGAACAAAATAGCCAATGTGACCGGGGAACAGATTGTAAAAATCGGTTCTCAGGACATGAATGATGCCGTATGGCTGACGTTGGCCAAGCGTATCAACGAGCTTTTCAGCCGTGGAGATGTGGACGGTATCGTGATTACTCACGGAACTGACACAATGGAAGAAACCGCCTTTTTCCTGAACTTGACTGTGAAGAGTGACAAGCCTGTTGTATTGGTAGGAGCCATGCGCCCCTCTACGGCCATGAGTGCGGACGGACCGTTGAACTTGTATAATGCGGTAGTTACTGCCGCTGCTAGGGAATCACGGGGTAAAGGTGTCGTAATTGCCATGAACGGTTTGATTTTGGGAGCCCACGGAGCATGAAGACCAATACGGTGGATGTACAGACTTTCCAGTCTCCTAACTCCGGTGCGTTGGGATATGTATTGAATGGTAAGGTTTTTTATAATATGGAATCTTTGAAACGCCATACCACCGGTTCCGATTTTGATGTGGCCCACCTTGACAAGCTGCCGAAAGTAGGTATCGTTTACAGTTATTCCAATGTAGAGGCTGATGTTATGATCCCTTTTCTGAATAATGGTTACCAAGGTATTATTCATGCCGGTGTGGGGAATGGCAACATTCATCAGAATTTGTTTCCGATATTGGAAAAGGCCCGTCAGCAAGGTATTTTGGTAGTGCGTTCCAGCCGTGTTCCTACCGGACCGACCACATTGGATGCCGAGGTGGATGATAATAAATATCAATCGTGGCTTCACAAGAGTTGAATCCTCAGAAAGCGCGTGTGTTGTTGATGTTGGCATTAACTAAAACAAAAGACTGGAAGAAGATTCAGGAATACTTCAACGTATACTAGTCCATCCGGCACTTTTTCTTTTTATCTCTTTCTTTTGCGCGCATAAAAGAAAAAGAGAATACATTATAACCTAAAACTTGACTTATGAAAAGAATAATGTTAGTATGCCTGACAGCCCTTGCTGTCTCAGGTACTTACTCTTTATATGCCCAATCTTCCGGAAGTGATTTCATGGTCGGTGACAAAAGCCTGTTTGAAGAAGTCACCGGTATCAAGAAGAAAACGGACAAGTTCAATCTCTATCTTAATATGCACGGTGATTTCAACATGAAATGGAATGATTCCGGATTTGATCAGGGCGCATTCGAAATGAAGCAGCTCCGTATCGAAATGAAGGGGGATATCAATGATTGGTTGAGTTACCGTTACCGTCAGCGTCTGAATCGGGGTAACGATGGTTCCGGCAATATAGATAATGTACCTACCAGCATAGATTGGGCAGGAGTAGGCATCAGATTAAATAAGTTCTCATTTTTGCCGGAAAGCAATGTGTCTCGTATGGTGGTATAGAATTTGATTTGAATCCGATTGATATTTACGAATATAGTGACATGATAGAGCACATGAGTAACTTCATGACCGGTTTGAATGTGGCATACAACTATAATCCTTATCAGCAGATACAATTTCAGGTATTGAACAGCCTGAACGGGCCGTCCGAGGAGATGTATGGGGATTTGGAACGTACCAAACTGCCGTTAGTTTATACCTTGAACTGGAACGGAAATTTCCTGGATGTTTTCAAAACCCGTTGGTCTGCCTCTGTTATGAACGAAACGAAGGGCGAAAAGATGTATTATTACGCTTTGGGTAATGAATTTAATTTCAGCCTAAATGGCATGCCTATTTTGACTGGATGTATTCTCGTGAAGGAGTAGACCGTAAAGGATTATAACTAACATCGTAGGAACTGATAATCAGGCACACAATGCTTTTAATGCCGAATATATGTCATATGTGTTGCATGTGAATTATCGTTTTGCCCCAAAGTGGAACTTGTTTGCAAAGGAATGTATGAAACTGCTTCCGTTTATAAGGCAAGCGATGAAGTGGAAAAAGGGAAATATCGCACGGCATGGGGATATGCAGGAGGTATAGAATTTTATCCGATGGAGAGCAATCTGCACTTCTTCCTGGCATACGTGGGGCGTTCCTATAAATATACCGATCGTGCAAAGGCGTTGGGTGAGGACAATTTCAGTACCATCGTGTGTCAGTGGGATTCATTTGGCAGATGCCTGTATTCTAGCTCATGCTTTCCTTTTTTGTTTGTTATGAAGAATCGGCAGGCAACTTGTTGCCTGCCTGCTATTTATCATGAAAATGTTTTTCTTTTATCAGAGTTAAAGCCGTTACCTTTTTTATCATACACGTCATAAATCAGCCTGGCAACTTTTCATGAATGGGTTACAGAGTTTCCTGACTTTATCTGATTCGGGAATATTTTTCCTGTTTATTGTATGGACCGGAGATTTTTCTTTCCGAAAAACTTATCAATAATCAATGCGATAGCCCCATCGCCCGTCACATTACAAGCAGTACCGAAACTATCCATGGCAATGTAAAGTGCTATCATCAAAGCCTGTTCACTTTCTCCGAATCCCAGCATGGAAGACAGGATCCCCAATGCAGCCATGATGGCTCCTCCCGGTACTCCCGGTGCAGCTACCATCGTGATTCCCAGCATAAAGATGAATCCTGCAAACATGGGGAAATTAAAGGGCATTCCTTGCATAATCATCAGTGCCAGTGCGCAAGCAACAATCTTCAACGTGCTTCCCGACAGATGAATTGTGGCACATAGCGGAATGACAAATCCGGCTATATCCTCCGTGACCCCATTCTTGACAGTCTGTCGCAAAGTCACCGGAATGGTGGCTGCCGATGACTGTGTGCCCAATGCTGTGAAATAGGCAGGCATCATCTTTCCCAGTAGTTTGAACGGATTCCGATGTACAAACAGCGCTGCAATGGTATATTGAAAAACCAATAGGAAGATGTGAAGCAGGAAAATGACTCCGATGATCTTGATAAATACCATCAGAATGTTATATACCTGTCCGGAATGGGTCATATTCAGGAATATACCGAATATATAGATAGGCAGTAGGGCAGAATCACCGTCTGGATGGTTTTGACTATGATTTCTTTGAAATCGTTACATACGTTTTTCAGCGCTGTACTATCCAGATGTGCGATGCCCAGACCTAGTGTGAAGGCTAAAATCAAGGAAGTCATCACATTCATCACCGGGGGGATGGCTACAGTGAAGAATGGAGAAATATCATGTGCCTCGCTGATTTGTTCTATCGGTGCTCCCGGAGTAATCATGGAAGGGAAAAAAGTCACTCCGGTGAAATAAGACAGGAAACCGGAGAACAACGTGGCGCTGTATGCTACCAATGTCGTTATCACCAGCATCTTTCCTGCCTCCTTACCGATATCGGCAATGGCAGGAGTGACCAGCCCGAGAATAATCAGTGGAATGATGAAACCCAAAAATTCGCTGAAGATTCCGTTGAAAGTCACAAATACTCTGACCAATTCGCCGGGAAGAACGTTTCCGAATCCTATACCAATGTGATGGCGATGATAATTCGGGCTAATAAGCCGATTTTTAACCTCTTCATGATAATGTGTTATTATTCAAATTGCAAAGATAGAATTATTGAACAAATAACCTATCAAATTGTTAAATATAAAAAGAATAATTTATGGAAAAGGCAGATATAGGATTAATCGGATTAGGTGTGATGGGGCAGAACCTTGCTCTGAATCTTGCCAACAAGGGATGGAAGGTTGTAGTATGGAACCGTACCGTTCCTGGAAAAGAAGAAAATGTAGTGGAACACTTTATAGCCAACCGCGCCAAAGGAAAAGGCATCATAGGCAGTAATGAACTGACAGATTTTGTCGAAGCACTGAAAACTCCGCGTGTCATCCTTTTGATGGTACAGGCGGGGCCCGCTGTCGATGAACTGACGGGCAAGCTGTTTCCTTTGATGGAAAAGGGTGATATCCTCATTGACGGAGGCAACTCTTATTATGAAGATACGGAACGTCGTGTAAAGGAACTTTATGATAAAGGAATGTACTTTGTAGGTTGCGGCATTTCAGGAGGTGAGGAGGGTGCTTTGCATGGAGCGTCCATCATGCCCGGTGGTGCGCAAGAGGCATGGCCAGTCATTCAGCCGATGCTGAAAAGTATTGCGGCAAAAGCTGAGGATGGTACTCCGTGTTGTGAGTGGGTAGGTCCCGGTGGCGCAGGCCACTATGTAAAATGGTGCATAATGGCATAGAATATGGGGATATGCAGCTGATTGCTGAAATTTATTTCGCCATGAAGCACCTGCTGGCGTTGAAGAATGAACAGATGGCGGATATTTTTGAACAATGGGACAAAGGACGTCTGCATAGTTACCTGATAGAGATTACTTCGGCCATTCTGCGTCATAAAGAAGAAGGAGGCGATTATTTGCTCGATAACATTCTGGATGCTGCGGGACAAAAAGGAACGGGTCGCTGGAGTGTCATTAACTCCCTACAACTAAATACACCACTGGACGTGATTGCCGAGGCGGTTTTTGCCCGTAATCTGTCGGCAGAGAAGAACTTGCGCGTGCTGATGTCCAAACATTATATGCATGTGGAGAATCATCCGGTATATAATTATCAGGATACGGTGATCGGATTGGAAAGTACCTTATATGCGGCTCGTCTGACAAGCTATGCGCAAGGGTTTGCTCTGATGTGCACTGCCAGTGAGCAATATGGCTGGAAGTTGAATCTTTCCACTATCGCGCTGTTGTGGCGCGCCGGATGCATTATTCGTTCTGCTTTTCTGAACGACATTGCCGAGGCCTATCACCGTGCACCGGGATTGTCGCATCTGTTGCTGGACGAGCATTTCGGACGGGAAGTAATGGAAGCCCTGCCCGCGTGGAAGAAATACATCGGTGTCATGTTGAGAGAAGGGTTGCCCGTACCTGTACTTTCCGCAGCGTTGAATTATTTTCTGGGTCTGACCACCAACCGTTCCCCAGCTAATATGATTCAAGCGATGCGTGATTATTTCGGAGCTCATACCTTCGAGCGTGTGGACAGTCCACGGGGGGAATTTTTCCACGAACATTGGGAAGACAACTATTGATATGTCGCAACACAAAGCATTATACATTCATTTTTAAAACAAAGAATCATGAGTTTACCACATAGTTTATTTTTGGTCATCTTCGGTGCATCCGGTGATTTAACCCGGCGCAACTGATGCCTGCCTTGATAAAGATACATAACGGGAAACGCTTCCCCGAGCATTTTGCCATTATCGGCTGTGCCCGTACTGCATACACGGACGAAACTTATCGTGCCTATCTGAAAGAAGAACTGATAAAATTCGGTTTTCTTACTAAAGAGGAAATGGAAACATTGGACGATTTTCTCTCTACTGTTCATTACCAGTCCATGGACCCGGCTGACGAAACCACTTATTTTCTGTTAAATGACCGTTTGAAGGAGCTTTCGCCTCAATATGAGAATAATGGGAACTATTTGTTCTATCTGGCAACTCCGCCCTTGCTTTATGAATTGATTCCGAAATGTCTGCATGATGCGGGCTTGTTGAAAAAGCCTGGATTAAAGCGTATCATTGTCGAGAAGCCTTTCGGATACGACCTGGCTTCCGCTCAGAAACTAAATAAAATCTATGCCGCTTATTTTAAAGAAGAGGATATCTACCGCATCGATCATTTTTTGGGCAAGGAAACGGTGCAGAATATTATGGTGACCCGTTTTGGAAGTACTATTTACGAACCGATATGGAATCGTAACTATATAGATTATGTAGAAATCACTGCGGTGGAAAATATGGGTATAGGTACTCGCGGAGGATATTATGACGGGGCGGGAGCTCTGCGCGATATGGTACAGAACCATTTGATGCAGTTGCTTGCTATTACTGCCATGGAACCACCGGCCAAGTTTGACAAGAATGGTTTCCGTAACGAGGTGATCAAGGTCTACCAATCCCTTCGTCCGCTGACTGATAAGTATATCCGTGATAATGTTATCCGCGGACAATATATTGCTGGTGATGACCGTATCGGTTATCGTGAAGAAAAGAATGTTCGTCCTGATTCCCGTACAGATACCTACGTGGCGATGTGTCTGTATGTGGATAACTGGCGTTGGCAGGGAGTGCCTTTTTATATCCGTACCGGAAAGCAGATGCCTACCAAGGTGACCGAAATTGTGGTTCATTTCAAACCTGCTCCTATGCAGATGTTCCAAATGAAGGAAGGTTTTTACAAAGGTGAGGAACTGATTATCCGTATTCAACCCGACGAGGGAATTCTTCAGCGCATAGCCATGAAAGAACCTGGTGCCGGTTTCTATATGGGAACATGGAGATGGACTTCAGCTATGACCAGCACGATCAGGAAACGGGGATGCGTATGTACGCCTGTTGGAAGACAGTCTGGTGGGTGATCCTACACTTTTTACCCGTTCCGATGCCGTGGACGAGAGCTGGACTTACTTTGATAAGATTCTGGATTATTGGAAGAAGCATCCCGAAACTCCTCTTTATGGGTATCCTGCAGGAACATGGGGACCGAAAGAAGCGGATGTATTGATCAACCGCAGTCATTCCGAGTGGACAAACCCGTGCAAGAATCTGACACATTCCAATTTATACTGTAAATTGTAAGTCGTCATCTGTGGATAGTAAATTTAAAACAGCAAACTCTAAGTAATAAATAGTGAATAAGATGATTGACCATAACTTTTATGCGTCGCCTGTACAAGCGTCGCAAACCTTGATAACTCATATATTGGAAGCGATGGATAAAGAGCTTGAACGGCCTTTTACCATTGCTCTTTCCGGAGGGACTACTCCTGCCACACTTTTTGAGGTTTGGGAGCGTGAATATGCCACATATACCCCTTGGTCCCGTATTTATTTCTATTGGGTAGACGAGCGTTGTGTGCCACCTGGCGATGATCAGAGCAACTTTGGCTTGGCCTATCGTCTGTTGTTTAGTAAGGTAGGTATTCCTGCCAGTCATTACTATCGTATTGTGGGTGAGGGCGCTCCCGAAGAAGAAGCCAAACAGTATTCTTCCATAGTCAAGACCACCGTTCCGACCGTGGACGGTGTGCCTGTTTTTGATTTTGTATTATTAGGGATAGGAGAGGACGGGCATACATCATCCATTTTCCCCGACCATCAGGAACTTCTTACCGCCGGGGAACCGTATGAGGTGTCCGTCAATCCTTATAATAAAACAGTGCGTATATGCATGACGGGACGTCTTGATAGAAGCCCGGCATACCTGTTTCTGGTGACGGGCGAGAACAAATGCAGTATTTTGAAAGAAATCCTTGATAAAAACAAGGAAGGGGTCTATCCGGCATCTTATATTTGGCATCATGCACGTAATCCGCAACTGTATGCATCACTTGTATCATAATATTTCTTTTAGATGAAGAGTTTAAACGAAAATAACTTTCTAGATGGGAAATGAATCAACTATGGATGCTATGTCTCCTATAGATATAAAAAAAAGGAGCAACGCCTTGCTCCAACCTTTGTTAACCTTAAATCTAATACTATGAAAAACACAATGCAAAGGTACGGATATTTCGGAAATTTGCAAGATATTCTCTTCATTTTATAGGTTGAAACAATGTTATTTAACATAGAAAGGCATCCTGTTTACAGCTATTTGCAAAACAGGATGCCTTCACTATAATCCATTAAGACTCTTTAATAAGCGTGTCCGCCTTGTTCCAGTTCCTTTGCTGTAATGGGCTTGCGGTCTATGGCACGCCAAGCATAAATAATATAGGCCAGAACGAAAGGTACCAGAATGGAAACGTATGCCATGGTGCGCAGGGTAAATTCGCTGGAGCAACTGTTTGCCAAGGTCAGCGAACTTTGTAGATCGGCTGTGGACGGGTAATAAGCCGTATTATTATATCCCGCACAAAGCAATAAAGCTAATACAGTCAATACAACTCCTATTCCGGTAAACCAGATACCATTGGTCGCAGTCTTGCTGAAGACAGCCCTTCCGATACCCCAAAGTACTCCGACAACGCCTGATAGGAACAATACCAGCAATAGAGGCATATCCATCAGATTGATGAAATACTTGTAAGGTTCCATATAAACTTCTTTTGTCTCGGGATTTACAGCGAAACCATCAGCCAATAAAGTACGGATAACAAATGCCAGAAATAGAATAAGGAAAGGAATAGCATCTGTTATAAGCTGACGGCGGCAGCGGGGGATTAAGTCTTTATCCCGGATGTTATTGATAAAATAAAGATTGCCCAAAAGGCGGGCCAGGAAGAATACGGCAAATCCCAAGACCAGATTCCAAGGATTGGTCAGCGCATCCAGTCCGTGCCATCCGTTTGCCCAACTGCTGATGACAGGCATCAGCTCATTACCCATGTTTCCTTTATTAACCAGGAAATTGGAGCCGGTAAAGAAAGTAGCCACAGCTCCTCCTAGCAATAGAGGTCCTACAATACCATTTATAACCAGAAACCATTGGTAAGTATGTTTGCCCAGCAGATTGCCCAGCTTGGACTGGAACTCGTATGAAACAGCTTGCAATACGAAACTGAAAAGAACAATCATCCACAACCAGTAAGCACCGCCAAAGCTGGTACTGTAGAACAGCGGGAAAGAAGCGAAGAAGCGCCGCCGAAAGTGACAAGGGTAGTAAAAGTAAACTCCCACTTGCGTCCTGTGGAGTTTACCAGCAAGGCACGTTCTTCGTCATTGCGTCCCAGCGTGAACAGCAAAGAGTTGCCACCCTGCACAAAGAGTAGGAACACCAACAAAGCACCCAGTAACGATACTAGGAACCACCAATAATTTTGTAGAAATATATAGTCCATAATATTCTAAATTAAAAATTGAGAATTGAATATTGAAAAATAGAATTAGAGAAACTTGAACTAAAAAAAGAATGACTTGATGGCGGAATTAATCTCCTGTATGTAGCCATTTATTGCGCAGCCTGAATTATTTCCACCTGTTTCATTTATTCCTTAATTCTTAATTCCCTCCGGTCCTTTCTTGATGGCCTTCAGCATGATACCTATTTCAGCAAAGAGCAGAACGGTAAACAATAGAAGGAAGATAAAGAAAGTAAGCTGTACGGAACCTGTCTGCAATTTGGAGATGGCTGCTCCTACAGGCAACATATCCTGTATAGCCCATGGCTGGCGCCCCACTTCGGCTACCACCCAGCCTGCCTGACTGCCGATATAGCTAGTGGAATAGTCCACAAAGCCACCCGTTGCAACCATCGCATATCAGCCAGTTTCTCTTTTTTCGATACAATCAGTACTATAATAAAGAACAGGATGAAATAACCTCCCAGCCCCACCATGATCCGGAATGACCAGAAAGTAAGTCCTACATTAGGAACCAGATGGGCGGGATCCTTGATATATCCGTAACCAAAATATTTTACGTTTTCGTCCAATGTCTTGCGAGCTGCTGCGGCACTTGCTTCGTCACCTGCCTTATGCGCTTTGCGGAATGCATCCAGGGCGGCGATGGCAATCTGTCCGCGTTTAATTTTCTCTTCGGCCGATAAAGCCGTTGTACCGTCGGGCATCTGATAACCACCTTCCAGCAGATTGTTGATACCCGGTACATAACCGTCTATGTCGTGAGTGGCAAGGATAGAAAGCATTTTGGGGATTTTCAAATCGCCTGCAATGGTGAAGGGTACTCCGTTTCCGCCATCGTGCAATCCTTCAGCGGCAGCCATTTTCATAGGTTGCACTTTGGCTACCTGTACTCCCGAAATATCCCCCGTCCATGCAGTGACGAGAGAGGCGAACAGACCTACGGCGGCGGCAACTTTAATACTGCTCAGAGCGAACTCCTTCTGACGGTTGCGCAGTAAATACCAGCAACTTATTCCTACTACAAAAACGGCTCCCAGTATCCAGCTGCTTAACACTGTGTGGAAGAACTTGCGGCGATAGCATGGGAGAGAGGGCGACAGCTGCAAAGTCCACCATTTCATTTCTTACTGTTTCGGGATTGAAAGCCATCCCTACGGGGTATTGCATCCAGGCATTGGCGACCAGAATCCACCAAGCGGAGATCGTTGCTCCCAGTCCGGTGAGCCAGGTGGATGCCAGATGGAAACGCTTGCTCACTTTGTTCCAGCCGAAGAACATGACGGCAATGAAAGTGGCTTCCATAAAAAATGCCAGGATTCCTTCGATAGCCAGTGGGGCTCCGAAGATATCGCCCACAAACCAGGAATAGTTACTCCAGTTAGTTCCGAACTCGAATTCCAGAATCAGACCGGTGGCAACACCTACGGCGAAATTGATTCCAAACAGTTTCATCCAGAATTTAGCTGTGTTCTTCCAGAATTCCTTACCTGTTGTTACATAAAAGGTCTCCATGAGCCCATTATCACAGCCAATCCCAACGTGAGAGGTACGAAAAGCCAGTGATACATGGCCGTTAGAGCGAACTGTGCTCTTGACCAGTCAATTAATGAAGTGTCAATGTTTTCAAACATAACTTTCTGATTTATTTAAATGTTTATGGATTTGCCCGTTCTATTAACTCCTCACCTACATACTGTTGCTTCTCTTCCGTTGTCTTCCCGCCAAGGAAGGAGGAAAGAAGAAAAGTTTTAGAATAAAGAACATGATGAATAGTTTGATAAGAATAATCGTCCAAGGGTACGTCCCAAGGTCATCTCGCGAAAGCCGTCGCGATAGAATATCCAGATGCGTGTCAACAAAGAATCATTCATAAATTTATCTTAAAGTTGTAATAATTACAAAGAAAAACACTTATCGGTAAAAAGCAAGTTTTTGTCCATAGAAATATTCCACAAATCTATATTTATTGCTAAAAAAATCACAGTCCTCTACTTTTGTACAAACAAATTAAATAGTAAAAAGGATGAGACAACGAGTAGTATATTTCGTAATGATTTGGGTCGCGGTCACTTCGGTTTCCGCGCAAGAGGCCAAAAAGTGGACGCTGGACGACTGTATTGACTATGCATTGGAGAAAAATATCCAATTGCAGCAGGACAAAATCTCACTGGAAGAGAGTTCGGTAGACGTGAAAACCGCCAAAGCCGCACTATTTCCCAGTCTGTCGTTCAGCACAGGACAGAATGTGACGAACCGTCCGTATCAGGAAACCAGTAACACGGTAAGCGGAACGGAAATCATCAGTAGTGACAGTAAAACCACTTATAATGGAAACTATGGTCTGAATGCACAATGGACATTGTGGAATGGTAACAAACGGTTGAATGCCATCAAACAAAAGAAGACGAGTCAGCAGATTGCAGGGCTTACCGTAGCCGAAACAGAAAACTCTTTGCAAGAGCAGATTGCACAAATATTCATCCAGATACTTTATGCCGACGAGTCGGTGAAAATTAACCAGAACACCTTACAGGTGAGCCAAGCTACATACGACAGGGGCAAAGAACTCTTTCATAAAGGAAGTATTTCAAAAGCCGATTTGGCACAATTGGAATCACAGGTAGGCAGTGACAAATATCAGTTGGTGATCTCCGAAAGTTCCTTGCGTGACTATAAATTGCAGTTGAAGCAGTTGTTGGAGCTGGATGGTACGGAAGAAATGGATTTGGTTCTTCCCGAACTCGCCGATGAACATGTTTTGCAACCGTTACCTGCTCAGGAGGATGTTTATCAGCAGGCTTTGGCATCACGTCCGGAAATTCAAAGCAGCAAGTTGAGCATAGAGAATTCCAAATTGGACATATCAGTGGCTAAAGCCGGCTATCTCCCTACCATCAGTCTGAGTGCATCTACGGGGAGTATGACAAACAGTGCCAGTGATAATAGCTGGAGCAAACAAATGAAATATGGCTGGAATAATATGATAGGATTGAATATAAACATTCCGATTTTTGATAATCGCCAGAACAAAAGTGCTGTGCAGAAGGCACGTTTGCAATATGATAGTAGTCTACTCGATTTGATAAACAAGCAAAAGGAACTCTATAAGAATATAGAAAGTCTGTGGTTGGACGCTACTAATGCTCAAGAGCAATATGCGGCGGCTGAGAGTAAGCTGAAAAGTAGCCAGGCCAGTTATGAGATGGTCAGCGAGCAATTCAACTTGGGAATGAAGAATACCGTAGAGTTGCTTACCGAGAAAAATAACCTGCTCAGTGCACAGCAGCAACGTATTCAGGCCAAGTATATGGCTATCTTGGATCGGACTCTACTGAACTTCTATGCAGGTCAGGATATAAAATTATAATCATAACGCTATACATATTATATTATGGAAAAGAAGAAAATGATCCTTACTACAGCGGTAGCCGTAGTGGTCGTGGCAGGCGGTTACTGGATGCTTGGCGGACCGGAGGGAAAAAGTACGGTCGATTTCGCAACGGAAACCGTAACGAAAGGTAATGTCAGCAATTTCATTACTGCTACCGGGACCATAGAGCCGGTGACAGAGGTGGAAGTGGGTACGCAGGTATCTGGTATTATTGACAAGATTTATGTGGATTACAATTCTGTGGTAAAGAAAGGAGAATTGATAGCCGAGATGGATAAAGTGACACTGCAAAGTGAACTTCAGTCGGCAAAGGCCACTTATGACGGCAATGAGGCGAGTACGATTACCAAAAGAAATTATATGACCGCAACCGTAAACTGCACGAGAAGCAATTAATCAGCGATATGGACTATGAAGAAACGGTTTATAATTTCCAACGTGCCAAAGTGCATTGGAGCAAAGCAAGGCGGCTCTGGCAAAGGCTGAGCGTAACCTGTCATACGCAACCATCACCTCGCCTATCGATGGAGTGGTGACCAGCCGTGATGTGGAAGAAGGACAGACCGTAGCATCCGGTTTCGAAACTCCGACACTGTTCACCATCGCTGCCGACTTGACCAAGATGCAGGTGGTGGCCGATGTGGATGAAGCCGATATTGCCGGGGTGGAGGAAGGAGCCGTGTAACCTTTACCGTGGATGCTTATCCCGACGATGTGTTCGAAGGAGTAGTCAGACAGGTTCGTTTGGGAAGTACGAACAGCACGAGCAGCAGCTCTTCAACAACCACCAGTACCACTGTAGTTACTTATGAGGTAGTGATAACAGCTGATAATCCTTATTTGAAACTGAAACCGCGTCTTACCGCCAACGCTACCATTTATACATTGACCAAGGATAATGTGTTGACCGTTCCCAACAAGGCTTTGCGCTTTACTCCCAACAAAGACATAGTGGGAGGTCGTAAGATAAACGATTGCCAGAGCAGTCATAAAGTGTGGACACTGGATAACAATACCTTTACCGCCCATCCTGTGAAAATAGGTATTACTGATGGCAGCAAGACAGAGATTGTGAGTGGCATCACTGAAAATACGCCGGTAGTGACAGAAACGGTAGTGAAAGGTGCTATGCCTGGAATGGAAGAGCCGTCTGCCGGAGAAGGTGAGAGAAGTCCGTTCATGCCAGGCCCTCCGGGAAGCAATAAGAAAAAGAACAAGTAATAAAAGGTAATGCTTCCGTTTACATTGAAAGAATAAATCATATGAAAAAGATAATCGAATTACAAAATATAAAACGGAACTTCCAGGTAGGCGATGAAACCGTCCACGCTCTGCGTGGCATCTCTTTTACCATTTATGAAGGAGAGTTTGTCACTATCATGGGTACTTCTGGTTCCGGCAAGTCCACTCTGCTGAATACTTTGGGATGTCTTGATACCCCTACCAGTGGTGAATACCTGTTGGATGGTGTGTCCGTGCGTACCATGAGCAAACCTCAGCGGGCTGTGTTGCGCAACCGTAAAATAGGTTTTGTATTTCAGAACTATAATCTGTTGCCTAAGACGACTGCCGTAGAGAATGTGGAGTTGCCCTTGATGTATAACTCGTCCATATCGGCTTCCGAAAGACGGAAACGTGCCATTGAATCACTGATAGCCGTGGGGCTAGGTGACCGTTTGGAACATAAATCCAACCAAATGTCCGGCGGACAGATGCAGCGTGTGGCCATTGCCCGTGCTCTGGTGAATAATCCTGCCGTTATTTTGGCTGATGAGGCGACCGGTAATCTGGATACCCGTACCTCTTTCGAAATTCTGGTACTTTTCCAAAAGTTACACGCCGAAGGTCGTACACTTATTTTTGTCACTCACAATCCCGAAATAGCCCAGTATAGCAGCCGTAATATCCGCTTGCGTGACGGGCATGTAGTGGAAGATACCATCAATCCTCAGATCCTTTCGGCCGCTGCCGCGCTGGCTGCCTTGCCCAAGAATGATGAGGACTAACCATAAAAAAGAATCATTATGAACGGAACGAATCTATTTAAAATAGCTCTCCGGGCTCTTGCCAACAACAAGCTCCGCGCTTTCCTCACCATGTTGGGGATCATCATCGGTGTGGCATCAGTCATTGCTATGCTTGCCATCGGTCAGGGCTCGAAAAAGAGCATCCAGCAACAAATCTCGGAGATGGGGTCAAACATGATTATGATTCATCCGGGAGCAGAGATGCGTGGAGGGGTCCGCCAAGACCCTTCGGCCATGCAGACACTGAAACTGGAAAATTATGAAAAGTTGAGCGAAGAGTGTACTTATCTCTCCGGCATTAGTCCCAACGTTTCTTCTTCGGGACAACTTGTTGCGGGGGCCAACAACTACCCGTCTTCGGTGAGTGGTGTAAGTATGGATTATCTTACCATACGTCAGCTCACCGTGGAACAGGGGAGATGTTTACCGAGAATGACATCCGTACGGCAGCAAGGTTTGTGTTATCGGTAAAACCATTGTCGATAATCTTTTTCCCGACGGATCGGATCCGATAGGAAAGTGATTCGTTGTAATCAAATTCCTTTCCGGGTAATTGGTGTGCTGAAATCAAAAGGGTATAACTCGATGGGCATGGACCAGGACGATGTAGTACTGGCTCCTTACAGTACGGTGATGAAACGATTGCTGGCACAGACTTACCTAAGTGGAATTTTGCTTCAGCTCTGACAGAAGATATGACCGATGAGGCTGTAGATGAGATAACGACCATTCTGCGTCGTGAACATAAGCTGAAAGAAACGGATGATGATGACTTTACCATCCGCACCCAGCAGGAGCTGAGTAGTATGCTCAACACTACAACAGACCTGATGACTACCTTGTTGCTTGTATTGCCGGTATATCTTTGGTGGTCGGTGGCATCGGTATCATGAATATCATGTATGTATCTGTAACAGAGCGTACTCGTGAAATTGGTTTGCGTATGTCGGTCGGGGCTCGAGGAGTAGATATCCTGAGCCAGTTTCTGATAGAGGCTATCCTAATCAGTATCACGGGGGGGCTGATAGGAGTGATTATCGGTTGTGGAGCCAGTTTTATGATTAAAACGATAGCACATTGGCCTGTATTTATCCAGCCTTGGAGTGTGTTGCTTTCATTTCTGGTATGTACCGTCACCGGTGTGTTTTTCGGATGGTATCCGGCGAAGAAAGCTGCAGATTTGGATCCGATAGACGCTTTGCGTTACGAGTAGGGATGAAAAGGTGTGGGGGTGAAGCAGAATTGATTTATGGGAATGCTAGTTGGGTTCCGGTCTTTTCCCGATTATCTGTTTATAATGTTTTTTGTAAATCAATTTTGTTTCACTGATTCCTGCCAGTCTTATTTTATGGAATAAGAATCATGGAAATCTTATTTCTAATCTAATCTTTCTTATCTTTGCCTGTATGAAACAGTTATTTTCACAACGACGTTTTTTGGAAATGAGTATCCATATTGTCAGTTGGTTGCTCGTTTTTGGCTTTCCGCTTGTATTCATGGACCGTGGAAGCGGCTTCGAATCTGGCCCAATTCTTGAGGCATAGTTGTGTTCCTTTGTGCTATTTTATTATCTTCTATGTCAATTACTTGTGCCTGGTTCCCCGCTATATGTTCACGGACGAAATGCGTAAGTATATTCTGAGCAATGCCGTGCTGATACTTTGTCTGAGTGTGCTTCTTCATGTATTTCTGGAAAGTATAAGCACTCCTCCGCC
>ENA-OQHP01000205-OQHP01000205.1-human-gut-metagenome-genome-assembly--contig:-NODE-205-length-20139-cov-3.411353_pt1 | contig 20139 bp, 23 predicted proteins | sample MGYA00242563_ERZ504717 | MGnify/ENA primary metagenome ERZ504717 (study PRJEB26092, sample SAMD00036212) | human gut metagenome | host: Homo sapiens | study: EMG produced TPA metagenomics assembly of... | reverse complement strand
CTTCTGCCTGATAATAACCGCTGATGGTACTCGGTGCATTAAACAGTGCCGCCAGCAGATATTTTTTGATATTATGTATTTTTGAGGTATTCTTTCTCATACAGTCCATCGCATATTCTACGTGGAACATATTCAGTTTCAAAAATTTACTTCTGACCAGTTCCGCCGGATATTCGCTAGATGCAACAATGATAGACTTATTCTTACAAAGAACAGTTTCCAGAATCAGATCAAAGATACCTATCAGCAGTTCCCTGTCATAAGGGTACCGCTCTAAGAGAATGTCCAGTTCAATATTCTCTTTGATTATTTCCGTGTATGCTTCCATATCGAATCCCATCCCATCATTTCCCGATATGATATGATTAGATTCAGTATTACTTAACTCAGTATTATTTATATTATTCTTATTAGTGTGAATATTTTTCACTTCTTGGATGTGTAATTTCTTCACTTCTGGACATGACATTTTACACTTCAAGACATGTAAATTCTTCACTTCTGAAATTGCTGATTTTTCTCCAGAAATGTAATTATTACACTTCTGAGCATCCTGGATCATAAACTGTTTCAGATAGATCATGGTTGGTTTTCCCTGTCCCTGGCGCTTCTTTTCAATGAGTCCAATTCCAGATTCTATATCCAGTTCTTTCATTATGGAAATGGCTTTTTTATTACTACATCCCATAGCATCCATGATATCCTCCAGCGAATAATATATGTAGGCACGTCCTTCTGTGTCAAACCACTGATTTTTCATGGATAATGACATACGATCCAGCATAAGACCATATAACACTTTTGCCTCCACGGATATCTTCTTGAAATATTCTTCAGTAAATAGCAATTTTGGTATTCTATAAAACGAATATTGATCCGCTTCCCTTCCATAAAAATAAGAGAGCTTTATTCTATCTTCCATTTATCTTTCCTCCTGTTCCAGAAGTGCTATTTTTACACTTCTGGAATCCTGTTCTCTTTATTGAATTGCTTTCTGTGCTTCACTCCACTGTTCCAATAATTGTATAATCACGGTTTCCCTATCCTTTGCTGAATAGTGAGATGGAAAATTATTTATTCCAGCTTCTTTTCTGAAAATGATACCTTAGCTTTCTGTGTTCTTCTTTGGAAGTGCATCGTTCATTATTGAAATTACACTCATCTGGTTTGCATTAGATATATTGGGATAATTTTTAAAGCAGTTATCTGAACTGTTTTGATAAATCCATTATCTTTGATATATTCAAAAACCCACTTTGTATCTGTTCTTCTAATAAGATAAATCTACTGCTGATACAAATTGTATTTTTTTTCTGATCTACCATATCAAGAATCTCTGGTATCAAATAGGTCAGTCTAATATAATTTCTCACCTGCCTTCCTTTCAATCCAACAGTTTCTCCAATTTCATCAGAGGACCACTTCTGCAATCATTGCCAGAAGTTAAATCTGATCTACTGCCTTGTCTCCTCATTGCATCCATCTTCATCTTCAAGCTAAATGCTCTCTCGCTTGGAAGAATTCTTCCCTCTGAATATTGGCATCCACCATTTTATAATGGCTTCATCATCGGACATTTCCTTTACAATAGCAGGTATCTTTTGAAGTCCAGCAATTCCAGCCGCATGTAATCTGCGATGGCCGGAAATCATTTCATAATCACCATTCTGATCAGGTCTTACAATCACTGGATTCAGAATGCCATTTTCCCGGATACTGTCTACCAGCAAATCCATTCTTTCATCATCCAGAACCTTAAATGGATGATTTGGAAACTCATGGATTCTTGCAATTTCTATTTCCTGAGTACCTGAAATCTCCGGTACTCCCAATAATTCATCTACGGACTGTAATTTAATTTTTCCAGCAACTCTGTTTGTCATCATCTATCCTCCTTCAAACTTCTTCGGTTAGCTCTTGTACGCACATGCTACTTTTCCTTTGGATCATAGGAATAGATACTTTTCCTTCCACACTGACTTCCGCAGCTCTGACTGACATCGGAATTTCAGAACCAAATACCTTGATGGATGCAGAATATGTATCGTACACCATCAGTGAAATATCCCTTGCATAATTTGTCCTGTAATCTACCATTGTCAACAAAATTCCCTCTACCTTGAGCTTTGGATTCAGCTGTTTTTTCACCCTGCCAATAGTCTTGATCAGCTGTTGTAACCCTTTGACTGGAAGATAAGCCGCCTGTACCGGAATCAGCACTGAATCTGCACATGCTAATGCGTTGATTGTCATCATTCCCAGCGACGGCATACAGTCTATAAGGATGAAATCATAAAACTCTCGCAGCTTATCAACCAGTGATCTGAGAATCAGTTCCCTGCTCATAGCATTTACCAAAGATACCTCGATAGCTGATAATTCAATGTTGGCTGGGATCAGATCCACACCCTCTCCGTGATGCAGGATTGTTTTTCCATATTCAGTTTTCATCATTCACAACATTCAGCATCAATGTAGCCAGTGAATACTCCATCTCATCCGGTTCCTCATATCCTAAGCTGATAGTAAGGCTGCCCTGTGGATCAGCATCGATCAGCAACACCTTTTTCCCTTCCTGTGCCAGCCCTATTCCAAGATTCACACATGATACCGTTTTACCAACTCCACCTTTTTGATTAGATACTGCAATTACTCTACACATATGTTTTTCCTCCCGTTATTCAAATGTCATATTGATTTTTAATAGTGTCAGTATTTCTCTTTTCATCTGTTCAGCAGTGTAATAGGATGGGAAATACCTGTATAACTGCTCATTTTTAAAAACCACCCGGTCAATGTCTTTCTGCTTGATCTCACTTAAAAGCTCCTCTATCTTTTCCTTACTAAAGACCCCGTTTTCCTGTAATTTTTGATTCTGATTGCCTGGGACAGATTAGGAGTTCCCAATGTACTTTCCATTGCATCCAGTACAGTCTTCTGATTTTTTCAGTTAATGATGCCAGTTCCACAGCTATCGTAAATCCCATTATTTCGTCATCCACTTTTTCAAGCAGCTCTGGAATCAGTTTGGTAAGTTTTAAATAATCTCTGTACCTGCTTGGGACTGTCCCCACATTCTTCGCTTATGACCTCCACACTCTTTTTTCCGGTCAGATAGTCAACCTGGCTACATTTTCTTCTGCCGGCCTTTCTCTTGAGCACATCATATTTCATCTTATAAGCAAATGCTTTTTCGCTCGGTGAGATCCGCTCCCTCTGTAAATTGGCATCTACCATTGAAATAATGGCATCCTCTTCAAGCATGTATCTAATAATGACCGGAACCTTCGTATATTTCAGTTGCTGTGCTGCATACTTCCTTCTGTGACCTGAAATGATTTCATAAAATCCTTCCGGCCTCGGTCTCACAATCAGAGGATTAAGAATCCCATATTTCTTGATGGATTCCTGTAACTCTTTCATCTGACTGTCTGCCTGTACCTTGAATGGATGATTTTTAAAGTCCCTGAGCCGTTCAATCTCTATCTCAACGACTTTCTCATCTGGATCTCTTTGATCTTCTTTTCGTACTTCCATGTATCCTCCTTTCTTCTGGACGAAAAATGCCCAAACTAGACTTGTTACATCTAATCTGAGCATCTATCTTTCTCAGGTCTGAATCGTACAGACAAGAAAACCAAATTTGCATCCATTGACAACCCTTTTTCTTCCCTACACCATATGCCACACATCCGGTGGAAAATCATAATTTTCAAATGGGTGGCAAAATCTTATTTTGGGTGGATGAAATCCTTCTGTTTTTTCAATTCCGGGTGGAAATTTCCACAAGATACAAAAAAAAAGCAGCAATGACTTTTTCAATCATTACTGCTTAAAATGAGCGTCTCCTATAGGAATCGAACCTACAATAGAGTCTTAGGAGGACCCCGTTATATCCATTTAACTAAGGAGACAAATGCCGTATTTCCGGGCTTTTTCGACCACAAAATTTAGTGGATAAGTTCCAAATGGCAGACGGTACCGCTTCTGAAAAGAAAACACACTATGACTATTATCCCTGGAACGGGCGTGAAATTCGTTTTTATGCCGCTTTCTTATTAGATGGGGACGAATGGGGATATGGAAAAGACAAACGCGAAGTAGAAGTATATTATGGAGGAGACGAAACGATTCCTGCCGGAAAAGACAGCAATTGGGGTGAATATTGGTGGAATGCCAGCAATACGGGATACTCCATGCGGAAGTTTCTCGACCCGTCTTATGATGCTACAGGAACAACCATGCACACTACCCCTTGGTTCTTCATCCGTCTTTCAGAAATTTATCTCAACTATGCCGAATGCCAGATTGAGCTAGGCAACAACTTAGAAGCTTTGGAGTATATCAATAAAGTACGTACCGCGCGCTTTTACCACCCGCTACAGGAGAAGATATCAGAGCCGAATATGAATATGAAAGACAAATAGAGCTGGTATTTGAAGGACAACGTTGGTTTGATCTCCGCCGTTGGAAAAAAATGTATGAAGAATACAGCAAGCCTATTTATGGCGTAACTATCGGCAAATTTAAAAATGAAGACGGCACCTACCGCAAAGAATACTGGACAGATAACATTGTTTCCACACGTGTATTCAATAATGACAAACTGTATTGGGTGCCTGTTCCGCGTTGGGAGCTGAACAAGTCCAAACTGATTGATGCCGCTCCTTACGAATAATACTATTGGGAAGCAACAGATTATTCATATTAAAAAAGGAGTGTCTTTGTTGGACACTCCTTTTTAATCACCTTCATGCATCAAGGAGTTTCAAGTCAAATTTTCCTATATAGCTCACTATCCAGACTATTTTGCTATATTTTGCATGATTGTATCATATCAATACCTTCCTAAAAACTACTTTTACCCCCACAAAATATGAAAACTATATGAAAAGAACCTTGTGTACCATGAAAACAAAATTCTTAACTCTGCTGCTGCTGACAAGCACACTTACAGCCGGAGCACAAATGTATTTCGGCACTAAAAAAGAAGTACCCGACTCTGTATTTAACGCATTGGCACAAACTCCGCCTATGGGATGGAACAGCTGGAACAAATTCGGATGCAATGTGAGCGAACAGCTCATCAAAGAAATGGCGGACGCCATGATTGCCACAGGCATGAAGGATGCAGGCTATGAATACCTGGTCATCGACGACTGCTGGCAGGTAGGACGAGACGAAGAAGGAAATATACAGGTCGATCCCAAACGTTTTCCCAATGGAATGAAAGCACTGGCAGATTATGTGCATGCCAAAGGACTGAAAATGGGAATATATTCGTGTGCAGGCTCCGAAACATGCCAGGGAAGACCCGGAAGCCGCGGATATCAGTTTCAAGATGCACGTACATACGCCGCATGGGGAATCGATTACCTGAAATACGACTGGTGCTCCAATGAAGGACAAAAGGCGGAAGCTGCTTACCGTACCATGAGCGACGCGCTGAAAGCATGCGGACGTCCTATTGTATTCAGCATTTGCGAATGGGGGGAGAATGAACCATGGAAATGGGGAAAAGGTATCGGACATTTATGGCGCATCACTCCTGACATACGCGATTGCTACCAGTGTGTATTCGACTGGGGAGGTGTGGGAGTACTCGACATTATAGACAAGATGGCCGATCTCTACCCTTATGCCGGACCGGGACATTGGAACGATGCCGAGATGTTGGAAGTAGGTAATGGTGGAATGACACGCGACGAATATATCACCCATTTCTCCATGTGGTGTATGTTAGCAGCACCACTCATGAGCGGCAACGACCTGCGCAACATGGATAAAGAAACCATAGAAATATTAACCAATAAAGAGGTAATAGCCATCAACCAAGATAAAAAAGGAGAACAAGCCCGCCGGTTTATGGATATGGGCGAAAAAGAAATATGGGCAAAGCCGCTGAATGATGGTGAACTGGCTGTATGTTTCATGAACCGTACGGAAAACAGCTGGAAACTGGATTATGACTGGAAAAAACAAACCATCTATTTTGCCGATGAAGTGAACATACATCGGAAGGAATATAAAATAAGAGACCTATGGCAGCACAAAGACATAGGAACCACAGAAAGAAATACCCGGCACGAAATTCCCGCGCATGGAGTATTGATGGTCAGACTGACACCCACTAAATAATGAAACAACTCATTTATAATAATATGAAAACATATATCCTACCCCTGCTCATGATGATGCTCATCTCTTGTTCCAACTCAAAAACACAGGAAAATGAAAGCACAACGGTACCTCTGCCCGAAGGCAAAGAAATCTATATCCCCAAAGACCTGCGAAGCATGGACTTGCAAGACCCCGAAAGCAAATGGAGCTATCACCGCATGGCATGTACCGAAAACTTCGTCATCTTTTGGGAAAAAGGATTTGGTGACAACCTGTCAGACCCTCCTCAGCTGGAAGGACATTCCATGAAAGTAAACCTGAAAAATCTGGAAGAAAAACTAGAGCATTTTTACCATTATTTCTATCACACATTGCAATTCGCCAAAACCGGATCAAAATGCGACAAATACCGCATGATGGTTATGATCAATTATTCACTGGAAGGAACCGCTTATGGTGGAGACTATGACGGTGAGATCGGCGCTCTCTGGATTGCCCCCAACCGGGTACAGGACGAAAAGCTGAATTGTATAGCGCATGAACTGGGACATAGTTTCCAGTCACAAATCACCTGTGACGGCCAAGGAGAAGCCTGGGGTGGTTGCGGCTTCTTCGAAATGACCTCACAATGGATGCTCTGGCAAGTGAATCCAGACTGGATGACCGATGAAAAATATCATTGGGATGCATTCAAGACCCTTACCCACAAGGCTTATCTGCATTTGGAAAACATTTATCATTCACCATACGTCATAGAATATTGGAGCATGAAACGGGGACTGCCGTTCATCGCCGAACTTTATCGTCAGGGAAAGAGAGGGGAAGACCCTGTAATGACTTATAAACGCATGACTGGACTGACTCAGGAACAATTCTGTGATGAAATATTCGACGCCTGCCGTCATTTCATCAATTGGGATTTCCCACGGGTATGGAAAGAGACACGCCCTTATGCCAATCAATATACCTGCAAACTGAACAGCATGGATGACAACTGGTATCAGATCACACCCGAAAATTGTCCGGAAAACTACGGTTTCAACGCCATTCCTCTCTCAATCCCCCCAACCGGACAAACTGTAACAATAGAATTTTGTGGAGAAGCCGATAAAAATGGATTCCACACCATCAATGCAGACAAAGCCGGATGGCGCTATGGAATAGTAACCATCACAAAAGAAGGCAAGGCAGTCTATGGAGAAATGAAAGCAGACCCTGTGGGAAAAATCAGTTATGCTGTGCCAGAGAATTCATCTCCGGAACGTCTCTGGTTCATCGTTATGGGAGCGCCAGCCGAACATTGGATAAATCCGAATCAGGAAGAAAAGGATGCACAATGGCCTTACCGGATAAGAATAACTGGAAGTCAGCCCATTATTCAATAAAACCATATCACATTTCTTTATGAGGGTGCAACAAAAATAGTACTATCAGACTATTGGCACCCTTTTAAAGAAAATATTTCCACACATTCATATTTCTATCTTGACCTCAATAAATATATTTCATTTTACAATACTATTATTTCAAACCTTGTTATCTTTGCATAAAGATAAAAATAACAACTATGAAAAGCCCTGTCCTTTCGATACTCTTTCTACTTATATCAGTAACTTTACTTGCTGTACCCAATGATTTCCGTTTCCGACATTTCTCCGTAGAAGACGGATTGTCATCCAACTCTGTACGTGCCATTATGCAAGACAAATATGGTTTTCTATGGATAGGAACAGAAGAAGGTCTGAACCGATATGACGGAATCATGATAAAATCATATTCAATTTGCCCACAGGCAGCAGGCAAATACATATCCTCCTGTACGGAACCAAAAAGAATATCTGGATAGGGACAGATGAGGGAATCTATATATATGCTTATGCAACGGAAACTTTTACCTATTTCGACCTCACAACTCCCAATAATGTCCGCATAACCAGCATCGTCAACCATATTTTGCAAGATAAAGACGGAAATTTATGGTTCTCGACCAACGGGCAAGGCTTGTTCCGATACAATCTATCAAAAAACTATTTGGAACAATACGAATTTACAAGTGCGTTCGGAATAGTAGCAAGCACAATGGCAGACAGTGACAACCAAATATGGGCTCTCACCAACCAAGGAGAATCAGGTGTTTACAAACTGAACAAAGCAGAAAATAAATTCGAGCCTTTTGGACTTCTTTACAATGCCGGAAATCACCACTCACAAGCATTAGCCATGCTGGAGGATTCAGAACAGACCCTTTGGCTGGGAACATGGGAGTGCGGGTTGCAAAAAATAGATAAATATACGCGGCAAACCACTACCTATTTACACCCTACGGACGGAAAAGGTGTAACACACATTCATTCGTTAATGGAATATGCCCCTCACCAACTATTGATAGGATCGGACGACGGGCTGTTATTATTCAATACCCTTACAGAAGAATATAAACTGTTTACTGAAAATGAAACTGTTCCCAACTCTTTATCAAACCGTTTTGTATATCCCATCATAAAAGACCGGGAAGGAGGTATCTGGATTGGGACCTACTATGGAGGGATTAATTATATTTCACCTAATGCTGAACAATTTGAAAGTTTTTCCCATTCACGACTTTACAATTCTATAAATGGAAATGTTATCGGACGGTTCTGCGAAGATGCTCATGGACAAATATGGATAGCTTCGGACGACGGTGGACTGAACCGATACTCGCCTAAAGACCGGAAGTTCGTTTACTATCTACCGGCTGATCATAAAACAGCCTTTCCTATCACAACGTCCATGCACTATGCATGGATGGAGACAACCTATGGATAGGAACCTATACTGGAGGAGTGAATGTACTGAATCTGCAAACGGGAACTTTTAAAGTCTACCGCTCCTATACAGATATCCCGACCTCACTGGACGGAACCAGTTCTTACGCCATCTTTAAAGACAGATCGGATAGAATCTGGGTAGCATCCATGAATGGAATCAATCTGTATAACCGGGAAGAGGATAATTTTATCCGTATTAGAACCTAGATGCTATGACCATAGACATAGACCAAGATACAAAAGGAAATCTCTGGTTTTCCACACAAGGAAAAGGATTGTTCAAATTTCATCCGGAAAAACAAATATGGAAAAACTATGTGCATAACAATACACTGCCCAATACGCTGGCCAATAACCAAGTAAACTGCTGCCTGATAGACAGCCATGGAGAGATATGGGCAGGAACCATGAACGGACTTTGTAAATACAATATAGAGGAAGACAATTTTGAAACCATCCCGTTAGAAATACCCAGCCACAATATATGCAGCATTATCGAAGACCAGCATATATTATGGCTGACCACTACAAAAGGGCTGGTCCGCTATATACCGGGAGAAGGTTGCCAGGTATTTACTAAAAGTGACGGACTACAAAGTGACCAGTTTCTACCCAATGCAGGTATCAAAGCTTCTGACGGAAAAATTTATATCGGATCAGTAAACGGATTCAATGCTTTCTATCCCCATCAAATTAAAACGAATCACGTACGTCCTCCAGTAGTCATTACTGCACTAGAAATATTTAATAAACAAATTCCTGTAGGAAACAAACTGCTTCCAAAATCTCTCAACCAGTTGGAAGAACTGGAGCTATCCTATAAAGAAAATGCATTCAGCTTGCTTTATGCCTCTTTAAGCTATTGCACCCCCAATAAAAACAAATACGCCTATAAACTGGAAGGATTTGACAAAGACTGGAACTATGTAGCTCCCAAAATAAGGCCACTTACACCAATTTGCCCGCAGGAACCTATCTTTTCAAAGTAAAGGCGACCAATAATGACGGAATATGGAATGAAAAAGGAACCAGTCTGAAAATCACCATCCACCCTCCTTTCTATTGGTCCACCGCTTCCAAACTGCTCTATTTTGTATTGGTTTGCATAGCTTTCGGATTCGTCATCCGCTTCATCATCAAACGGACAGAGAAGAAACATACGGCTGAAATAAACAAACTGAACGCCAACAAGGAAAAAGAAGTACACGAAGCCAAAATCAAGTTCTTCACCATGATAGCCCACGAAATACGCACACCGGTATCCCTTATCATAGGACCTTTGGAGAAAATAATGAAATCTCCCGTGTCCCTGCCGTCTACAGTACGCGACGATCTGAATATTATTGACCGTAACAGCCAGCGTCTGCTGTTCCTGGTAAACCAATTGCTGGATTTCCGGAAGGTGGAACAGGAAGGAATGAAAATGAAGTTTGCTTCCCAAAATATCCACCAACTGCTCAAAGCGGTTTGTGAACGTTTCGAACCTTTCATCGCCCAACATGGAGCACGGCTTACTGTGAAATATCCTGAAGCAGATTTCACGGCTATAGTAGACAGTGAGGCGGTAACCAAACTAGTCAGCAATCTGTTGACCAATGCCAGTAAATACACAAAAGATGAAGTTACTCTTACCTGTATCGTACAGCCGGAACAACATACTTTTATAATCCGAGTGACAGATAACGGCATAGGGATCAGCAAAGAAGAACAAAAGAAGATATTCCATCCGTTCTATCAGGCTATGGATAACAAGCCGGGAACAGGTATCGGCCTCAGCATTGTCAAAAGTATCGTAGAATCACACAATGGCTGTATTGAAGTGGAATCCGAGGTTAACAAAGGATCATCTTTTATCGTAACGTTGCCTATAGAACAAGCACAAGTCCTGCCACAGGATACGGGCACATCACTATTGAACAACCCAGCCATTCCCGAAGGAATCTTGCAAGAGGACCTCTCCGGTTCTCCTATCAAACATAAACCAACCATGCTGATTGTGGATGATAATGAGGAAATGTTGAATTTCCTTTCGAGTAGTCTGGCTGATAAATACAGCATACTTACCGCAGAAGACGGTATAGAAGCACTGAATAAACTGAAAGAAAACGAAGTGACACTCATTGTAAGCGACTGGATGATGCCACGCATGGACGGAGTGGAATTCTGCAAAGCAATAAGGACTAACCAGGCTACCAGTCATATACCCTTCATCCTGCTAACGGCCAAGACAGATACCAACTCCAAGATAGAAGGTATGGATTGTGGTGCAGATGCCTACATAGAGAAACCTTTCTCCATGCAATACTTGGAAGCATGTATCAAGAATCTGGTAGACTTGCGTAATCTGCTGCGTCAGAAATTCTCGAAGATGCCGTTGGTTCCGCTGAACAGCATTGCCAATAATTCTATGGACGACAAGTTCCTTACCCGTATGAATGAAATCATAGAAGAGAATTTCTCCAATCCGGAATTATCCGTAGATTTCCTGGCCGAAAAATTGTGTATCAGCCGTTCGGGCCTGTTTGCCAAAATAAAGACATTGGCCAATATCACCCCTAATGAACTGATTCAAGTGGTACGTTTGAAAAAAGCAGCGATCTTGCTGGCAGAAAACAAATATCGCATCAATGAAATCTGTTATATGGTAGGATTCAATAATCCGTCTTATTTCTCCAAATGTTTCCAAAAACAGTTCGGCATGAAACCGGGGGAATTTGTAAACGGGAAAAGAGAAGAATAAAAACCAATCAAAAATCATTTCCTAAAAATAAAAAATCCGGTTTCCCCTTTTCAGAGAAACCGGATCCATGATGAACGAGTGGTTTTATTTCAATCAATAATTATTCTTCTTCACTTCGAAATAAGCTTGCGGATGCAGACATGCAGGACATACTTCAGGAGCTTCCGTACCTACATAAATGTAACCGCAGTTACGGCACTGCCATACAGTTTCTTCTGCTTTCTTGAATACTGTGCCTTCTTCCACATTCTTCAATAAAGCCAGATATCTTTCCTCATGCCCCTTTTCAGCTTCAGCGATTCTGCGATACATAGTAGCGATAGCAGGAAAACCTTCCTGATCGGCCACATCAGCAAAGTGAGGGTAATCAGTAGTCCATTCTTCATTTTCACCGGCAGCGGCAGCTTTCAAATTTTCCATAGTGGTACCAATGATACCTGCAGGATAGCTGGCAGTAATTTCTACCATACCGCCTTCCAACCATTTAAACATACGTTTTGCATGTTCTTTTTCCTGATCGGCTGTTTCTGTAAAATAGCTGCTATTTGTTCATAACCTTCCTTCTTTGCTGTACTTGCAAAGTAAGTATAACGCATTCTAGCCTGTGATTCACCTGCAAATGAAGTCAGCAAGTTTTTCTCTGTCTGTGTACCTTTTACGCTTTTAGCCATAATTGTTAGTTTTATTAGTTAGTATTATTTGATCATCTGTTGATGACACAAAGATATATATTTTATTTCAAAATTGTATTCATTACAATTACGTTTTTATATTTAATTAAACGTTCACTTTATATAAAATAAACAAGAACACCTATATTTGTGTTCACAACAACATTAACATTTTCCATTATGAAAAACATCATCAAATTATTCACTTTTCCCCTCCTTACTATAATAGGATTTAATTCATGTGCGTCCATACCGTTAAAAATCGGAGAGTCTGAAAACAACTCCACTTACACTGTCAGCTATCTGTTTGAACATGACGGTTGCAAGGTATATCGTTTTTACGATAAAGGAAATTACGTTTACTTCACTACGAAAGGAGATGTAACCAGTATCACAAATGATTCTACCGCCCAACGCACCATTACTATCAACAAAACACCCTATGAATAACAAAAATACGAATTTAAATAGAATAATACCTTAATTTATACATTAATTTTATCTACTTTTGCAACTCGTTTAAAATCATAGCATAAAGTAGTTGACAAATGAAAGCATTTGAATTCAAACCGAAGCTCTTCACTACCCTACAGAATTATTCAAAAGAGAGCTTCATGGCCGACCTCATGGCCGGAATTATCGTAGGTATTGTTGCACTTCCACTGGCTATCGCATTTGGTATCGCTTCGGGAGTTTCCCCAGAAAAAGGCATCATCACTGCTATTGTAGCAGGATTTATCATCTCTTTATTAGGAGGAAGCAAAGTACAGATAGGCGGACCTACCGGAGCATTTATCGTAATTATCTATGGAATCATCCAAGAATACGGCATCAGCGGATTAACAGTAGCAACTCTTATGGCAGGAGTACTCCTTATTTTATTAGGTGTATTCAAGCTGGGAGCTGTTATCAAATTCATTCCTTATCCCATTATTGTAGGATTTACCAGTGGTATTGCCGTTACCATCTTTACGACACAGATTGCCGATATCTTCGGACTGAACTTCGGAGGAGAAAAAGTACCGGGAGACTTCATAGGTAAATGGATGATGTATTTCCGTCATTTTGATACTGTTAATTGGTGGAACGCCATTGTCAGCATAGTCAGCGTCCTGATTATCGCACTGACTCCCCGGTTCTCAAAAAAGATTCCAGGTTCACTGATTGCCATCATTGTAGTAACCATTGCCGTGTACCTGATGAAAACATATGGCGGAATCACTTGTATCGACACCATTGGCGACCGTTTTACCATTCAGTCACAGCTGCCGGATGCAGTAGTACCCGAATTAAATTGGGAAGCTATCAAGAATTTATTTCCGGTTGCCATCACCATTGCTGTACTGGGAGCCATAGAATCTCTGTTGTCTGCTGCCGTAGCCGATGGTGTCATTGGTGACCGCCACGATTCAAACACGGAACTGATAGCCCAGGGCGCAGCAATATTATTGCTCCGCTGTTTGGCGGTATTCCTGCTACAGGAGCCATCGCACGTACCATGACCAATATCAACAACGGTGGAAAATCACCTGTTGCAGGTATCATTCATGCAGTCATTCTGTTGCTGATTCTCTTGTTCCTGATGCCTCTGGCACAATATATCCCGATGGCCTGTCTGGCAGGTGTATTGGTGATTGTTTCCTATAACATGAGCGGCTGGCGTACTTTCAAAGCGTTGCTGAAGAATCCGAAATCAGACGTCACCGTACTGTTGATCACTTTCTTCTTGACTGTTATCTTCGATTTGACCGTAGCTATTGAAGTAGGTTTGCTCATTGCCTGTGTATTGTTCATGAAACGTGTCATGGAAACAACAGAAATATCGGTTATCAAAATGAAATCGACCCCAATAATGAATCCGATCTGGAAGTGCACGAAGAACATCTCATGGTTCCCAAAGGTGTGGAAGTATATGAAATCAACGGTCCCTACTTCTTTGGTATCGCTACCAAGTTTGAGGAAATCATGTCCGAATTGGGCGACCGTCCCAAAGTACGGATCGTACGTATGCGTAAAGTACCATTCATTGATTCTACGGTATTCACAACCTGACTAATCTATGCGAAATGTCTAAGAAAGAAAATATTCAGATTGTGCTTTCGGGAGTGAATGAAAAAGTGCATCAAATTCTTGAAAAATCAGGATTTAATGAACTGCTGGGAAAAGAAAATATCTGTCCTAATATCAATGTGGCTTTGGAGAAAGCAAAGGCTATTATAGAAAAATAAAATAAGAAAGGAGAGCATTATGGACTAAAATAAATGCTCTCCTTTTTGATTCTATTCTGCTAATGAAGGACAGGAATAGAAAGCCAATATCCTTTTTTCAGTAAATAAGTGTAAAATGCCCCCATACTCCTCACTGGTGTTTTAAAATCTTGAAATCAGATTTATCATTAAAAGACCTTATCCGCATCCCTAAGCCCTTCCTGCCATATAGCCAAGTGCTTTCTTCGTGTTTGTTGTATTTCCATAGCTTATGGAAATAGATAAATGAATATTCAATGCCTCTAACAGCATATTTCCTAAAAGGCTGTTACCTCCCCCATTATACCGCATATCAACAACCAGCAAAGAAACTCCCCTTTGATTCATATCCTGAATCATGTGTTCCAAAAAATGGAGTATAAATAAAAATTCCCGTTAAAATAGCGGACAGAAAATGGATATAGCGACAACGGTTCTATATTCACAAAAGTATGGGCATCCTGCAAAAGAACTAACAATTCATTAATTCTCAGATGGAAATCGGCTAAAGTGATGTTATTTATTCATATCACAAAGCTCATCGCAAGCGGACAGAACAAACTGACAGCATTAGGCTTTCAATGACTTGTCAAGAATAAAAGCTGGATGTACCTTGGTCAGAAAGATGAAAAAGTTCATCAGTTCGTTCTGATAAAGATTAAAGCTTCCATCATTATAATCAGGGATAGAAGTATATTCCATTATTATTCAAATCCATTCAATTGCAAGTATGTGAAACAACGTATCTCCAGTCTTTGAAAAATATCCAGGAATAAATTATATGTTTTAATAGTGACCTGAAAAGTAAGATATGTTCATGAGCAAAGTAAGTTCACTTCATCGGCAAAGTAAGTCAACTTACTTGCCCTTTGAAGTCAACTTACTTTTTTCTCAATACGAGACCGATACCGGAATGCCGGAATCCTTTATCAATTTTCCTATTCTGTCCAATTCCTCATGAGTAGCCTTTTCCAAATCATGATCGGGCGTTTCACGGTCGATGGTGTAAATCATCACCTGACGGGGAGCAATCTCTTTCACCGTTTCCAGCCAGGGCAGCACATACCGATCTGAAGTATTATCCACATCCTGCCCTTGATATTTGCCTTTCATGAACATGGTCTGAATAATCAGATTACCTTTGAAAGCTTTCATCCCTTTTATAATTTTCCGTACATCATAGTGCCCGGTCGGGCGGTCTGTCAATCGAATATAATCCGTATCAATAGTATCCAGCTTCAATATATTATTATCTATCTTATTCAATGCATCAAATACCTCCGGTTTGTGAATAAAAGTAGAATTACTCAATACACTCACTTTTGCCTGAGGAAAATATATATCACGCAATGCCAAAGTATCCTCTATAATTCCTGCAAAATGAGGATGAGTCGTCGGTTCGCCATTACCGGCAAAAGTCAGCACATCCGGTTTAGGACCATTTTGCCGCATATCAATCAAACGGGCTTCCAAAGCCTCACGAACCTGCTCGCGAGTAGCAGTTTCTTTTGGGGACGATGATCTTCATTAAAACCACATTCGCAATAAATGCAATCGAAGGTACAAAATTTACCATCTTCAGGAAGAAGATTGATTCCTAAAGACACTCCCAAACGACGACTATGTACCGGACCGAAGATGGGAGAAGGATAAATGACTGTTGACATAGTTCTTTTTTCAGTTGATAACAGTACAAAAATACAGAATGTTTTTCAAAATTTCAGTCTCAACTGCAAATAAAGGTCACTCTTTGTACTGCCGTCAATTTCCTCCAAAGCGGAACTTATCTTATCCCGATTGAAATAATGGGTAGTTCCGTACTTGGCCTGCAAGATAATGTGTTTATTCAATTCATAACGGGCGTTCACTGCCACACGCATACCTTTATAATAGAATGAAGGCATGGAAAAAGCATAGAGCACACTCTTTTCATAGATAGTAAGACGGGAATTATAGTCATCCGTATTAAACCATGCGGCACTCAAATCAAGCTGAAGAGGAAGCAAATGAAATGTATAAGCAGCACTTTGAGAAACCAGAAAACCATTGGAAGCAGATTGCCCACGAAAGTTGATGCGTACATAATCCGCTATGGTTTTCAATGTCAGTTTATCTTTCACGCTATAATTCAATTGGTATCGGCATTTCTGCTGAATAGATGGAATAGTTTGCTTGGTTTTATCCGCAGCAGTGAAGTCCTTTTCCTTCTTTTTATAACGATATCTTATAAACATTTCCAGTTCATAAGTAGGTGAATAACTTAATTGGAGTAATCCATCCAATCCTTTGGTTCCTGCTTTGCTTACTAAATATTTCTTCCAAGGGAAATAGAAAAAATCACCATAACAAGTCATTTTGATATACTTTAAAATACTGGTTTCCAATCCTATATAAAATCCACTCTCATTTTGTACCGTACTTCCCTCTCCTATAGAACGAGCATAAACCGATTGATATTTGGCATCATAATACCTGTTCATAACTATTAACTGTGTTCCTCCTTTCGGTGAATAACGTAACATATTCATGGTTGCCCAAGTACCACATTTGTCTATAGCCGTTTCACCCAATAAAGAGAAGCGTTTCCAAAAGAATTTATAATCTCCTCCCACATTATAAAAGTCCTTTCCACGGGGATAATAAATATTATAGTACTTCTTCTCAGGATTCAACGGCTTGTTGAAAACATTATAAACAGCTGTTAATCCTAACTCACAGTACTTTCCATTATAATTTAAATTACTGCCAACCAACTGATTAGTTAATGTATTTTTCTTCTCAAACTCACGATACAACCGATGATATCCATCTTTTTTCAACGATCTTATAAACTGGTTATCAACAATACCATCCATCTTCCGATAAGAATAGAAACCATCCAATGTCCATCTTTTCGCCAACTTATAGCTGACTGCCATTCCTTGAAAATAGTTATATTCATCGGTAGAAGAATGCTTGCGTATGCCCCGGCTCTTATTTCCCAAAGTAGAGAGTGTAGCTGTTTTTCCCATCCCGAAATCAGTGTTGATAACTAGTCCATAACCATAGCTGACACGGTAATTACCAAGAGCTAAAGTCTTGATATGACCTATATTACGAATTAACAAGTATAGTGAATAAAAATCATAACCTTTTTTATTTTGTCCGGTAAAGAAAGGTTCTCCTGCATCCTTTTCAGTAGTAATTCCTGCATAAATCTGATCCCGATAATGAAAACTATATCGCAGATTATGATAATATCCATATCCCAAATACTGTTTGTTCGGATTCTTTTTTAAAGTTTCTGCCGGGTACTGTTGATACCCGGCCTTCGTATAAAAAGGAATATCGACACGTGTTGATAACTCTTGTTTACCGTATTTCAATATTCGCTTTATATTTGGTTTATATTGCTCTTTTTCAGGAGTTTCAAAGCAAATAAAGGGTAGTAAATAGTGAATAGTCTGCCTGTCAATATCTTCAATCATCCATAACTCATTGCGGGTAAGCATAGGACCATATTTGTACAGATAATACAATATATTCTCTACCAGTTGGTCAGAGAGAAATGGAAAACGTTCCAGTTGCTCTTTAGTTGCTGTATTGATATTGATGGGATTTTCACGTAATTCGGAAAGCTCCTCAAAGTGAGTATCCCATTGAAACGAACTGTTTTCATCTTCATCCATCAATTGCTCTGCCAGTTCTTCCCATACTTCCTGCGCACACAGGTTATGCACCGATAAAAGTATTGTAATACAGATAATTAACATTACTCTTAACAACCTGTTCATTTTGTAATTCATTGGCGTGTTTTAAGTTAAATAGTTTTATCCACTATACAGAGTAATCATATTTCTTGCTACTTTTGCACCAAGATGAAAAGGAAACTCTTTATAGCATTGTTTTTTTCCTTTATAGCCGCTGCTGCTTATTCCCAGCAACAAACGACTACTATAAACGGATACATGGTACCTGTATGTGTATACAAAGGAGATACTATTCCAGCTGTACAGTTACCTAATGTATACATTTTCAGACCATTAAAATTCAAAAACGAAAAAGAAAGACGGGAATACTACCGCTTGGTAAGGAATGTGAAGAAAACCCTGCCATTAGCCCGTGAAATTAACCGTGCTGTGATAGAAACTTACGAATATATAGAAACACTGCCTGACAAAAAAGCCAGGGAAAAGCACCTGAAACTCGTAGAGAAGGGACTAAAAGAGCAATATACACCGATTATGAAGAAATTAACCTTTTCACAGGGTAAACTGTTGATAAAGTTAGTAAACCGTCAGACGGATTCTTCCTCTTATGATTGGTAAAAGCTTTATGGGACCCTTTAAAGCCGGATTCTATCAAACTTTTGCAGCACTTTTTGGTGCCAGCCTGAAGAAAGAATATCATCCGGAGGGAGAGGATCGACTGACCGAACGGGTGGTATTGTTAGTTGAAAACGGACAAATCTAACTGATTCCTACTGTTTGAATTTTACTCTTATTATCTGAATTTCATTAATTTATTGGCAAACTCCCATAAAATAATTCCTGTGGTAACCGATACATTCAACGAATGTTTTGTGCCGTATTGGGGAATCTCAACACAACCGTCGCAAGCATTGACCACTTCCTGCTGTACCCCTTTCACTTCATTTCCCATTACGATGGCATATTTTTATCGGCATCCAATTCCAGTTTGTCCAGCAAAGTACTGCCTTCCACCTGTTCGATAGCCAATACGGTAAACCCTTGATCATGAAGTTCCTGAACGGCATCAAGCGTATTCTTTTTATATCTCCACTCCACCGAATTCTCAGCTCCTAAAGCTGTTTTATGCATTTCGGGATGGGGAGGAGTGGCTGTAATACCACATAAATAAATGCAATCTACCAAAAATGCATCCGATGTGCGAAACACTGCCCCTATGTTGTGTAAACTGCGTACTTCATCCAGCACCACTGCTAAAGGCAACTTATCGGCTTTCTTGAATTCGTCTACAGTAAGCCGGTTCAGTTCTGTTATTTTGAGTTTCCTCATACTCTATTTTCTACTTTATTATTAACGGTTACAAACTTACATAAAAATCTATGATCTTTACGCCTATATAATGAAAAAGAAGTCTCTCCTACTCTCTTTTTATTTTTACTTCAGTCCTAAACTCAATTGTAAAACAGATGGATTTCTTTATACAAGAAAAGATAATAACTAATTCACATCCCCCTGTTGATAACGGTTGAAAACATGTAAAAAGAATGAGGATATCATTTCAAAAGTATTTCTTGCATATTTCAAATAATGGTATAACATACACTTAAAATCAACAATCCAAAAATTAATCACATAACTTAAACAATCAATATCAACACAATTTAATCACTATTTCAGGCGTTCATAACCATAAAGTTTTTTAACTCATATTCTTATCAACAATATGTTAATAGAAATAAGTAAAAACCTGTATTATCAGTATTTAAGCCGGTTTGATTTATTTATTTCATATCTTGGTATTATATATAAATAACTTATCAGACAAGAGAAAAGAACTCTTTTTTACTAATCAATATAAAACAA
>ENA-OQHP01000204-OQHP01000204.1-human-gut-metagenome-genome-assembly--contig:-NODE-204-length-20178-cov-1.916762_pt1 | contig 20178 bp, 28 predicted proteins | sample MGYA00242563_ERZ504717 | MGnify/ENA primary metagenome ERZ504717 (study PRJEB26092, sample SAMD00036212) | human gut metagenome | host: Homo sapiens | study: EMG produced TPA metagenomics assembly of... | reverse complement strand
CGGTGCGGGAGCAGGACGCTCTAACCGTCAACATGCACCGCAGGAAGTGCTTGATAAAGTACAGCGTTGGTCTTCTTTGGGACAGAAGGATTTTGAGGAGCGGATAGGAGATTGCAGTTGGGAAGTAGCTTTGGTGATACCTTATTCCGCTTTCTTTATGCATAATATCACCTCATTGGACGGTAAGGCCATTCGTGCCAATTTCTATAAATGCGGTGATAAGTTGCAGACTCCTCATTTCCTGTCATGGAATCCCATTGATTTGGGAAAGCCGAACTTCCATTGTCCGGAATTTTTCGGGATGTTGCGTTTCAAGTAGGTACGAGGGGTATAATACTCTGAATAGTAATAAAACCGGCATATAAGAGTTGCAGATGTCTTATTCACAGGACTTCTGCAAGCCTTTTTTCTTATATGCCGAGGTTTACTTTACAATACCTTTTGAGTTACGGATAAAGTTGATGATATTATGTATCTCATCACTCATCGGAACCTGATCTTCAATCTTCTGTAAAGCGTCCTGTATGCTGAAATTCCCTTGATATACCAGGCGGTAAGCATTGACTATATGGCGCAGAATACGCTCGGTAACCTGATGCTTATGCTGGAGTACCACCGCATTGATACCGTGATATTCTGCCGGATTGCCGTTCATTATAACATAAGGCGGTACATCTTTTGAGATGCGGCAACCTGCCTGAATCAATACCCAACTGCCTATGTGACAATTCTGATGTAGGATAACATTACTGCTCAGGATTGTACAGTCGTCTATGTGGCAGTCGCCAGCCACCGTGCTCTTAATTCCCAGTACACAGTGATTGCCTACTTGTACGTCGTGCAGAGGTGAACACCGTCCATTAGATAGTTACTATCGCCAATGCGCGTACATCCGCTTTCGTGCGTAGCACGGCTGATAACCACATTTTCACGAATGTCGTTGTTGTCACCGATAATCAACCGACTTGCTTCGCCTGTGTAATGAAAATCTTGCGGTTCACTACCCAGTACGGCACCATGGTGTACTTTATTTCCTTTACCTAAACGCGTACCCTTGAGGATACTTGCATTTGACATAATCACACAGTCGTCACCGATTTCCACATCTCCTTCGATGTAGCGAAAGGCTGAATGGTTACATTCTTACCGATTTTTGCGGTAGAATCTACAGATGCTAATGGACTAATCATAGTAATTAGTTATGAGTTATAAATTATAAGTTATGAGTTATGGGAGATGAGCCGTCAAAAATAACTTATAACCCATAACCCGTAACTGATATTATTCTCTTCCTCCGCCCAATGCTTGATACAGGCTGATTACAGACTGCATGCGGTCGAAGGTGTCGGCCACTTCCGAAAGCTGTGCGCTGAGGTAAGACTGTTCGGCGGACAAGACTTCCAAATAGGTTGACGTGCCTAAGTTAAACAATTCTTTTGTATCTTCCGCAGCTTTACGGGCAGAATTCACTTGAATTTCACGTGAAATGGCTTTGTCCGAGGTCATTTGATATTGATACAAAGCATTGCTTACTTCATTTCCGGCCTTGAGCAGTGTGGTCTGGAACTGGATTTTGGCTTGCTCTTCCTGTGCCTTTGCTTGTTTCAACCGGGCAATGTTGGCACCGCGGTAGAACAGAGGTTGTGTGAGCGAACCGATAGCGGATGCCAGCAGCTTTCCTGGATTGATAATAGCGGAACCTGCACTGTTGGTCCAGCCGGCAGAACCGCTTAAGGTGATTTGCGGATAGAAGGCTGCACGTGCGCTGTTGGTGTCGTAGTAGCTTGCTGCCAGTGACATTTCAGCAGCTTTTACATCGGGACGGTTGGACAGCAGTTGCAAAGGAATACCGGTAGAGAATTCGGCAGGTAACTGCTGCTGTTCCAATGTACCACGTGCAATGCTCTGTGCAGGTTGGTTCAGCATCAGGCATAGTGCGTTTTCCGTTTCACGGATGCTTTGGCGGATATCGGGCAGGGAAGCCAGTACTTGTGCATAGGCGGTGCGGCTTTGCTCTACGGCTGCACTGTTAGCCATAGCAGCCTCTTTCATTGCTTCTACGGTTTCAAGGTTGCGTTTCAGGATGTCACAGGTGCTTTCGCTTATTTGCAACTGGCGGTCGAGCATTAGCAGCGTATAGTACATATTGGCTACGTTTGCAATCACTTGTGTCTGTACAGCCTGTTCATAGAACTGTGTTTGTTTCAGTGAGACTTGAGCCTTACGCTTGGGTTCAGCAACTGACCGAACAGATCTATCTGCCAGCTTGCTGTCACAGGAAGTGAATACGTCTGTGTGGCTTTACTTTTGTCGAAGCTGCTTACTGTTCCTTGCGGAGAGAGAGCCAGCATGGGAGCATAAGCCAGACGTGCGGACATCAGTGCTGCCTGAGCCTGCTTTACGGTGAGTGCAGCACTGCGAAGGTCGGCATTGTTGGTCAATGCCTGTTCGATAAGTGTCTGTAACTGTGCATCCGTAAACACTTCTTTCCAGGCAGATTACCGAAATTGGCAGTATCTGCGGCAAGTGTATCGCCACCGGCAATGGTGTCCCGATATAGGCCTTCTACTGTAATATCTTCGGGTCTGTCGTATGATTTGTAGATATGGCAACTGCTCAATAAAGCAGTTGCGCACATCAGAATTATTATTTTCTTCATGATAAACTATATTTTAGTGTTTAGCGGTTAGTGTTTAATAATTAGTAATTTGCTTGTGGATGTCCACTATCCATTAATCGTTAAACGCTAATCACTATTTTGTATATTGTTCAATCTCAGGTTCTGCATCCGAGTTATCCACATCTTCCCATTCCATCGGTTTAACCTTCTCCTGGAGATATTGGAAAGCAACGAACAGGCAGGTACGATGAATATCTGCAGAATCATACCGATTAACATACCGCCGATAGCCGAAGTTCCCAGTGTACGGTTACCGTTGGCTCCTGCACCGGAAGCAAACATCAACGGGAGCAGACCGACAATCATTGCCAGAGAAGTCATCAGGATAGGACGCAGACGGGCGGCGGCACCCAGCACGGCAGCCCATGTAATGCTCATACCCATTTTGCGGCGGTCGAGGGCGAACTCTACGATCAGGATGGCGTTCTTGGCCAACAGACCCATCAGCATGATAAGTGCAATCTGCATGTAGATGTCGTTAGACATGGTTCCCAAAATCATTTTCAATGCAGGAATGTTACCCAATGAACCGATGCCGCTGACAAACAGGAAGCTACCCAACAATCCGAATGGTACGGAGAGCAATACGGAGAGCGGAAGAATATAACTTTCATATTGTGCACTCAACAACAGGTAAACGAATACGAAACAGAGCACAAAAATCAAACCGGTTGTGCTACCGCTGGTTTCGGCTTCCTCACGTGCCATACCGCCGAGTTCGTAGGCAAAACCGGCAGGCAGGTTTTCTTTGGCCACTTCTGCAATGGCAGCAAGTGCCTGACCGGATGTATAACCGCTGGCAGGAGCCACCATCACTTCATAGATGTGTAAAGGTTGAAACGGCTGATGATATCCGGACCGTATACCTTCTTGACGGATACAAACTGGGTGATGGGAGCCATCTCATTGCCGTTACGCACCTTGATGCTGGAGAGTGATTCCAGATTTTTGGTTGCATTCGGTTCTGCCTGAATCATGACACGGTACATTTTACCGAAGCTGTTGAAGTTAGAAGCGTAAAGTCCACCGAAATATCCCTGCATGGTGCTGAGGATGTCGCTTGGGCTGAGACCTGCAGTTCTACAGGGCAGCGAGCATCGATATCCAACATATATTGCGGGAAGTTAGGGTTGAAACTGGTCTTTGCTGAGTTGATTTCCGGACGTGCTTCCAGTGCGGCAGTATAGTCGTTCACTACATCGAAGAAGTGGTTCAGGTCGCCACCGGTTTTATCCTGCATGTTCAGTTCGATGTCGCTGGATGCCGAATAACCCGGAATCATAGGCGGAGCAAAGAACAGTACCTGTGCTTCCTTGATGATTTTTTGCGCACGCATGAAAAGTGTGGCGTAAACTACCGTTGAATTCTGCATGGTGGAACGTTCTTCCCAATTTTTCAGCTTGATAATGAGCGAACCGTAGGAAGGTCCCTGACCACCGATGAAGCTGAAACCGGAAATTACCGTACGCGATTCTACCGCAGGGTCGGCTGCAACAAGACTGTCTACACGGTTCAGCACTTCCATGGCACGTTCTTGTGAAGTACCGGGGGGAAGCGTTACTACACCCATGATGGTACCGGTGTCTTCGTTGGGCACCATACCTGTCGGTGTGATGTTCATAAACACCATCAACAGTACAATGGAGCTACCACAATACCGCCGGAGAGCCATTTCTTCTGGATAAAGCGGAGCACTTGTTTCTTGTATTTACCCAGGATGGAGTCGTAGGATGCGTTGAAAGAGTGTTTGAACTTATCCGTAGTCATACCTGCTAATGCCAATACGCTGATAACGATCATTACCAGACAGAGTACAGGGTGGTTCTCAAAGCTGAACAAACCGAAAATCATACCCAAAATGGCGATTGTAGTAAAGAGCAGTGTAAGGCCGGGACGCATCATTCTGCCGATAGAATCCACATAACGGGCTATCATGATTTACGTGCCTCTTTAGTTGCGACACCGATGCGCTCTTTCATGGTGGCATCACTGTTGTGCGGTTTCAGGAAGATGGCACACAAGGCCGGACTCAGTGTCAAGGCGTTCAATGCGGAGAAACCGATGGCGATGGCCATTGTAAGACCGAACTGGCGGTAGAATGTACCGGCTGTACCACCCATGAAACTTACCGGCACAAACACAGACATCATCACCAGTGTAATGGAAATGATAGCGCCGCCCAGCTCACTCATGGCGTCGATAGATGCAGTCCGTGCCGATTATATCCCTGGTCGAGCTTGGCATGGACACCTTCGACGACAACTATGGCGTCATCCACTACAATTGCGATGGCAAGCACCATAGCCGAGAGTGTCAGCAGGTTAATACTGAAGCCGATCAGTTGCAGTACGAAGAAGTAGCAATCAAAGCTACCGGAATGGCAATGGCAGGAATCAGCGTAGAGCGCATGTCTTGCAGGAAGATATACACTACGATGAACACGAGGATGAACGCCTCAATCAATGTTTTGATTACTTCATGGATAGAAGCGAACAGGAAGTCATTGGCACTTTGGGCAATATTGATTTTCAAACCGGAAGGCAGCGTTTCGGATGCTTTTCCAAGTACTTCTTCCAGGTCACTGATAGTCTGCGTAGCATTGGTTCCTGCCATCTGGTATACGATACAGGATACTGCCTTATGGCCGTTTACCATATTATTGAAGTTGTAGGACAGACGTCCGAGTTCAATATCGGCAATGTCTTTCAAACGGAGAACTTCACCGTTCTCAAGGGCTTTGATTACGATATTCTCAAATTCTTCCGGCTGTTGAAGACGGCCTTTGTAGCGGATGGTGTATTGGAAGCTTTGGTTGCCGCGTTCACCAAACTGTCCGGGAGCCGCTTCGATATTTTGTTCGGCCAGTGCACCGGCTACATCGTTAGGGATCAACTTGTATTGTGCCATCACATCCGGTTTCAGCCAGATACGCATGGAGTAGTCCTGACCGAGCACGGTGGCATCACCCACACCGTTTACACGCTTTACTTCCGGAATAAGGTTGATGTTGGCATAGTTCTCAAGGAATTCGATGTCGTACTGGTCTTTCTCATCGTAAATGGAGAATACCATCAACATGGATGTCTGTCGCTTCTGCGTAGTCACACCGACTTTGGTTACCTCGGCCGGTAGCAAACCCTGAGCCATGGAAACGCGGTTCTGTACGTTAACGGCTGCCATATCCGGGTCTGTACCCTGTTTGAAGTAAATGGAAATTTCGGCGGAACCGTTATTGGATGCACTGGAAGTCATGTACATCATGTTCTCCACACCGTTGATTTGGTCTTCCAGCGGCGCAATGACAGAGTTCAACACCGTTTGGGCGTTGGCACCCTGGTAAGTGGCGCGTACCGATACCGTCGGTGGTGCAATGTCCGGATATTGGGTGATAGGCAGCGTTGCCAGACCAATAAGTCCCAGGATTACTATCAGGATGGAGATTACCGTAGATAGTACCGGACGATTAATAAATCTATCTAATTTCATGTTACTTAATGATTAGGGGCGTTAAATGTTAATTGAACGCAGTTTGGATATTACCTTCTTTTTGGTCTTTGAGGGCTTTCTGATATTCAGCCTCTTTCTCTTCAGGAGTGATAGGAGTGATGCTTTGTCCGTCTTTCAGGTTCTGTACGCCTTCTATCACGATTTTATCGCCGGCCTTCAAGCCGTCTGTAACGTAAAAATATTTGCCATCATTCAGGCTGAATACCTGTATTTCGGTATTTTTCAGCGTGTTGTCAGGTTGTGCAACGAATACGAATTTCTTGTCCTGTATTTCTGTGGTGGCCGATTGAGGAATCATGATTACATTCTCCATCGGATTGGGGAATACTACGTTTCCTGTACCGCCGCTACGCAGAATGTTGTGTTTGTTGGGGAAGAGGGCACGCATGTTTACTGCACCTGTAGTCTGGTCGATAACGCCGCTGATGGTTTCTACACGACCACTGTCGGCATACATGTTCCGTCAATCAGTTGCAGTTGTACCTGAGGCATCTTTGCCAGAATATCCTTGGTACTTCCGCCTTCGCGTATCAGTGACAGGAGCTGTCTTTCGGTCATGGAGAAATAAGCAAACATTTCGGAGATGTCGGCAACTGTGGTCAACGGGGTGGCCATGGAGGGGCTTACCAAACTACCTACACGGTAGGGGATAGTACCTACTATACCGTCGCTGGGGCTTGTTACACTGGTGTATGACAGGTTGTTTTGAGCATTGATCAGTTGCGCTTCCGCCTGTGCCAATTGTGCTTTGGTTTGTGCCAACTGGTTTTCAGCCATTTGCAGGTCGTAATCGCTGATGATGTTCTTTTGGTTCAGCGTGCGTTTGTTGCTTACAGTAAGTTCTTGTGTGTTTACAGCGGCTTTTGCCGTTTCAACCGCAGCCTTGGCCGAATTTACTGCAGCCTGGTATTGTACAGGGTCGATGCTGAACAATACTTGTCCTTTGTGTACGACGGAACCCTCGTCCACATGTAATTTGGTGATGAAACCGCTTACCATCGGACGGATTTCCACATCTTGTTTACCTTTAATAGTAGCCGGATAACTGTTTGTCAGGTTGGCAGTGGTTGTTTCTACTGTAATCACTGCAAATTCGGGTGCTTTTCCCGTGCTTTTGTCACCTTGTCCACAACTGCTGAGCAGTGCCAGGCAACATGCCAATAATACAAATCTACTCTTCATACTCTTTTATTCTCTGTATAATTTTATTCTAGTTAATCCGAAGCTTTTGTGTGTAAATCATAGAAGAAGGATAACGGTGAAAACTAAATCATAATGTTTAGTTTTCGGTCGCAAAATTATTCTTTTCTCCGTATATAAGGTATGAATTTCCCTCATTTTTAACTATGTTTTATATATACTTGAAGGAAATATTTGTTTTTTGATTAAAATACTGTAAAGCATACTGCTAATTGCAGGATAACCTTTATTTTTGCATCATGTTAGATTGCAAGCATCATATTAAGATGAAACCGTTTGTACGTCGGTTGTTAGGGGCAGCTGTAAGTGTGGCTGTTTTATATTCCTGTGCCAGTGTGGGCCGACTGGAAGGTGGTCCGATTGATGAGGAGCCGCCTCATTTTGTCACCGGTTCTCCCCTGCCGGGTGCACTCCATAACAAAAAGAGTAAAATCTCTATTGAGTTCGATGAGTTTATCAAACTGGAGAAAGCCAATGAAAAAGTGGTTATTTCACCTCCTCAAGTGCAGCAACCGGAAATAAAGGCAAACGGTAAAAGGGTAGTGGTCAACCTGCAAGATACGTTAAAGGCTAATACTACGTATACTATCGATTTTGCCGACGCGATTCAGGATAATAATGAAGGAAACCCGATGCAGGGGTTTACCTATACATTTTCTACCGGAGCAGAGCTTGATTCAATGGCCATTGCCGGTACGTTGCTTGATGCATCGAATTTGGAACCGGTAAAGGGGGTACTGGTAGGATTGCATGCCAATTTAGCCGATTCGGCATTTACCACGTTGTCTTTCGACCGTGTAGGCCGTACGGATAGCCGTGGACAGTTTTCCATTCGTGGAGTCTCTCCTGGCAAATATCGTATTTATGCTTTAATGGATGCCGACCAGAATTTTAAATTTTCCCAGCCTACGGAGGTCATAGCTTTTAATGACTCCGTTATTATCCCTTCCATGGAAAGGCGTATGCGCCAGGATACCTTGTGGCGAGACTCTTTGACCATAGATACGATTGTAGAGAGACAATATACCATTTCCTGCCGGATGATGTGCTGTTGCGCAGTTTCAAGGAAAAACCTTCTCGCAGCGTCTTATGAAAACGGAACGTCTTACTCCGGAAAAATTCTCTTTTATTTTACGGCTCCTGCCGACAGTCTGCCGCTGATGAAAGGTTGAATTTCGATGAAAGGATGCTTTTGTCATTGAGCAGACAACCGGGAGGAACGACACGATTCACTATTGGATAAAAGATTCTTTGCTTTATCAGCAAGATACATTGAGGATGAGCTTGAGTATTTGTATACAGATACTTTGAATCAGTTAGTTCCCCGGACAGATACTTTGAGAATGTATCGAAGTAAGCTGGAAGAAACTGCAGGAAAAGAAACTGGAAGAGAAGGAAAAAGCCGAGAAGGAGAAGAAGAAAAGAAGGAAAAAGGGTGAAGAAGAGCCGGAACCGACTCCTTTCCTTGCAATGGATGTGTATGCGCCTTCGGCAATGGATGTATACGACTATATCACATTGAGCTTTACGGAACCGATAGCCGGCTTTAATGATACTGCCTTGCATGTAAGGCAAAAGGTCGATACGCTATGGCAGGATGTGCCGTTTGACTTTATGCGGGATTCGTTGGATTTGAAACGTTACAATCTGTATGCAGACTGGAAACCGGGTGAAAGTTACGTTTTTGAAGTGGACTCGACCGCTTTTCACGGGGTTGTTACGGTTTGTTTTACCCGATAAAAGTGAAGAAGGAGTTTTACTGTAAAGAAATGGAAGAGTACGGACAGATATTTTTCAACATTACCGGAGCTGATTCTACAGCATTTGTAGAATTGCTGGATGCTCAGGACAAGGTGTACGTACTGTTCGGTTGTAGAAGGAAAAGCGGATTTTTATTATTTGAATCCGGGTAAATATGGAGCCCGGCTCATTAATGATACAAATGGGAATGGGGTATGGGATACCGGTGATTATGCTGCCAGGCGCCACCCGAAATGGTTTATTACTATCCGCAGGTATTGGAATTTAAGCCAATTTTGATTTGATTCAGGACTGGAACGTAAAAGAAAAACCGTTGGATAAGCAAAAACCGGATGAACTGAAAAAACAAAAGCCAGATGAAGACAAGAAAAAGAAGAAAAGCCAGAATAACCGCAACAACAGCAACCGTAACAGCGGTAGGGGATATAGTTATTAAAAGGCAGCGGGCGGCAGGATTGTTTTTGCTGGCCGGACTTCTGTGTCTGTGCAGCATAATGCCTGTGCAGGCTCAATGCGTGGCTAAGAACGAAGCGTTTCAGTCGGGCGAACATGTTATGTACGATTTGTATTTCAACTGGAAATTTATCTGGAAGAAAGTAGGGCTGGCAAGCTTGACTACTAATGCTACTACTTACCGCTTCCAGCCGGCCTACCGTTTCAATCTTCTTTCTGTGGGCAGCAAGAAAACGGATTTTTTCTTTAAAATGCGCGATACGCTGACTTGTTATGTCAGCGATAAACTGGAACCGCTTTATTTTCGTAAAGCAGCCGAGGAGGGAAAACGCTATACGGTCGATGAGGCGTGGTTCTCGTATGATGACGGTATAGCTACCGTAAAGCAGAGACGTACCTGGCATAATCCCGTGCGTGAACCGCAGGAGATGGAGTACAGCGACAGCCGCTGTATCTTTGATATGCTGAGTATTTTGGCGCAAGCCGTTCTTATAACCCTAAAGACTACAAGATAGGCGAGAAGATACTTTTCCCTATGGCAACAGGGCGCAGAGTAGAGGAGCAAACCTTGATTTATCGCGGAAAGGAAGATATAGAAGCGAATAATGATACAATTTACCGCTGCCTTGTATTCTCTTTCGTGGAGTACAAGAAAGGAAAAGAGAAGGAGGTGATTACTTCTTCGTTTCCGATGATAAGAACCACCTTCCCATACGTTTGGATATGTATTTGAATTTCGGCTCTGCAAAAGCTTTCCTCAAAAGTGTAAGGGGGAATCGTTACCCGATGACTTCCGTTGTTACAAAGTAAACGGCAGTGCGTCTCCTTTTCTGAAGATACTTGACTCGAATGTGGCTACCAGCTCACCGTTCTGGTTGGTGATGTCAATCTGATAATGTCCGGTAGTACGTCCGATGTACCGTTCGCGGGCTTCGGCATATAATATGTCGCCCGGACCGCTGCTACGCAGGAAGTGATATTGGAAGACAGTGAGAAGCCAGTGTGCCGTGAGAATTGGCTGCCGCTGCCAAGCGAGGTCGGCCAGTGTAAAAGCGCTCCGCCTTGGGTACGATTTCCGGCATTGAGATGTGTTTCCGTAATCACCAGACGGGCTTTGCTGTATCCTTCTTTTATTTCTATCAGTTCTACACCTGCTTTATCGGCAAAACAGTCTTTCTTGAAAAATTCTTGCGGCGTCATGTCGTTTGGTAATAAATGATTAATATTAAGGAGAAATCTGATGTTTTGGACACAAATGTAATATTTTAGCTTTTAATTGGATAATTTAGGTGGGTTATTTTCGAAAGCATGCACTACTTTTGTCTTCGAAAAAATAGACATAATTAATAAATAAATCCCTTATTATGAAAACGACTCTTACTACATTGGGTATTTCCCTTCTTGTTTTAGCAGGTTGTGCAGGACAAAAACAGACTGCAAATGATTTCATTCAGGAGAATATTGATAATGCGGTGGCACAGGAAACACTTCAGACAGACATTATCGAAAAATCTGGCAAAATTCTTAATCCGCGTACCATTAATAAGGATGGTAGCATTCACTACGTTCCTATCGACGACTGGTGCTCTGGTTTCTTTCCCGGTAATATTTGGTATACGTACGAACTGACCGGTGATAAAAAGTGGTTACCGCTGGCAGAGAAGTATACTGAAGCATTGGATTCCGTACAATATCTTACTTGGCATCATGATGTAGCTTTATGATTGGTTCCAGCTATCTGAACGGGTATCGTTTTGCCAATAAGGAAGAGTACAAGCCCGTAATTATCCAGACCGCTAAATCATTGTCTACCCGTTTTCGTCCGGGTGCAGGCGTTATCCAGTCTTGGGATGCCGACAAAGGCTGGCAGGCCGAACGCGGATGGAAATGTCCGGTTATCATTGACAATATGATGAATTTGGAGCTGCTGTTCGAAGCCACTAAACTTTCGGGCGACTCTACTTTCTATAATGTGGCTAAGAAACATGCCGACACGACTATGGCCAACCACTTCCGTGCGGACAACAGTTGTTACCACGTGGTGGATTATGATCCAGAGACTGGTGAGGTGCGCAAAAAACAAACAGCGCAGGGCTACGCCGATGAATCGTCTTGGGCTCGCGGACAGGCATGGGCTTTGTACGGTTATACAATGTGTTATCGTTATACTCATGATGCCAAATATCTGGCACAGGCAGAAAAGGTGTATAACTTTATTTTCGGAAACAAGAACCTTCCCGAAGATTTGGTTCCTTACTGGGACTTCGATGCTCCGAAGATTCCGAACGAGCCTCGTGACGCTTCTGCCGCAGCATGTACAGCTTCTGCCCTCTACGAACTGAGTACCTATGTTACCGATAAGGGGTATAAGGAAACGGCTGACAGAATTATGGAAAGTCTTGCTTCTCCGGCTTATCGTGCAGAGGTAGGGACAAACGGGAACTTTATCCTGATGCACTCGGTCGGCAGTATTCCTCACGGTGCTGAAATCGATGTTCCGCTGAACTATGCCGATTATTATTTCCTGGAAGCTTTGAAGCGTAAAAGAGATTTGGAAAAATGAAAGTCAATTGAATATATTGTTAGGTGGTTTAGGCTTGTTCGCCTTGCAGGGTTGTAAAACTCCGCAGGCAGAGCAGGCCCAACAGCCGAATGTTATTTATGTTTTTCCCGACCAGTTCCGCAATCAGGCAATGGAGTTCTGGGGGCAGGAAGGTTTTCGGGAGAAAGTGAATTTCCGGAATGATCCGGTGCATACTCCTCGTCTGAATGATTTTGCGAGAGAGTCTTTGGTACTGACCTCTGCCATGAGCAATTGCCCGTTGAGCAGTCCTCACCGGGGTTCGTTACTGACAGGCATGTATCCCAACAAGAGTGGCATTCCTTTGAACTGCAATTCGAACCGTCCTATCAGTTCGTTGCGTGAAGATGTAGACTGTGTGAGCGATGTATTCAGCAATGCGGGGTACGACTGTGCCTATTTCGGTAAACTGCATGCAGACTTCCCGACCCCCAATGACCCCCAGCGTCCGGGAAAATATGTGGAAGACCGCATACCAGCATGGGATGCTTATACACCGAAAGACCGTCGTCACGGATTTAACTATTGGTATGCTTACGGAACTTTTGATGAACATAAGAATCCGCATTATTGGGATACGGACGGTAAACGGCATGATCCGCGCGAATGGTCTCCGCTGCATGAGTCAGGTAAAGTTATTTCTTATCTGAAGAATGAGGGAAATGTACGCGACCCGAAGAAACCGTTCTTTATCATGGTAGGCATGAATCCGCCGCATAGTCCCTATCGTTCGTTGGACGACTGTATGGAACAGGACTTCAACTTATACAAGGATCAGCCGTTGGACAGCCTGCTGGTTCGCCCCAATGCCGATTCTAAAATGGCAAAGGCGGAGAGTGTACGTTACTATTTCGCTTCCGTTACAGGTGTTGACCGTGCTTTCGGGCAGATACTCGATGCGTTGAAAGAACTGGGATTGGATAAAAACACAATCGTAGTCTTCTCTTCCGACCATGGCGAGACTATGTGCAGCCAGCACACGGACGATCCGAAGAATTCTCCTTTCTCCGAGTCGATGAATGTGCCTTTCCTGGTTCGCTTCCCCGACAAGATTCAACCCCGTCTGGATGATTTGATGCTTTCTTCTCCGGATATTATGCCTACTTTGTTGGGGTTGGCGGGTCTTTCCGATTCTATTCCGGCAAATGTGCAGGGACACAATTATGCTCCGCTGTTCTTTAATGAAAAAGCTGATATAGTGCGTCCTGCAGGAGCTCTTTATATTCAGAACGTAGACGGTAAGAAAGATGAAGACGGTAAGGTCCGTTCCTATTTTCCATCGTCACGCGGTTTTAAATCGGCCCGTTACACATTGGCTCTTTATGTAGACCGTAATAATCACAAGCTTGTAAAGAGTTTCTTGTTTGACGACGAAAAAGATCCGTATCAGATAAATAATCTTCCGTTAGAGGAGAATAAGGAAATAGTAGATGAGCTGTGTGCAGAGATGGGAAAAGTCTTGAAGGAGATTGACGATCCCTGGTACAGAGAGCGCATTTTGTCCGACATGATACCGTACGATAAATAAAAATTGTTGTTTCTAAACTGAATTACCCCTCCACAATCATATGTGGCAGGGGTAATTTTTTGGAGGATATGATGCACCTCTTTCTTTCATTTATAGGAAACGGTTATAACCGTTTTGGGTTTACTTGTTTAATTTCCACTCACATCCGTCTTTGGTGTCCTTGATGGCAAAACCTAATGCAGTCAGTTCATCACGGATTTTATCGGAAGTAGCCCAGTCCTTGTTGGCTTTGGCTTTTATACGTTCTGCCAGCAACATGTCTACAACTTTACCGAAAGCGGCTTCGCGTTCTTCATTGGAGGTGTTCTCCTCTTTCAGTCCCAATATATCGAAACAGAAGAGATGGAAGGTCTCTTTCAGCTCTTTCAGGTCTTCGGCTGTAATGGTGTCATTGCCTGCAATGATATTGTTTATCATTCTGGCACCATCGAAGAGATGGGCTATTACAATCGGAGAATTCAAATCATCGTTCATGGCTTCATAGCATTCGGCACGTAATGTTTTCACGTTTACCGTAGAAGCTTTGCCTGGAACAATCTTCTCCAGTCCGTGTACAGCATCCATAAGCCTTGCCAGGCCTTTTTCTGCTGCTTGCAAGGCTTCATTGCTGAAATCTACCGTACTGCGATAGTGGGCCTGGAGAATGAAGAAACGGATGGTCATCGGGCTGTAAGCCTGTGTCAGCGTTTTGTTGGAGCCGGTGAAGAACTCATCCAATGTGATGAAGTTGCCGAGCTTTTACCCATTTTCTGTCCGTTGATGGTTATCATGTTGTTATGCATCCAGTAATGCACCATGTCATCGCCTTGTGATGCTACGGATTGTGCAATTTCACATTCGTGGTGCGGGAAGATAAGGTCCATACCGCCACCGTGAATGTCGAAATGTTTACCCAGATATTTCTTTCCCATTGCCGTACATTCGGCGTGCCAGCCGGGGAAGCCGTCACTCCATGGGCTTGGCCAGCGCATGATATGTTCCGGTTGGGCACGTTTCCACAGTGCAAAGTCGGCGGGATTGTGTTTTTCCTCCTGGCCGTCCAGCTCACGCGTAGTGTTTAGTACATCGTCCAGATTACGTCCTGACAGTTTGCCGTAGTGGTGGTCTTTGTTGTATTTGGCTACATCAAAGTAAATGGAGCCTTCACTTTCGTAAGCGTAGCCGTTCTCCAGTATCTCTTTTACGAGCTCTATCTGTTCGATGATATGTCCCGATGCATGCGGTTCGATGCTGGGAGAAAGCACGTTTAATGCTTCCATTGCCTTGTGATAACGGTTTATATAATACTGTGCCACTTCCATGGGCTCCAGTTGTTCCAAACGGGCTTTCTTTGCAATTTTGTCTTCACCGTCGTCCGCGTCATGCTCCAAATGACCTACATCGGTAATATTGCGGACATAGCGCACTTTATAGCCAATGTGTGTAAGATAGCGGAAAAGTAAATCGAAAGTAATGGCAGGACGTGCGTGGCCCAGGTGGGCATCACCGTAAACGGTCGGTCCGCAGACATACATACCTACATGAGGAGCATGCAAAGGTACGAATAACTCCTTTTTCTATTTAAGGTGTTGTAAATGGGTCAGTTGTTGTTCCATAACGTTTGATAATTAGTTCTTTTTGGAAAGGCAAAGGTATAACAAATATTTGTAAATTAGGACTATCTGTTTTAAAAAGCGTGCAGGAAGTATCGTTCTATGGCGATGGCTACTCCATCTTCGTCGTTACTTGGAGCAATGTAGTCCGCAGCAGCTTTCACGGGTTCCTGTGCATTGTTCATTGCTATACCAAGTCCGGCGTATTTATCATGCTGAGATCATTGTAACCGTCGCCCATGGCTGCCACTTCTTCGCGGGTGATACCCAGCTTTTCCGATAATACGGCGATCGAACGTGCTTTGTCTATGCCCAAAGGAACGAGTTCCAGAAAATAAGGTTCCGAACGGTATACGCTGATTTGCCTTTGCAGACGAAGGCTCAGTTCGGCTTCTGTTTTCATAAGTTGTTCCGGTTCACCTACAATAAGGCATTGGGTAGGGGAAGGGGAATTCCTGCAGGAAGTTCTCTACGCGGCGTACCTGCATTTTGTTGAGGAATGCTTCTTTCTGTACGTACGGGTCGTTGGGATTTTCGGTAAGTATGCACTCGTTGTCGTATGTGAGGATTGTTTGCCGGTTATCGGTTGCAGTCTGGTACAGGATAGGCAGTACATCGTCGGGAAGCAGGTTTTTATACAGTAGTTCACCGGTGCTCCAGTCTATGATTTCTCCGCCGTTATAAGAAAGAATATAGCCGTTGTTTTCTTTCATTTGCAGTTGTTCCGCCAAAGGAACAATGCCGTAGGTAGGACGGCCTGACGCCAGTACCAGGCGTACGCCGCTTTGCTGTAGCCGTAACAGGGTACGGAGATTGCGCGGAGAGATTTCTTTCTTCGAATTGGTCAGGGTTCCGTCCAGGTCGAGGACGAGCAGTCGATAGTCTTGTTTCATGGTTTGAATTTGATTGTTTTTTTGAAAGTGGCAAAGATAGGGTTTTCTCAGGATGAAATACTATTTTTGCAGTATGAAGTCAAAAGAACGTGTATTATTGGGAATGAGCGGCGGTACGGACAGTTCCGTGGCTGCCATGAAGTTACAGGAAGCCGGCTATGAAGTAACGGGAGTCACTTTCCGTTTTTACGAAGTGGGTGGAAAAACGGAATATCTGGAAGATGCGCGGGCGCTGGCAGGACGGTTGGGTATTGAGCATATTACATACGATGCAAGGGAACTCTTCCGTGAACGCATTATCCGTTACTTTATAGATGAATATCTGGCGGGGCATACCCCCGTTCCCTGTACCCTCTGCAATAATGAGCTGAAGTGGAAACTTTTGGCGGAAATAGCCGATGAAAAGGGGATTTATTGGATCTCTACCGGACATTACGTACGTAAACTCTTTTTAGAGGACAACTATTACATTGCTCCGGCAGTTGACAGAGACAAGGACCAGACTTTCTTTTATGGGGCTTGAAACAGGATATCTTGCAACGGATGTTACTCCCGATGGGAGATATGACAAAAGAGGATGCGCGTGCTTATGCCGCTGAACGTGGGTTTATGCGTGTCGCCACTAAAAAAGACAGTATAGGAGTGTGTTTCTGTCCGTTGGATTACCGTTCTTTCCTGAAGCGTGAGGTTCCTATGGAGCAACTGCCGGGCAGAGGGCATTTTCTCGATGAAAAGGGGAATGTATTAGGATGGCATGAAGGATACCCTTTTTATACGATAGGTCAACGGCGTGGACTGGGCATTCATCTGAATAGGGCTGTATTTGTGAAGGAAGTCAGAATGGAAACCAACGAGGTGGTACTTGCACCACTTGCCTCCCTTATATAAAAAGGAAATGTATCTTAAAGATTGGAACCTTATCAGTGCACATCGGGTATTGGGAGCGGAAACGGTTATCGTAAAGATACGCTATCGCAAGCAGGCAAACCGCTGTATGGTTGCTCAGGAGGGGAACGGATATCTGCGGGTTTCGCTATTGGAGCCGTTGGAGTCTATCGCCCCGGGGCAAGCCGCCGCCTTTTATGATGCGGACGGCTTGTTGTTGGGCGGTGGTATTATTCTTTGAAGTTGAGCTTCAGCATCTCTTCCATGTATTCTCTTGTATTGCTGAGGCGCGGTATCTTATGCTGTCCGCCAAGCTTGCCTTTACTGTCCAGCCAATCGTGGAACAGATTTCTGCGGGCAACGATTATCTCCAGAGGCTGCAAAGCCAGGTCATTCTGTCGTTTGGCTTCATAGTCGGAGTTTACCTCTTTAAGGGTGTCATCCAATATTTTGGCAAATTTATCCAGGTCATCTGGCATTTTGGCAAATTCAATCAGCCATTGATGGCGGCATTTGGCATGTTCGTCCATGAAGACGGGAGCGGCGGAATAGTCTACAATCTGTGCTCCCGTGGCAGCACAGGCTTTGCTTAAACCTTTTTCCGCATTGTCCACGATAAGTTCTTCGCCAAAGGCATTGATGAAATGCTTTGTGCGGCCGGTAATGACGAATTTGTACGGGCGGTTATTGGTGAACTTCACGGTATCTCCAATCATATACCGCCACAGTCCGGCAGAAGTGGAGATGACCATTGCGTAGTTCTTGTTGAGTTCTACTTCTTCCAGACAGCAGATACGCGGATTTTCCTTGCCGACATCTTCCAAAGGTATGAATTCATAGAAAACACCGTAATCAATCATCAGCAGCATGGCCGGATCGTTCGGGTCGTTCTGTGTGCCGAAATAGCCTTCGGAGGCATTATATGTCTCGACATAGTGCATCTTGGAACTTTTGATGACTTGTCTGTATTGTTCCCGATAAGGAGTAAAAGCCACTCCGCCATGGAAGAATACTTCCAGATTGGGCCATACTTCTTCCAATGACTGTTTCCCGGTTTTTTCAAGTATATGTTTAACAAGTACCAGCATCCAGGATGGCACACCCGAAAGATTGGTGACATTGGCATGGATTGTACTGTTGGCTATGGCTCCATCTTAGGTTCGAACTCGCTCATCAAGGCAATTTCCTTGCTTGGCACACGGATATAGTTGACCAGCGGGTGTACATTCTGTATCAGAATAGCAGATAAATCACCTACCAAACTATGGTTGGAGTTCAGGTTGGGGCTGTGGCTACCGCGAGAATCAATCTTCCGTTACGAAAAAACGGCTTTCGGGATTGATTCCCAGATAGATGGCAACAGCATCTTTCCCGCCTTGATAATGAGTGTCTTGCAGAGACTCTTTGCTTACCGGAAGGAATTTGCTTTTATCGTTGGTTGTTCCCGAAGACTTGGCAAACCAGCGTATTTCCGACGGCCAGAGCAAATTTTGCTCACCGGCACGCAAGCGGGCTACATAAGGTTTGATTTCTTCGTAAGTCTGTATGGGAAGGCGTTTTTTGAAATCTTCATAAGTACGAATAGAGGCATAGTCATATTTCTTTCCCCATTCCGTATTGGCGGCCATGCGTACCAAACGTTTCAGGACACCTGCCTGCAACTCACCTGCATGTTCGGTGTACAGTTCGATTTCTTTCAAGCGGGGGGCGAAGTATACTTTATTCAGAAGTTTTGTAATATTCATCGTTCTTATCGAAATCTGTTTAAGTGTGCAAAATTAATCTTATTTATCGGCATCTCTATCTTTTTTCTCTTTTTTTCTACTATTGATATACTAGGTAACGTTTGTGTTATAATTATCTAAAATTTATAACTTAATTTCAAAAATTACTTATTTGAGGTGAATAAAATGAGACAAATACTAAAAAATGATTGGAATGAACTTTTAAAAGATGAATTTTCAAAAGATTATTATTTATCATTAAGAGAATTCTTAAAAAATGAATATACTACTAAAATAATTTATCCTGATAAATATGATATATTTAATGCTCTACATTATACTTCTTATAAAGATGTAAAAGTTGTTATATTAGGGCAAGACCCCTATCATGGACCAAATCAAGCACATGGATTAAGCTTTTCGGTAAGTCCAGGAGTTAAAATCCCTCCTTCTTTATTAAATATATATAAAGAACTTAATTCTGACTTGGGATGTTATACTCCCAATAATGGATATTTAAAAAAATGGGCTGATCAAGGTGTATTGCTTTTAAATACTTCTCTTACTGTAAGAGCTGGTGAAGCTAATTCACATAAAAATAAAGGTTGGGAAATATTCACTGATAAAATAATTTCCTTAATCAATGAAAAAACAGATCCCGTTGTCTTTTATTATGGGGTAATAATGCTATTAACAAAAAAAAGCTAAATAACTAAATAAACAACACTTAATTTTATCATCTGCCCATCCTAGTCCTTTATCTGCATCAAGGGGATTCTTTGGAAGTAAGCCTTTTTCTAAAATTAATAAATTTCTTGTTTCTGTTAATAAAGCTCCTATTGATTGGCAAATAGAAAACATATAGCAAAAAGTTAGATTCATTATAAATGATCTAACTTTTATTATTATATTTTTAAAAACATTATTTCTTATGTTTCTTTAATCTCTTATAATAAGAATATACAAATGATACTATAATTCCTATAACTCCACCTGCAGAAAATCCTAATACTATGTCTTCCAATACCATTCCAGAAACAATTCCTATTCCTACTCCAATGGCTATTCCCTTAGTTAAATATTCATATTCCTTATCTGAAAGCATAATTTTTTTCCACCATTGCATATCTCCTTATTTTTATTAAACATCAATGAGTGTTGAAATAATATCTTTTAATAATAAGTTGTCATTAAATGGTCTTGTGCATGAACCGTAATAAAGCCAACTTCTACGTGGTTACCACGTGCTTCTTGTTGTAATAATTCTGTTTGTGATTTATGTGCATCAACTAAACACGCATTGGCTTCTTCAATTAATTGATCACATTTATCAAATTTCCTGTTTTTGCATTTTCAACTGCTAATAATAATTTA
>ENA-OQHP01000203-OQHP01000203.1-human-gut-metagenome-genome-assembly--contig:-NODE-203-length-20195-cov-1.793402_pt1 | contig 20195 bp, 25 predicted proteins | sample MGYA00242563_ERZ504717 | MGnify/ENA primary metagenome ERZ504717 (study PRJEB26092, sample SAMD00036212) | human gut metagenome | host: Homo sapiens | study: EMG produced TPA metagenomics assembly of... | reverse complement strand
CCGGCGCATTTGCCTTGAAAGAAGGTTTCATGAGCGGCGATATTCTGATAAACCTGGATTCGGAAGATGAAGGTGAATTGTTTATCGGCTGTGCCGGAGGTGCTGGTACTACAGCTGAATTCCCTTGCCCTATGACAGCAGCTCCTGAAGGTTATTTCTTCTTCCGTGTGGCAGTTAAAGGATTGACCGGCGGACATTCTGGTGACGACATCAATAAGAACCGTGCCAATGCCAACAAGTTGCTCGACCGTTTCCTGGTAATCTTGATGAAGCAGTATGATTTGCGTCTGAGCCACATTGACGGAGGTAACTTGCACAATGCCATTCCGAGAGAAGCCCATGCCGTTTGTGCCGTGCCGATGGCTGATAAAGAAAATGTACGGGTGGCATTGAATATATTCCTGGCTGAGGTAGAGAATGAGTTTGCGGTGACGGAACCGAATCTGACCATGGAACTGGAGTCGGAAACTCCTTGTGCGGAGGTAATGGAAAAAGAAACCATGACACGCTTCCTGCATTCCCTGTATGCCGTGCATCACGGAGTGTATGCCATGAGTCAGGATATGGAAGGCTTGGTGGAGACTTCTTCTAACTTGGCTTCGGTGAAGATGCGTGACGGCAAGATTGTGGTAGTGACCAGTCAGCGTAGTTCTATCCTTTCTTCTCGCAAGGATATGTCGCAGATGGTACGTTCTGCATTTGAACTGGGTGGAGCTACTTGTGTGACCGGTGACGGTTATCCGGGATGGAAACCGAATCCGTCGTCTGCTATTCTGAAGGTGGCTGTAGAAAGCTATAAACGTTTGTTTGGAGTGGAACCGAAAGTGAAAGCGATTCATGCCGGACTGGAATGTGGATTGTTCCTGGAGAAATATCCGTCATTGGATATGGTTTCTTTCGGACCGACGCTGCGTGGCGTGCACTCACCGGATGAACGCATGCTGATTCCTACGGTGGACAAGTTCTGGCGTCATCTGCTGGATGTGCTGGTAAATATTCCGGCTCGTTCATGAGAAAACTAATTTATAGCTTGCTATGGGCTGTGTGCGGCATGAGTGCCGCACCGGCTCAGGCACAGCATGCGTTCCGGGTGATGGAGTACAACGTGGAAAACTTGTTTGATTGCCGTCACGATTCTTTAAAGCAGGATACAGAGTTTTTGCCGGGGAGTGTACGGAACTGGATGTACCGTCGCTTTCAGGATAAGGTGAACAAGATTGGAAAGGTGATACTGGCAGCAGGAAAGGAACAGGTGCCTGATTTGGTGGGTTTGTGTGAGGTGGAAAATGACTATTGCCTGAAAAGCTTGACCCGTTATTCTCCGCTTCGTGAAGTGGGTTATAAGTATGTCATGACCAGCTCGCCCGATGAGCGTGGCATCGATGTGGCTCTGTTGTATCAACCAGTCTCGTTCCGCTTGCTCGCTTCACAGAAAATTCGTATTCCGTCAGATTCATTGGGTATGCGTCCTACGCGAGATGTGCTGTACGTATCGGGGCGTGTGGTAAGCGGAGATACGTTAGATGTCTTTGTCTGTCATCTTCCCTCGCGTGTGGGAGGGGCAAAGAAAACAGATCCCTATCGTTTGTGGGTGGCCCGCAGAATCCGTCAAGCCGCTGATTCGGTCATGGCTGAGCGGCAGAATCCCCGTCTTATTATTATGGGGGACTTTAATGACTATCCTGATGGAAAGTCGTTGCAGGAAGGGCTTCGTGTGTCTGCCTTGTCTGAAAAGCCGCAGTTATGTGCCTTGTATAATCTGATGGATAACCAGCAGGGAGGGACCTATCGTTATAAAGGAGAGTGGGGTGTACTGGATCAGATGGTAGTGAACGGTGCTCTGTTGCAGCCGGATGCTCGTACAAGGACTTCAAAAGAAAAAGTCTCTATTCTACGTTTCCCTTTTTTGTTGGAAGAAGATAATGTGTATGGAGGGGATACGCCTTTCCGCACCTATAAAGGAATGCGGTATCACGGAGGATATAGCGATCATCTTCCGGTGCTGCTGGAACTGATAGTGGAAGAATAGAGTTGTTTCTCGCGCGCATTGAAAGTTGATATTATTGGCCATGGCTCTTTCATTTAACTAAATCAGTACTTTCCCAGCGGTACTCCGGTACTTCCTCAGTAGTACTCCGGTACTTCCCCGGCGGTACTCCAGTACTTCTAGGAAAGTACTGGGAAAATGGAAGAGCCGTGTATTATTTTGACTAAATGAATATATGTTTTCTTGTCCGGGAGTTGTATTTCTAAAAGAAAAAACGTATATTTATTGAGAAATCAAAATCTAAGGTTATGAAAAATCATTGTTCTTTTGTGTGTTTCTATATGGAATAGGAGTAATGTCTTGTTCAAATGAATTGGAAGTTCAAGAAAAAGTAAAGGCATTACCTACTGTTCGGGAATTAGTTGCTTATCCTAAGTCCGATGCAGGACGTAGTCGTTCGGGACAATTGAATTGGGAGGAATGGGAAAGGTAACATTATCTTCAGGAAATCATGTTAATACGCCATGGAATACAACTCAGTCTACAACTGCGATTCCTTATGACATAAGAATGGACATAAAATCTGTAGATGGATGGGAGTTGATTGCCCATACAGTTAATGGTTATGGAGATTTAGGAGTGAATTATCTGATTTTTCATAATAAGTATACGGGGGTACTAAAAGTTTTTTATTATTTGGAGCCAGAACAAGCGAATTTACAGAATACAGCAATGTGGAAATTGCATTTTGAGATTCCTCAATCTTGTTTAGCTTTTTCTGATGTTTATGCGGAACTGTCTACAAGGAAGGATATTTATGATATTTATGTAGGCAATATATCAAATGATGATTCTAAAGGATATACCGTGGGCTGGAATTGTTTTCAGACAGAGTTGGCGTATGATCCTAATTTAAAAGGAGGAACGCTTCAAATAATTCCACATTCATGTACTACTAGTACAATTGAATTAGATGGTGATTTTGAAAGTACCACAGAAGGACTGATTCTTTCTTCAACAACATATAATAAGGGAGATAAAATAGTGAAATCTGTAGCTAAATATGCAGGGGATAAAGCAGAGAAGTGGGTGGAGAAAGCAATTGAAAGCGAGAAAGTATTTAAAGAAATAAAAGTCTTTAATTGTAAAAGGGGCAGGTAGTCTTGTTTCTTCTGGAGTTAGTACGTTATTAGGTGCTTTTACTGGTGGGTTTGATAGGGAGAAAAAATACCGTACAGACCGTTATGTTGCAGACGAATGGAAAGGTAACTCTTTCTGGAGAGATAGAAACGCTTGCCACAGGTTTGATACCCCCTTTCACATTGTCTCTTTCTCCAGACAAAATCGGTCGTTTGGGTGTATGGAGTTTGTCTGATTATCCGTGTTTAAGACTCTCTCCTTATGCTACTCATTACAAGCAGGATAACGATGAAGCAGTTCAGATATATCAGTCCATGGGACCAGAGTTTTATGCTTCGGATTTGGATGACTGTTTAAACCTGAATCCGGAAATGTTGTCGTCGGTAAGAAGTTATACTGTTAAAGGCGAAATTTATGAAACGAGTCATACTGTTTTATATGATGCATTAAATGAAGGTACCAGTGGTGTGCATAATGAGCGAAGACCTGTTTCTTCGGAGTTGTTATATGACGAGGTATATAGACCACCTTTTTATATTTATACTGGAGTCGTTTTGAAAGATAAGAATGGAGAGGAACTATGGAATTGGGGAGATAAGGCGCCTTTTGAAATTTATTTACCTAATACTCCAGAAGGAGAACAAGGAGCGGTTCCTCATTTGACTTTTATGTCACGTTATATATTAGTGGTAACTGTTGAAATGAAAGTGGAAAATAATGGTAGGGAAAATACGATTGTGTCAAGCCATACTTTTGTCCCTAGGTTCCGATGGGATTATTATAATTTTGGTGACTGGTATTACAATGTATATCCATTTGTTCCCATTGAGAACTGATTTTGTAACTTTTAATTGAAAGAATATGAGAACGGTTTTGAAATGTTTGTCCGTTGGGATACTATTACTTTTCTTTTCCTGTAAAAATGAAGAGGCATTGCCGCTACTGAACCCGGAGAGTGAAATGTGTGAGATTCGTTTTTCTGGCTCGGCTTTTGATTTCCAATGGAACGGGAAAGCATTGGGAGTGAAAGATGCATGGGCATATCCCGTAGTGGAATTTGATGCGATAGAATCGGATACGACCAAACTACAGCTGACGATTTCATCCTTACTTCCGGATGACATTAAACTGGCGGTGGATGTAGTTCCTGGAGTGTTTGAAATTGTTTTTTCCGGAAGTCTTCCGGAAAGCCTTATGATCTGGAGGTGGAAGGGTATTTCATGCCACAGGAAGAGGAGAAAAAATTGTCCATCACCTGCCGGTATCAGATGAACGAATCCTGTATCGAACTGGACACGCCTTATGATTTTCATTTTGGAGAGGACTGTCTGTCGTTAATAGTTGGTGGTCCGGGAGAAGTGGAATGGAACGGACAAGTATGGAAAAAAACGGATTTGGTGAAAGATGTGCTGCGCAAAATGGGGCAGAGGGTGGCTCAACGTACGGAGATGATGCGGGTGATATTTCATGCGGACGCTACGCTGGATGTGTTTGTGAGAGAAGTGGGAGAAGAGAACTTTGTGCAGATTGCTACGCTGCAATATGATATTTCCAGTATGATACCGAACCGTATGAATTGGATTTTTACGCAGGAACAGTCTCGTTGTGTGGAAACGGAACTGATTGGGGAGCCGCTGCCATGTTCAATTTTTTTCACCGATTTCTTTAATGACGGAAGAGACTTCCTGCCTATGTATTTTGCAAGGGGGGATAACTCCGGCTCATTGTATCTGAATATTGCCAGTCCGTATCGTCAAAGAGCTGTCTCGCGCTATATCAGATCTAAGGGAGCAGAAGGGCTTCCGGAGGAAGAGGTAGAAGAAATGGAACTATTTTTCCAGATTATTCAGGAAGACGGTGCGTGGGAAGATAACACGTGGCTTTATTTGCTGCGTACCGAAAAGAGATAAGCATCGAAAGCATTAAGAATGAAAGCACTGTACAAGGAGTGAGTGTATTTGTTTCTCCTTGTGCAGTGCCCTTTAGGAATGTGCTTTGTGCAGTGTTATTTATATTGTTGGTGGAATTCCACTACGGCTTCTATTCCTTTTCTGAAAATATCAAGTGAGAAGTTCTCATTCGGGGAGTGGATGGCATCGCTTTCCAGTCCGAATCCCATCAGAATGGTTTTAATACCCAGAATCTGTTCGAAATCGCTGATGATAGGAATACTTCCTCCACGACGTACAGCCAGTGGCTTTTTGCCGAAAGCTTTTTCAAATCCTTTTTCTGCAGCTTGATAAGCCGGATGGTCAATCGGGCACACATAGCCTTCACCTCCATGCAGAGGAGTGACTTTCACTTGTACATAGTCGGGTGCCTGCTGTGTGAGATAGTCTACAAACAGCTGGGAGATTTTTCATGCTGCTGGTGAGGGACCAGACGGCTGGAAACTTTGGCGTAGGTTTTAGAAGGCAATACGGTCTTGGAACCTTCGCCTGTATATCCTCCCCAGATGCCGCATACATCGAATGACGGACGGCAGCTGTTGCGTTCCAGTGTGGAATAGCCTTTTTCGCCTTTCAGGGCTTTCACTCCGATGGCTTCCATGTATTTTTTCTCGTCGAACGGAATCTGGGCAATCATTTCGCGCTCGGCAGCCGGTACTTCTTCTACGTCATCGTAGAAATGAGGAACGGTAATACGTCCGTCTGCGTCGATGACTTTGAAAGTAAATCGCAGAGCACGTTGATAGGATTGGCCACTGCACCACCGAAATGTCCGGAGTGAAGGTCACGGTTCGGGCCGGTTATTTCAATTTCCCAGTAAGCCAGTCCTCTTAGTCCAGTAGTGAGGGACGCAGGTCAGCCCCTAACATGCTGGTGTCGGACACTAAGATCACATCGGCTTTCAACAGTTCCTTGTGTGCTTTCAGAAAAGCATTCAGGCTGGGCGAACCGATTTCTTCTTCTCCTTCAAAAATGAATTTCACATTGTGGCGGAGCAGCCCTTCACGTACGAGGTATTCAAAAGCCTTGACTTGAATCATGGACTGTCCTTTATCATCGTCGGCACCGCGTGCCCAGATACGACCGTCACGAACTTCCGGTTCGAAAGGCTGGCTTTCCATAATTCCAACGGTTCGGCCGGCATGACGTCATAATGTGCATAGACCAGTACGGTCGGAGCATCGGGGCTGACACGCTTTTCGGCATAGACTAACGGATGTCTTTCTGAGGGCATGACCATCGCTTCATCGGCTCCTGCTTCGAGCAGTAGCTGACGCCAGCGTTCCGCGCAGGCCAGCATGTCGTCCTTATGCGCAGGAAGTGCACTGATGCTGGGAATGCGGATAAGGCTGAACAGTTCGTTCAGGAACCGTTCTTCATTTTCTTGGATGTATTGTTTGATTTCCATGGTATTTTTATTTACAGATGTGTAGTTTTATTAAGCAGATAATAATCGAGTATCGTCATAGCTGCCATAGCTTCCACAATGGGGACTGCGCGAGGTAACACACAAGGGTCGTGACGTCCGCGGCTTCAGAATAGTTTCGTTGCCATAGATGTCGACTGTAGGCTGTTCCATCAATACCGTAGCTACCGGCTTGAAGGCTACGCGGAAATAAATATCCTGGCCGTTGCTGATACCTCCCTGAATACCTCCTGAGCGGTTGGTGCGGAAGGCTATTTTCTCTCCGTTACGATAGAATATATCGTTTTGCTGGCTGCCTTTCATCTCCATGTGACTGAAACCTTGTCCATATTCAAAGCCTTTGACAGCGTTGATGCTAAGCATGGCATTGCCCAAGGCGGCATGAAGCTTGCCGAAAACCGGCTGGCCCAATCCGATAGGGCATCCTTGTATGACACAGCTGATGACACCACCGATGGTATCGCCTTCTCCTTTTGTCTGGTAAATATAGTCAGCCATCTGCTTGGCAAGTTCTTGATCCGGACAGCGTACCGGATTGTCTTCAATGGTACTCAAATCGTATGCGGTATAGTCTTTATCCAACTTGAATTCTCCTACCTGCGAAGTGAAGGCCGTGATGCGAACGCCGAGCTGTCGCAATGCCAGTTTGGCAAGGGTACCGGCTACTACACGGGCGATGGTTTCACGGGCTGAAGAACGTCCTCCTCCCCGGTGGTCGCGTATACCGTATTTTTGTGTATAGGTAAAGTCGGCATGAGAAGGACGGAATACGTCTTTCATGTTGTTATAATCGTTGGAATGCTGGTTGGTATTCCATACCACAAATCCGATGGAACATCCGTAGATACCCCTTCATATATTCCGGAAAGAAATTCTACCTGGTCAGCCTCTTTTCGGGCTGTGGTGATGGCCGATTGTCCGGGACGGCGTCGGTCCAGTTCCTGTTGAATAAATCCATGTCGATGGCGATACCTGCCGGAAATCCGTCGATAACTCCGCCTATAGCTTTTCCGTGTGATTCACCGAAACTGGTGAGACGGAAGATATTTCCAAAAGTGTTATTGTACATCGTTGTATGGTATAATTGATTGTGATTAGAATCTGCTTCCGGCGCCACCGCCTCCGAAGCTTCCTCCTCCAAAACTGCCGCCGCTGAAGCCGCCTCCACCTCTTCCGAAACCACCTCCAAAGAACGGACCGCCTAAGAAGGGACCTCCGTTGCCTCCCCGGTGATGGAATTCGTCGTCATCGACTTTTCGGTGAGTGTGACGTACGTGTCCGCAATTGCTGCACAGATAGGTGATTTCTTCGGTACGTAGCTGCCTACGCGTGAAATGGTACGAACTGAAACCTGTTGTAAGGTATGCTTATGGCAATTCGGACATTTGTTTCGTTGGCGTGCGGAATACCATAATAAGGCAGGTACAAGGATAAAGCAGCATCCCAGGATGATAAAAATTAGCAGTCCGTCTGATTCACCTTCGGGAGGAGTGGGAGCTCCGGAACTTTTATCCAGTACTTGTCGTACGGCCTGAATACCGGCTACCATACCGGAATCCCAGTCACCTTTACTTAAATAGGGATTCATGTAACGGATTTGGATGCGTTTACAGATGGCATCGGGAAGAATACCTTCCAGTCCATATCCGGTAGCAAACTGGATACATCTTTCTTCTGTGACCAGCAGAATGACCAGTCCGTTGTCTTTACCTTTCTGGCCTACTCCGTTTTTCTCTCCCAGTTGGTAGGCAAAGTCGAAACAATCACCGCCTTTTATTTGCCGTACGGCTACGACCACGGTCTGGATGCCGGTTTTCTGTTCCAAAGCAAAGAGGGTGGTATCCATTACAGCTACAGCCGCTTCACTAAGAATTCCGTCAGGATTGCTGACATACCGTGTCCGGTCTTGCAGGTGTACCATGGGAACCTCTTCTACTTTGTATCCTTCAGCTCGCAAAGTGCTGAAGGCAGTTGCCAGTAAAAAGAGTATTCCGAATAAAGATGTTCGTTTCATTGTGAAGAGGGTAGGTTAGAACTTCACTTCAGGTGCCTTTTCGCTGCCTTCTTCAGCTTCGAAATAAGGACGCTTTTCAAAACCGAACATGCTTGCGACGATATTTTTCGGGAAACGGCGGATGCTGGTATTGTATTCGCGTGCAGTTTCGTTGAATTTACGACGTTCTACGCTGATACGGTTCTCAGTTCCTTCCAACTGTGCCTGCAGTTCCTTAAAGTTTTCATTGGCTTTCAACTCCGGATAGTTTTCTGTCACAGCCAACAGTCGGCTCAATGCACTGCCCACAGCTCCTTGTGCTTTCTGGTAGGCTTCAATTTTTTCAGGAGTCAGGTCTTCGATGTCGATGGTCATCTGAGTAGCTTTTGCTCTGGCTGATACCACCGCATCGAATGTTTCTTTTTCGTGTGCGGCATATCCCTTAACGGTATTGACAGATTAGGAATCAGGTCAGAGCGTCTCTGATATTGGTTTTCTACGTTGCTCCATGCAGTGCCTACGGTTTCTTCCTGAGTGACTAAAGAATTATACGAACTGACGCAGTAAATCACAAGAACAGCTACTACTGCGATAACAATAATCCATGTTTTTTTCATACGTGTTATTTATGTTTTATGATTAGTTTCAATGGCAAACATACATAAAAATCTCATTTTTTGCGTATCTTTGCCCAATAATTTTGATAAGTTGTAATATTATATATGAAGAATATCCGAAATTTTTGCATCATTGCACACATTGACCACGGTAAGTCTACACTGGCTGACCGTTTGCTGGAATATACGCAGACAATTAAGGTTACAGAGGGACAGATGTTGGACGATATGGACCTGGAACGTGAACGTGGAATCACAATCAAGAGCCATGCCATTCAGATGGAGTATACTTATAAAGGTGAAAAATACATTCTGAACCTGATTGACACTCCGGGACACGTGGACTTTTCATACGAAGTGTCTCGTTCCATTGCAGCTTGTGAAGGAGCATTGTTGGTCGTCGACGCTTCTCAAGGTGTGCAGGCGCAGACTATTTCGAACTTGTATATGGCGTTGGAACATGACCTGGAGATTATTCCGGTGATGAACAAGTGTGATATGGCTAGTGCGATGCCGGAAGAGGTGGAGGATGAAATTATTGATTTGTTAGGCTGCAAGCGTGAAGATATTATTCGTGCATCGGGAAAGACCGGTATGGGAGTAGAGGATATTCTTCAGGCGGTAGTAGAACGTATCCCAGCTCCAGTTGGTGATGAGAATGCACCGCTGCAGGCTTTAATTTTCGATTCTGTATTCAATTCATTCCGTGGTATCATTGCATATTTTAAGGTAGTAAACGGAGTGATTCGTACAGGTGACAAGGTGAAATTCTTCAATACAGGAAAAGAATACGATGCTGACGAAGTAGGTGTATTGAAAATGGATATGGTTCCTCGGAAAGAGTTGCGTACGGGAGATGTAGGATACATTATTTCCGGTATCAAGACTTCTAAAGAGGTGAAGGTAGGAGATACCATTACACATATCAGTCGCCCGTGTGATAAGGCAATTGATGGATTTGAGGAAGTAAACCGATGGTCTTTGCCGGAGTTTACCCGATTGAAGCGGAAGATTACGAAATTTGCGTGCTTCTTTGGAAAAACTTCAGCTGAACGATGCGTCTCTGACTTTTCAGCCGGAATCTTCTTTGGCGCTGGGCTTCGGATTCCGTTGCGGATTCTTGGGATTGCTTCATATGGAAATTGTGCAGGAACGACTGGATCGTGAGTTTGATATGAATGTGATTACCACTGTTCCTAACGTATCGTATATGATTTACGATAAGCAGGGAGGAGTGCAGGAAGTGCATAACCCGGGAGGAATGCCCGATCCTACACTGATTGATCATATTGAAGAACCTTATATTGATGCTTCCATTATTACGGCAACAGACTATATCGGTCCGATTATGACGTTGTGTCTGGGTAAGCGCGGAGAACTGGTGAAGCAGGATTATATTTCAGGTAATCGTGTAGAATTGCATTACAAGATGCCTTTGGGTGAAATTGTGATAGATTTCTATGATAAGTTGAAGAGTATTTCCAAGGGATATGCTTCTTTTGACTATCATCAGTCAGGTTTCCGTCCATCTAAATTGGTGAAGCTGGATATTCTGTTGAACGGAGAATCGGTTGATGCCTTATCTACGTTGACTCACTTTGATAATGCGTATGATTTAGGACGCCGAATGTGTGAGAAACTGAAGGAATTGATACCTCGTCAGCAGTTTGAAATTGCGATTCAGGCGGCTATCGGTGCAAAGATTATTGCGCGTGAAACCATTAAGGCAGTCCGTAAGGATGTGACGGCCAATGTTATGGAGGTGACGTAAGCCGTAAGCGTAAGCTCTTGGAAAAGCAGAAAAAAGGAAAAAAACGTATGAAGCAATTGGTACGGTAGAAGTTCCTCAAAAGGCATTTTTAGCGGTTCTTAAGCTTGATTAAGCTTTTGAATCTCTGTAAGAGGCGTCAAAAAGACAAAAAATCTCTTTTTGATGCCTCTTTTATTTTTATCAAATTGTAATGTATTGTAAAAATAAATTGCGAATTTGTTGTTTATTCTATGTAGAATATATATATTTGTCACATGAATAAGGCTTTGCTAGATATTTTAAAAGTAGGTGGACTCTTTTGGTATATGGTGGTTTTATTTAGTGATAAAATTTTTTATTAACCATCCTGCTTTTCTTTTAATGTAATTTTGGTTAGGTAGGACTTAAAAACATTTTAAATATGGAAAAACTTTACCCCAGTAACAAAGTGAGGTTTCGTCATCTTTATGATAAAACTGATAAGGAAGAACAAATTCTTTTTTACAGATGTTCATTGATGGTGGAAACGTATATTAAAATACACGTTCGTAATCAGGAAGATGTCTACAATTTACGTCAGGAAGTATTGTTGAAGTGGTAGAAGGATTGGATAAGTCGTACCATGAAAGAGGACGTTTTTTCAATGGGCAATGACGATAACAATTAATATGGTAAATGATTATTATCGCAGAAAGAAAAATGCTCCCACTATGGTTGCACTTGATAATGAGGCTGTGGTGGCTCATACGGCAGGATATCCTTCATTAAAAATTAAGCTTTTGTTGAAGTTTGAGCGTGTTTATCTGATAATACGGGAAATAATACTTTTCGAGCTTTCTTTGTTTGAGAGAGAATTGATTATAGACCTATTCTTTAAAGGTTTAAGTTTTAGAGAAGCGGGCGAAAAGAGAGGTATAAGTAAATCGACTTGTTTCAAGCTTTATAAAAAAATCATAGCTAAAATTCGCGATTTGTTAAAAGAAAGAGGAATTGATTTTACTTTTCTAGATGAAGATTTATAAGAAAAAGGCATCCATGCAAGATTTGTATTTGGGTGCCTTTTCTTATTTGTTTCTTCTGAATTTCGACTTTTTTTGTACTTTGCGCGGAAAAAATAATTAAAAGCTATCTTTATGTTAACATTGGATTGTATTTATCGGGCATCGTTTGCTCTGAAAAATGTGATAAGAAGAACGGATTTGATATATGCTCCCCAAATAAATAATGAGAGTCAGGTATATTTGAAACCGGAAAACCTGCAATATACAGGTTCGTTTAAGTTGCGTGGTGCATGTTACAAGATTTCTTGCTTGACAGAGGAAGAAAAGGCTCGTGGAGTGATTGCTTGTTCAGCGGGAAATCATGCGCAGGGTGTTGCACTTGGTGCTACGAAGCATGGCATAAATCGTTGATTTGTCTTCCGGAAGGTGCTCCTATTTCGAAGTAGAGGCAACCAAGCGTTACGGAGCTGAGGTATGTCTGGTTCCAGGTGTTTATGATGATGCTTACCAGAAGGCTTTGCAGCTTAAGGAGGAAAGAGGATATACTTTCATTCATCCTTTGATGATGAACATGTCATTGCCGGACAGGGAACAATCGGACTGGAATTGTTGAATCAACTTCCGGATGTGGAAGTAGTGATTGTGCATTGGGGGAGGAGGACTTATATCTGGTGTAGCTTACGCGCTGAAATCTTTAAAACCTGATGTAAAGGTATATGGTGTACAGGCTCAAGGTGCTCCGAGTATGTTGCGATCTATTGAACATGACGTCGCGAATGCCTTTCTTCAGTGTCAACAATCGCAGATGGTATTGCAGTAAAGGAACCAGGAGAACATACTTTTGATTTGTGTAGCAAGTATGTGGATGGTATTGTGACTGTGACAGAAGATGAAATCTGTGCCGCTATTTTAGCATTGATGGAGCAGCAGAAACTTATTGCTGAAGGGGCGGGGGCAGTTGCTGTGGCAGCTGCTATGTTCAATAAGGTTCCGGTGGCAGGGAAGAAAACAATTTGCGTGGTATCCGGAGGAAATATTGATGTAACTATCCTGAGCCGTGTGATTGGACGTGGATTGGATATGTCTGGCCGCTCTTATACTGTAACGCTTGATTTACATGATAAACCCGGAGACTGATGGGAGTAGCTACTATTGTGGCTCGTCTGGGAGGAAATATCATTTCAGTACTTCACGAACGTAACAATAATAATAGTAATGTGACAGCCTGTTTCCTGAGACTGGTGATGGAAACACGTAATGCGGAGCACATTTCACTTATTCGAAATGCACTGCTGGAGGCAGGATACACCATCGTAAATTAAGTAGGAGAGCTGTAATTTGTCGGATTTCTGAACTTGTCCTGACGAATTTAATTTTTTAAGCAGATTTTCCTCGTTAACGTTACCAACAATACAATATTTATCGTACATTTGCCACACATTTGTAAAGTGTGGTTTGCAAAAATGACTGATAAAATAAAACATCTAGGTATTGTGGAAAGCATTAACGGTTCTTACTTGAAGGTGAGGATTGTACAGACGTCAGCTTGTTCTGCCTGCAGCATAAAAGGGCATTGCAGTGCGGCTGAATCGAAGGAGAAACTGATAGATGTATACAATAAGTCTGGTCTCGCCTGTCAGGTAGGGAGCCAGGTCATGATAAGCGGAGCGACATCCCTGGGAATGAGAGCTGTAATGTGGCTTTTGTTTTCCCTTTTGTGGTGTTGCTCGTTTCTCTTTTTGTCGCTATGTATTTTACGGGAGGGGATGAGGCCGTTTCTTCCATCGCATCTTTGTGTATGCTTATACCTTATTATCTGATACTTTTCTTTTGCCGGGAGAAATTCAGACGTACTTTTGTGTTTGTTTTGGAATCAATTAATAATTAATAAACTAACTTTATATTATGAGTTTAATTTTGGTTGCAGTGATTTCACTGGGTGCCATTGGCTTGATTTCAGCTGTTATCTTGTACGTGGCTTCTAAGAAATTTGCTGTGTATGAAGATCCCCGAATTGCTCAGGTGGCAGAAGTGCTTCCTCAGGCCAATTGCGGTGGATGTGGTTTCCCGGGATGTTCCGGTTTTGCAGCTGCTTGTGTAAAAGCTGGTTCTCTGGAGGGGAAATGTGTCCGGTGGGCGGTCAGTACAATGGAGAAGGTCGCAAGTATTTTGGGACTGGAAGCAGCTGCTTCAGAACCGAAGGTTGCGGTAGTGAGATGTAACGGAACATGTGCCAACCGTCCGAAGCTGACTCAGTACGACGGGGTGCGTTCTTGTGTGGTAGCCAATTCTACTTTCGGTGGTGAAACCGGTTGTACCTTTGGCTGTCTGGGATGTGGTGACTGCGTATCGGCTTGTCAGTTTGATGCCATTCACATGAATCCGGAAACAGGACTTCCTGAAGTAGACGAATCAAAATGTACGGCTTGCGGCGCTTGTAGCAAGGCTTGTCCGCGTAACATCATTGAAATTCGCCCGAAAGGCAAGAACAACCGTAGAGTGTACGTACAGTGTGTCAATAAGGATAAAGGTGCTGTAGCCCGTAAGGCATGTGCAGCAGCTTGTATCGGTTGCGGCAAGTGTGTGAAGGTATGTCCGTTTGAAGCTATTACATTGGAAAACAACCTGGCCTATATCGACCCGGCTAAATGTAAGTCATGCCGTAAGTGTGAGATGGAATGTCCGCAGCAGGCTATCGTGGCAGTGAACTTCCCTCCTCGTAAGCCGAAGGCAGAAGCTCCTGCAGCAGAAAAACCGGCTGTGGAGAAGCCTGCAACTGTCAGTCCGGTAAAATCTGAAGCTGTAAAGACTGAAACGGTAACTCCAGCTGCAGCTCCGGTTGCCGAAGCTCCAAAGAATACAGAGGCTTAATCTTATAATTGTATAATACTAAATAACATAAAAGTGAAGACGTTTAGAATTGGTGGAGTTCATCCAGCAGAAAATAAATTGTCAGCCGGGAAAGCTATTGAAACGCTTGCACTTCCTAAGCAGGCGGTGTTCCCGTTGTCTCAGCATATTGGTGCGCCTGCCACTGCCATTGTAAAGAAAGGCGATGTGGTAAAGGTGGGTACCAAGATTGCCGAAGCGGGAGGCTTTGTATCGGCAGCTATCTTCTCTTCCGTGTCTGGAAAGGTAAATAAGGTAGACAGCGTGATTGATGCAAGTGGCTATCGCAAGCCTGCAATTTTTATCGACGTAGAAGGTGATGAATGGGAAGAAACAATCGACCGTAGCAAGGATTTGGTAAAGGAATGTAACCTGACTCCGGAAGAAATTGTCGCAAAAATCAAGAATGCCGGTATCGTAGGTATGGGTGGTGCTTGTTTCCCTACTCATGTGAAACTGACTCCTCCTCCGGATGCAAGGCAGAATGTGTAATCATCAATGCCGTAGAATGTGAACCTTATCTGACTGCCGACCATCGTCTGATGCTGGAAAAAGCAGATGAAATCCTGGTTGGTGTACAGATTCTGATGAAGGGAGCAAAAGTAAACAAAGCTTATATCGGTATTGAAAATAATAAACCGGATGCCATCAAGCTGATGACAGAAAAGGCAGCCGCTTACCCAGGTATTGAAATTGTACCTTTGAAGGTGAAATACCCTCAAGGAGGTGAAAAACAGTTGATTGACGCTGTTATCGGCCGTCAGGTACCGGCTCCTCCTGCTATTCCTATTAATGTAGGTGCAGTGGTACAGAACGTGGGTACTGCGTATGCGGTATACGAAGCTGTACAGAAAAACAAACCTTTGTTTGAACGTGTGGTAACAGTAACAGGTAAGTCGTTGAAGAACCCTTCTAACTTCCTGACCCGTATGGGAACTCCGATGAGCCAGCTGATTGAAGCTGCCGGAGGTCTGCCGGAAGATACCGGAAAAGTAATCGGTGGTGGTCCGATGATGGGTAAGGCTTTGGTAAATACCGAAGTACCTATCTGTAAAGGTAGCTCTGGTGTACTGATTATGAACGACAAGGAAGCGCGCCGTGCAGAACCTCAGCCATGTATCCGTTGTGCGAAGTGTGTAAGCGTTTGTCCGATGGGACTGGAACCTTACTTGCTGGCTACTTGTTCGGCTCATGGCGACTGGGAACGCGTGGAACACGAAATGATTATGTCGTGCATCGAATGTGGTTCATGCCAGTTTACATGTCCTTCTCATCGTCCGATGTTGGATTACATCCGTTTAGGTAAAGGTAAGGTGGGCGGTATCATCCGTGCACGTAATGCAAAAAAATAATTTGAGAATCTTATGGCAAACAAATTAATAGTATCCTTATCGCCGCATGTACATGGTGGCGACAGTGTACAGAAAAACATGTACGGCGTATTGATTGCGCTGATACCGGCCTTGCTTGTATCTTTCTACATGTTTGGTCTGGGAGCAGTGATGGTGACACTGACTTCTGTCATTGCATGCTTGTTCTTCGAATGGGCTATCACCAAATTCATATTGAAGCGCGAACGTACTACTATCATGGACGGTTCGGCTGCCCTGACAGGTGTGTTGCTGGCATTTAACCTGCCTTCTAACCTGCCGTTGTGGATTATTATTATCGGTGCGCTGGTGGCTATCGGTATCGGAAAGATGACTTTCGGCGGATTGGGATGTAACCCGTTCAACCCGGCTTTGGTGGGACGTATCTTCCTGCTGATTTCTTTCCCCGTACAGATGACTTCTTGGCCGGTAGTAGGTCAGCTGACCAGTTATACGGATGCGGAAACTACTGCTACTCCGTTGGCATTGATGAAGATGGCGGTACATGGTGATGCAAATGCATTGAGCCAGTTGCCCGACACTATGTCTTTGTTCCTGGGTAACAATCCGGGATGTATCGGTGAAGTAAGTGCCTTGGCATTGTTGTTAGGACTTGTATATATGTTGTGGAAAAAGATTATCTCCTGGCATATTCCGGTTTCCATTCTGGCAACTGTATTCGTATTCTCAGGTCTGATGCACTTGGCTAATCCTACAGTATATGCTTCTCCGTTGGCACATCTGTTTACCGGTGGTTTGATGTTGGGTGCGATTTTCATGGCTACAGACTATGTGACTTCACCTATGACTCACAAAGGAATGTTGATTTATGGTGTGGCTATCGGCTTCCTGACAGTGGTAATCCGTACTTTCGGTGCCTATCCGGAAGGTATGTCGTTCGCTATTTTCATCATGAACGCATTCACTCCGTTGATTAATACATATTGTAAACCAAACGTTTCGGGGAGGTAGTGAAGAAATGAAAAAACTAGAATCATCTTTAAAGAATATGGCTCTGGCACTGACCGGATTTTCCGTAGTGGCCGGAGGTTTGCTGGGCTGGGTGAACGACGTAACTGCAGAACATATTGCTCAGGCGAATGCTAAGACTTTGAGTGATGCCATTGCAGTGGTAGTTCCCGGTTTTGATAACAATCCGGCTGAAGCTCCTGAAACCGTAGAAGTAAATGGTGCCACTTATAAGATTTACAAGGCTACTAAGAACGGACAGCCTATCGGAGCTGCAGTAGAATCGGCTGCCAACGGTTTTGGTGGAGCGTTGACTGTATTGGTAGGTTTTGACAATGAAGGTAAGATTATCGATTATTCTCTTTTGAGCCATGCAGAAACTCCGGGATTGGGTTCGAAGGCTGCCGACTGGTTCAAGAAGGGTGCCAAAGGCGATATTACCGGAAAGAATCCGGGTGAAGCTCCTTTAACGGTGAGCAAGGATGGCGGAGAGATTGATGCCATTACGGCTTCTACCATTACATCACGTGCTTTCTTGCTGGCTGTAAACAATGCGTATGCAGCCTATAAGAATCAGTATGTAGATGGAGCCAGCGGAGCTACTCAGCAGGAAAAACCGGCCGAAGAAGCTGTGAGTGATACAACGAATGTAGAACCCGTTAAATAAGGAGGACAGGCTATGAATAATTTTAAAGTGTTAATGAATGGGATTGTAAAAGAAAATCCTACGTTTGTACTCCTTTTAGGTATGTGTCCGACTCTGGGTACAACTTCTTCTGCCATCAACGGTATGGGTATGGGACTGGCTACTATGTTTGTGCTGATTTGTTCAAACGTGGTAATCTCTCTGATTAAGAATCTGGTGCCCGACATGGTACGTATTCCTATTTTTGTGGTAGTAATTGCTTCGTTCGTAACCTTGCTTCAGATGGTGATGCAGGCATACGTACCGGCATTGTACGCTACATTGGGATTGTTTATTCCGTTGATTGTGGTAAACTGTATTTTGCTGGGTCGTGCTGAAGCATTTGCAGCTAAGAATAACCCCTTGTCTTCTTTCTTCGACGGCTTGGGTATGGGACTTGGATTTACCATTGCCTTGACTTTGCTGGGTGGTGTTCGTGAATTCTTGGGAACTGGCAAATTGTTTAACATTGCCATCATGCCGGAAGATTACGGAATGCTGATTTTCGTTTTGGCTCCAGGTGCTTTCATCGTATTGGGATACCTTATTGCGATTGTAAACCGCTTGAAAAAGCATAACCCTTAAAAATAGAAAGATATGGAATATATATTGATATTTATCACCGCAATCTTTGTGAACAACGTAGTGTTGTCACAATTCTTGGGTATCTGTCCGTTCTTGGGAGTTTCCAAGAAAGTGGAAACTGCCATGGGTATGGGAGCAGCGGTAGCTTTCGTGTTGACGCTGGCCACCATCGTAACCTATGTCATCCAGAAATTTGTATTGGACGCGTTCGGATTGGGATACTTGCAGACCATTGCCTTTATCCTTGTCATTGCCGCATTGGTTCAGATGGTAGAAATTATCTTGAAAAAGGTTTCTCCTTCTTTGTATCAGGCACTGGGAGTGTTCCTGCCTTTGATTACAACTAACTGCTGTATTCTGGGTGTGACTATCCTGGTAATCCAGAAATTATGATTTGCTGACTGGAGTAGTATATGCCTTCTCTACTGCATTAGGATTTGCTTTGGCGCTGATTGTGTTTGCCGGTATTCGCGAACAGTTGAGTTGGTAAACATTCCGAAAGGCATGAGAGGTATGAGTATCGCATTGGTCACAGCCGGTTTGCTGGCTATGGCATTCATGGGTTTCTCAGGCGTAGATAAAGGTCTGGCAGTACTGTTTGGATTGAATTAATTCTGTCTTTTAGGCAGTAATATATTGAGAAAGTGTTATTCGGAATATTTCGAATAACACTTTTTTAATTTTTTAATGGGAGTCACATGGACATTCCAATACTTTTTTTTACTTTTGTAGAGATATAGTAAATGACTTTAATAAAGGAGTTAAATATAAGATAAACCTTAGTGTTATGAAAAAAGAATTCTCGTGACAGGTGGAACCGGATACATTGGTTCTCATACTGTGGTTGAATTGCAGAATAGCGGTTACGAAGTGGTAATTGTAGACAATCTTTCCAATTCGCGCGCTGATGTAGTGGACAGCATCGAACAGATTTCAGGTGTGCGCCCAGCTTTTGAAAAGTAGATTGTCTTGATTACGAAGGACTGGACAATGTGTTTGCTAAATATCCTGGTATTCAGGGAATCATTCATTTGCAGCAAGCAAGGCTGTAGGTGAATCTGTTCAGAAACCGTTGCTGTATTATCGTAACAATCTGGTTTCTTTGATTAATTTGCTGGAACTGATGCCGAAACACGGAGTAAAAGGTATTATCTTCTCTTCTTCTTGTACGGTATACGGCCAGCCGGATGTATTGCCTGTTACAGAAGAAGCTCCTATCAAGAAGGCTGAATCTCCATACGGTAATACGAAGCAGATTAATGAAGAAATTATCCGCGATACCATTGCTTCTGGTTCTCCTATCCATGCAGTGATGTTGCGTTATTTCAATCCGATTGGTGCACATCCAACAGCTCTGATCGGTGAACTTCCGAACGGCGTTCCGCAGAACCTGATTCCATTCCTTACTCAGACTGCAATGGGTATCCGTGAAAAATTGAGCGTATTCGGTGACGATTATGATACTCCTGACGGTTCTTGTATCCGTGACTATATTTACGTAGTAGATTTGGCAAAGGCACACGTAATTGCCATGAACCGTATTTTGGAAGACAAGCAGAAAGATAAAGTAGAAGTATTCAATGTGGGTACTGGTCGTGGTCTTTCTGTATTGGAACTGATTCATAAGTTTGAAGAATCTACCGGCGTGAAGTTGAACTACCAGATTGCTCCTCGTCGTGCAGGTGATATTGTGAAAGTTTGGGCTGATCCTTCTTATGCAAACTCTGAATTGGGATGGAAAGCTGAAACATCTATCGAAGATACCTTGCGTTCTGCATGGAAATGGCAGGTTCACCTCCGTGAAAAAGGTATCATGTAAATTGAATTCTTAATA
>ENA-OQHP01000201-OQHP01000201.1-human-gut-metagenome-genome-assembly--contig:-NODE-201-length-20281-cov-2.164087_pt1 | contig 20281 bp, 32 predicted proteins | sample MGYA00242563_ERZ504717 | MGnify/ENA primary metagenome ERZ504717 (study PRJEB26092, sample SAMD00036212) | human gut metagenome | host: Homo sapiens | study: EMG produced TPA metagenomics assembly of... | reverse complement strand
AATAACTCTTGCCATTATAGCCACATATAGCATATACAAGGATTCATTTATACCCTTTGGTAATTCATACTACAGTAGAGAGCATAGGTTTCATCTGTTAAACTAAATATCATATAAGGATAAAACTTACCTGTTTTTCTAAACTTCTCAATATATGAAATACCATAAAACAACATTCTGCTATTCATAAAACAGCTGTTAATATTATGGTAAAAAAAGGTGTCCCTGTCTTTAAATAATCTACAAGAACATATTGAAAAGCTCCTGTATAGATAGTTTTACTTACTAGCCAAGACCATATAAAGTTATAGCCTGCATTGTACATCATAATGCCAAAAGCTATACTTAAAAACTCATAACTAAAGAAAATAGGTAATGAACTTACAAAAGCAAACAATAAAGTTTTCTTATCTATTTCATCAAACTGCTTCCCTGATTTTGCTATAAAACTGATTATAAATAGCCTCTGCAAGCTTTCTATGACCAAATTCATTAAGATGTTCTCTGTCGGCAGAACTAGGTCTGGCATATTCTGAAGCAGCTACAAAATCAGCATCATATTTTTCTGCAATTTTTCTATAAACTTCAGGAAGTTGTTTTGACACTTCAACTGAATTTTCATTAAATTCAGTATCAAACCCTCCTCCCATACTCCCTCGCCTAGTTCTATAGGTGAAACAAGTATAATATTTATATCAAGGTCACTATCTTTAATTTGCTTTATTAATAATTCAATACCACTTCCGATTTTTTCAGCAGTAGCACCATAGGCAGTTTTGCAATCATTTGTGCCAAGCATAAGTACAACTGTATCAATAGGCTTGTGAGTTTCCAATATAATAGGAAGTAAGTCCGCTCCCTTTCTTCCCTTTCTAGTAGCATCTTCAAAAATAGTTGTTCTTCCACACAAACCCTCTTCTACAACTCTATATCCGTTCTTCTCTATCTTTTTACTTAAAATACCAGTCCATCTTGTGTTCCAATCATATCTGTCTTTTGTTGCTGGAATTAATCCATATGTATTTGAATCTCCAAAGCATAATATCTGTTTCATACTAATCACCCATTTCCTATATGTTTTATATGATTTATGTATTATATTTTATTTATTACCCCTACTTTTGTCAAGTATAACACTATTGAATTTTTTATAAAATTTTTCATATATGTTGACTTTCAAATAATAATTGATTATGATATTCTTACTAAACAAGTAGGATATTGGAGAGGTAAAACTAATGATTGATGAATTTGTTAAAAACTGTAATCTAAGTGACATACAGTTAAAAACATTATTGGAGTCCAATGAATTTGATAACCAGTTGAGAGAAAATGCGGATATTCTCAGAAAACAACATTATGGTACTGATGTATATATAAGAGGACTAATAGAATTTACTAATTTTTGTAAAAACAACTGCTATTATTGTGGTATAAGAAAAGATAATAAAAACGCCCATAGATACAGACTTTCAAAAGAAGATATAATGGAATGTTGCAAAGACGGTTACGGCTTAGGTTTCCGTACTTTTGTTTTACAAGGTGGCGAAGACCATATTTTACAGATGAAAAGATTTGTGATATTGTCTGTTCAATAAAAGAAAAATATTCCGATTGTGCTGTAACTCTTTCCATAGGAGAAAAATCAAAGGAAAGCTACAAGGAATATTTTAATGCTGGTGCTGACCGTTACTTATTAAGACACGAAACAGCTGATGAAACCCACTACAACAAACTTCATCCCGATAGTATGAGTTTAAAAAACAGAAAACAATGCTTATTTGATTTAAAGGAAATCGGCTATCAAGTTGGTTCTGGATTTATGGTTGGTTCTCCTTTTCAAACTACAGAAAATTTAATATCCGATTTAAGATTTTTACAGGAGCTTGAGCCTGATATGATTGGCATAGGACCATATTTAACTCACGCCGAAACTCCTTTCCATATTTATGGCAACGGAAGTTTTGAATTAACTTTGAAACTTATTTCTATTTTGAGAATTATGTTTCCATATGCTCTTATTCCTGCAACTACAGCATTGGGAACAATAAATCCTTTAGGTCGTGAAATGGGATTAAAGGCTGGAGCAAATGTTGTAATGCCTAATCTCTCCCCTGTTAGTGTAAGAAAATTTTATGAATTATACGAAAATAAAATTTGTACTGGCGATGAGTCTGCTCAATGTAGAAATTGTCTTGAAAAGAGAGTATCCAATGCTGGCTACAATATTGTAACAGACATAGGAAATGTAAAAAGATAAATTTATATATTTGACAATGCAATATTTATATGATAACATTTTATAAAGTAGGTTAGCATTGTCTAACTATATAAGGAGGAATATTATGTTAAATACAGGTATAAAAGGTTCTGCATCTGAAATTGTAACAAATGAAAAAACTGCTGTTGCTGTAGGTAGTGGTGGTTTATCAGTTTATGCTACACCAGCTATGATTTCATTAATGGAAAAATCAGCTTTTGAAAGCGTTCAATCTCTTTTAGAAGAAGGAAGTGGCACAGTAGGCACACTTATGAACATTCAGCATATATCTGCTACTCCAGTAGGTATGAAAGTTACAGCCGAAAGTGAGCTTATTGCTATTGACGGTAGAAAATTGACTTTAAAGTAACAGCCTTTGACGAAGTTGGTAAAATTGGCGAAGGTACTCACGAAAGATTTATTATAAACAACGAGAAATTCCAAGCTAAAACAAATTCTAAGAAATAAAATTAATGGCATAGGTTGTATTCGCCTATGCCATTCTTTTACTATTTTTGTTTTTTATATTCCATAATGCCATTTTTCAATCTTGAAAGCCCGTCCATAAGAATTTCCTTTGGGCAAGCAATATTCATTCTCATAAAATTAATGCCATTACCCCTATAATTTACACCCTTTGAAATATACAATCCTGTTTTTTCTCTTATAAAATTACAAAGCTCTGAAGAATTTTTAGTTATATTACTACAATCAAGCCACATTAAATAAGTCGCTTCAGATTTTAAAACCTTTAAATCTGGTATTTCCTTTTCAATAAAATTATATACTATTTTCTTATTTTTCCTATAATAATAAAATTCTTAATTTCATCTAACCACTTTTCGCCCTTTGTATATGCTGTAATAGTAGCTTCTATAGCAAAAGAATTTACCCCAGTATACCTATCAATATTCAATCCCCTAACGATATTGTTTTTCAATTTTTCATTAGGAATTATAACTGTAGCTGAATGTAAGCCTGCAATATTAAATGTCTTTGAAGTAGATACAAAGGTTACACTTACATTTTTGCATATATTAGATACACTTGCAAAAGGAATATAATCGCAATCAGGGTCTGTTAAATCACAATGAATTTCATCAGAAAGTACAACAACATCGTACTTGTTGCAAAGCTCCCCTATTTTTGAAAGCTCCTCTTTTGTCCAAATTCTTCCTGACGGATTTTGAGGATTGCATAATATCATCATTGTAGTAAGCGGATTTGATAGCTTTTTCTCTAAATCTTCAAAATCAATGTAATATGTTTTGCCATCATATGTTAATTCATTTTCAACAATATTTCTACCCTGATTTTTAATACAACTAAAGAAAGCATTATATACAGGAGTCTGTACCAAAACATTATCCCCTAAGTTTGTTACCCTTTTTATTACACAATTAACTGCTGAAACAACACCTGAACAAAATTGCAACCACTCTTTTTCCATTTTAAAGTTATGTCTTTTGTTCCACCAATATACTACAGCATCATACCATTGTTCAGGTACAATAGAATAGCCGAATATACCTCTGTCTACGCACTTTTTTAATTCTTCCTTAATTTCTGGAGCTGTTTCAAAATCCATATCAGCTACCCACATTGGAAGTTCATTTTCGCCTACTTCCCATTTTAAGGAATTTGTATTTCTTCTATCTATAATTTTATCGAAATCGTACACTATCTCACACCACCATTAAATAAGTTTTATATTTACAATCATAATTATAAAACTTAAAACAATATAAACCAATATTAATTTTTTCTCTAATTTAGAAAGTTTTTCATTACTTTCCAAATCATTTGGTATTGCAAACATATCATACCATTCTTTTCGCAATTTAAAGGTCATTATTATACCAGGGATTATACTAAGTACAGCTATAACATATCTATTTACATTAGTACATTGACCTTTTATTATAAGCATCAAAAATAATATACAACCGTATAAATTGCAAAGCAAAGACAAGAGCTTAAACCAATTCCAAAAATGCCACAAAATATTTTCAATAAATTTACTATATCAAATATTTTTTCTTATAGAAAACATATTTTGAAACATTTTCAATATTATTTACTGGTAAATCCAATTTTCTGTATTTTTTATGTATTCCAAAACTTTCATTTCATAATTAGATAGATTATTCTTGTTTTTCAAATAAAGTTCTTCTGCCTTATGAAATTTACCCTCAATAAAATATTTATACTCTTTTTTAAAATATCTTTCATTATCTATATTGTAATAATCATCAAAAAGTATCTCTTTGTATTCGTCTACTATATTTTTATTATTAAAAATATTCCCATTGTAATATTTATCAAAATCTCTAGCAAATACATCCTCTATCTCTTTATTTCTTCTGAATAGGATAATTCCAGTATTCTTTCATAATATTTATCCGTAACAGAAAAAATATAGTTTATACATATTTCCAAATCTTTTTCGTTTTCAATATACTCAAATGACAAGCAATAGAATTTATCATCAATATAGTTTAATACATCATAAGGGTTATACTCTATCGGAGGATTTTGCTGTAATATAAACCTACAAAACAACTTTCCATAGTTTATTTTATATTCCAAAACAAGTATGAAACCCGAACCATAAAACACTTTACCCTTTATAATATCTATCTCGTCTATGTATCCATCAAAATTAAATCTACAATAAAGATTATTGTTATAGGCATAGTCCGTTATTAATTTTTGAAATTTTTTAATCACAAAATACACCTCACAAAATCAATCTTTACATTAAATTCTTCTTTTCAATTATTATACCAAAAAATTATTTTCTTCAACCTCTTATATATAAAAAGCTGATTTCCTTTTATAGAAACCAGCTTTTAAAACATTATTTTAACTTAGACAATATTTCTTTTTATATTCCAAAAATTCTTCTGTAAGGTTATAATCTTTCCGTTGCTTTTTTATCTTTTTTAAACATTTATAGTTGAAACTATACTTCCGGGGCTACCACTCATTACATAAATTCTATCAGACAGCATTATTGCTTCATCTATATCGTGAGTAATAACAATTGATGACAAATTAATGCTATTGACAATATTCAAGTACCATTTATGTAGCTCTCCTTTTGTTATAGCATCTAAAGCACTAAAAGGCTCGTCTAACAAATTAATTTCATTTGAAAATAAATAAGTTCTCAAAAACGCAGCCCTTTGACGCATACCGCCAGAAGTTGAGATGGATATTTATTCTGTGTTCCGTCTAAACCAAATTTAGGAAACAATTGACTTACTTTTTCTCTAGCAACTTTCTTTTTTTCTCCTCTTATTACAAGGGGAAGTGCTACATTATCCAAAACAGTTTTATATTGCACAAGTAAATCTTTCTGCAACATATAGCCAACTTCTCCTGAAATGCCAGTAATATTTTTACCATTTAGTTCTACAGTTCCATTATCCGGCTTAACCAATCCTGATATTACTTGAAATAATGTAGTTTTTCCAACACCGCTTACACCAAGTAATGAAACTATCTCGCCTTTATTTAATTCAAGATTTATATTGTCTATTATTTTTCTACCATCATAACTTTTTGAAACATTTGAAACTTTAATTAAAGCCATATTTTCTCCTTACTTTAATAAATCATCTGTAAAGCCTGTATTTTCTGAAATTTTATAATTAATAGCCTTTGTATCGTAAAGCCAATTATAAAAACCATTCCATCTCTTAGGGTCTATATAGCCCCAACTTTCGCTATCTGCTGTATACTTATCTGCAAGCCATTCTTGACTTCTTCCAACTATATCTTTATCCAATTCAGGAGCATTTTCACAAAGAATATCTGCTGCCTCTTTTGGATTTTCCTCTGCAAATTCGTAGCCTTTTTTTGCAGCCTGAACAAAAGCCTTAGCCTGTTCTGGATTATTTTTAATATAGTCGTTATTAGCAATAATTACAGGGCTATAGAAGTCAAGATTTTATCCTGTTCAGCAAAATTAATAAGTTAGTATCAAATCCTGCCTGTTCTAAAGCAATACCGTCCCAAGCATAATAAACCCATACTGTATCAACCTGATTAGTAGTCAATGCTGTTTTTACATCTTGAATAGTAGATGGAATCATATTAAGTTTGCTATAATCTCCACCATCTTTAGTCATAATATGCTTTATGATACTCTTTTCAATATCCATATCCCATGTAGCGTATGTCTTTCCCTCAAGTTTTTTAGGTGAGTCAATACCTTTTTTCTTTTAATGAAATAAGTCCAGAAGTATTATGCTGTATTATAGCTGCAACTGCTGAAACATTCATTTCTTCTCCTGGCTTAAATGCTGGTGCAAGGTATTCCTGAAAATCAATACCAAACTGTGCTTTGCCTGAAGAAACCATAAGTGTTGCACCGTCTTCTGGTGGCTGTTGAATTTCTACATCAAGTCCGGCATCTTCAAAATAACCTTTTTCTTTGGCCACAAAAAGGCCTGTATGATTAGTATTAGGTGTCCAGTCTAAAACAACTGTTACCTTTTCTAAATTTTTATTTTCTGATGTAGTAGTCTGACCACAACCTGTAAAACTTAAAGCTGTTACTACAGCTACAAAAACTGATATAAATTTTTTCATATATTTTTCTCCATTTTATTTTCTGATAATTCCCAAGGCATACAAATTTTCTTCAAAATGTCTACAATTCTCATCAATATAAGACTTATAACAGATATTAAAATTATTACTGCAAACATTTTATCAAATGAGTAAGATTTTTTTACTCTGACCATATAAACCCCCAGACCATTATATCCACCCAACCACTCTGAAATAACTGCACCAACTACAGAATAAGCAGCAGATATTCTAAGTCCTGAAAAGAATTCTCCTCTTGACGCTGGGAATTTAATATGTCTGTATATTTGCAATTTACTTGCCCCCATAGACTTCATAAGCTGTATTTCGTCTTTATCTACAGAATGAAGTCCTGTATATGTTCCTACCGCTATTGGGAAAAATGTTGTTATTGTTATAAGCACAATTTTAGGTGTCAATTCATAACCAAACCATAACACTAAAAGAGGCGCAATAGCTATTGTTGGTATTGTTTGTGACACTATTATTATTGGATACAATATCTTATTTAATACTTTACACATATCCATAAGAATAGCTGTAATCAAACCCAAATTATACCACAAACCAATCCCCAAAATGCTTCTGTCAATGTCGTGCCAGTATGTCCCAAAATTAATGCTGAATCTGTCTTTAAGGCAGAAATTACTTTCATTGGAGATGGTAACATATATTCAGGTATTATTCCTGAAACAGAAACACCCTGCCATATTAATAAAAAACAATAAATGTCCATAGAGATGTACTATTCTTGATGATATTTTGTAATTTTCTTTTCAATAGTCAATACATCTCCTTCTGGCTTATAAACAACCTTAACATAGGCAGAAACAGACTTAGCTCCTGCATTAACAGCAACTTCTGACATTCCTTAACTATATCCATAAGTTGGTCATAATCGCCCTCAATAGTTGTTTCAAAAGGTCCTACAGAACAATTAAGCCCTGTACTCTTAATATAAGCTATAACCTCGTCTACAATTCTTATTAATTCATCTTCATCTCTTGTATCTGGTAAAACCTGAATTGCTATACTTGCGTTCATTTATTCTTCCTCCTAATCATAATTTAAAGCAAAAAATAAAACCCCAAAAAATCGGAATTTATAAAATACTTAATATAATATATCTCCCTATACCGGCATTATCCGAAAGGTATAAGGGTCAGTTTAAAACTTCTCAGATGCTAAAGGCAACTCCCCTGATACATTATTGTTTTAACATTATTTCAAAATTTGTTAATTACTATTTTATTGTATAAACAAAGGCACTTGATAATATAAATCAAATGCCTTTGCTAAGTAATTGCGTTTGGGAATTTTTTGTTCTGTCTTTTAGCTTTTGAAATTATTTTTCGATTAACTCGTTTGGTAACTTTGGTTCGTGAGCATATCCTGGAAGACATCTACCAATAGCAACAGAACCAACAACTAAAGCAAATGTACAAACCTGTAAAACAGTTCTGTTTGTAACAATTGACTTAATTTTCATCATTAAATTCTTCATAATTGTTGTACCTCCTCCTGAAAATTTTATACGATATGGGCAAGATACTTATAACGACATAGGTTCCATAAGCATTAATATATTTACAAACCACATTGGCTTTGCAAATATAGCTAAAAGACAGTAGATTATGCTTACAATTACAGCTCGAGTTTTTAGCTGTTTTCTAACCTCTTTTTTTACCAAAGGATGATTTTCTGTATCTGCTGGTGCATATTTAAAAATAAAGAAAACAATATATAATCATTAATATGCAACGGGGTATTGTTCCAACATAGATGTCTTTTATTAGTATAGGCTCATAACATCTAAAAATACAGAAAGCAGTAAACACATTAATCCTGATTGACAATGTAAGCCAAAGGTAAAAAATCTTAAAATTGCAAATGATAAAATAGCTACCAAAGTGTACTTTAATCCACCTAAGCAAATGCCAAACCGATAATAATAACTGTCTTTATTAAATTTTCTAAAAGTATCTCCATTCCATAGGCTATTTTTACTTTTTCAATATGGCTGTAGTTATCATCTACCACCTTACTTGAAATAAAATCATCTACAAATTTTATTTTTATCACATCCTTTCTTGCCCTAAAAAAAAGTATATTTGAAAACTTAATTAAAGTCAATTTTGCTAAAAATGTGATAATCGCACTAAAATAATGGTTATTAAAATATTTTTTAGTTTTATACTTCAATTCATCATCACATTTTTATAAAAACCACATTTAGCTTGTTTAATTTACACAAAAACTTAAACTTTCATTTGTTAATCAATAAATAAAGACAAAAAACCATATAAAAGTACAATAAATTACACTTTACTACATTTTTCGACATTTTATGATATTGTAATGCGAATTATAAACTCATTATTATCCAAAGTAACTGAATAAATGGCATTATCATAGTTATGTATTATATTTAAAAAGTTATACAAACCTATTCCACTACCACTTTCTTTAGTTGTGTAACCTTTTTCAAAAAGTTTTGATGTATCTTCTATATTCCCAATATAATTATTTCTAATTTCTATTCTGAATATATCTTTTTGTTTTATAGTGCAAGTTACTTTGCCATTTCCTATAGCCTCTGCTGCCTGTATAGCATTGTCAAACAATATACCTACAATTCTTATTAAATCTATAGTATCCATATTTATTTCATTTACAACACCTAAAACTCGTATAGTACAGTCTACATTTTTATTTTTGGCTTCTATTTGCTTCATAGCCAACAAGGCTTTAAGCTCTTTAAGTTCCACATATTGCAAACTAGCTATACTAAATTCATTATTATTTATTATTAAATCTGTAGGTAAAACAGTTTTCTTAAAATATTCCTCAAGTCCATCTATATCTTTTTCCGAAATATACAACGACATACTTGTAAGTATATTTTATAATCGTGTTTAAATGTTCTAAGGCTATTATAAAGTTCCTCTATTTCCTTTGTATAGAGATTTAATTGTTTGTTCTTTTCTCTTTCTAATTTTATATCATATTCAGAAACTACATTTTTGATAAACATTATCATAAACATAGCAAGAAAAAGTGTATAGAGGCATAACAAAAGCTCCAGACTTTGTATAAATTCATTATTAAATCCTAGCTTTTTACAAACATTACCACTCGAAAAAATTATTATAAAATTAATTAAAAGAATTACGATTAAAAGTTTGCTATTTATTTCTTTAAAGTCCAGCATCTTCATTTTCATCTTTTTATTTACTACCCAACTAACAAAAGCTGACAATAAAGATAAAATTAGTATGGCAATAAAAGCATAAATAATCATATTATAATCATTTTTATAAAGTAAAGTATTAATATCCTTTTTTGTAATTAATATTGCCAGATTAGACTCTATAACATCTGCTATCATTATTATAATCTGTACAAACAATGCTATAACCAAACTATAATCAAAGGACTTGATTTATCATAGAGAAGATAAACAGTACCTATAATCCCAGTATATACTATAATTCTAGGAACTTTATTAATAAGTAAGCAGGACAATAAACTTGTACTACAATATAGACAATCATTTTCAAGGTATCATATTTTTCTCTTGCCAATATCATTCCACTTATATAATTTGCAATACAGGTTATAGCAATCAAAGCACCCATTGAACCCATATGTTTACATCATTCCTTTCATTAGTCTGTTCGAATATGAGAAAACAGTATTATTTTTCATATAAATTAATTTGTTCTTTTTATCAATATAATCTATATAGTTCTTATTTACAATATAATTTCTTTTACATCTACAAAAATCTTCGTTTAAATTGTTTATTATATCTGATATAGAGCCATAAAACTCCATTTTTGAATTTTTTAGTGGTCATAATAACTCTGTTAGAATCTGATACTTTTTCAAAGCTAATAATTTTTTCAAAATCTTCTGTTATATTACTTCTTCCTATTTTCAGCGAAAACTTATTATAGCCCTTACCATCTTTATTGCAACGCATATCTATAGTAATAAGACAGTTTTCAATTTTCTTTTTAATATTCTCCTCATTTATTTCCTTTACAATGTAATCTAATGGCTCAATATGATAGCTAAAAACATTGTACACAAATTCATAATGAGAGGTTATAAAAATTATAAAGGCATTGGGCTGTCTATTTCTTACTTCAATAGCAGTTTTAAATCCACTATTTTCACTTTCTATACATACATCTAAAAAATAGATATTAGTTTCTTTAGACTCCATAGTATCAAAAATCAATTCATCACTAGAAGTATAACATTTTTCTATTTTCATATTATACTCCTGTTTCAGAATTTCCTCTTGAATTATATTTTTAATTTTAATCAACTGTATTTTATTATCATCACAAATATATATTTTCTGCATAGTTTTTCTCCATATATCATATGTACTGTTTATACTATATTAATTATACTTTAGGGAAAAAACATATTCAATTAACATATATTGTCATAATTCGATATATTATGTCATAATTCGACAAAAAAAGAGTGCCAACACAAGTCAGCACTCTTTCCATATTTATTAACTTACTATTTTCTCATATCTCTGTTAATGTCAAAGATAGCTAATTCATCCTGATTAATCTTCTTTTCCATTACATCGACCATAGCCTTAAATGTATCAAGAGCAGTAATAAGTGTTAAATCACTTTCAATAGCTGTTCTTCTAATCTTAAAGCCGTCACTCTTAACATCATTTGCCTTCTTTGGAATATCAACAATAAGGTCAATAACACCACTTCTGATAGTGTCAATAATGTTAGGAACACCTTCGCTAATCTTCTTAACAACCTTGCAGTCAATACCATTTTCCTGTAAAACTTTAGCAGTACCCTTTGTAGCAATAAAGTTGCAACCTAAATCTGCACATCTCTTAGCAATAGGTACGAAAGTTTCGTGGTCTTGACTTCTAACAGTTGCAAGAATTGTGCTACCAGCCTTAGGAACAGTCATACCTGACGCAATAAAGCCCTTATAGAGAGCATTTCAAGGTTATAACCTACACCTAAAACTTACACCTGTAGAACGCATTTCAGGTCCAAGACTTACTTCAACCTGTGGAAGTTTTTCTGTAGAGAATACAGGAACCTTAACAGCTACTACATCTGGAGTAGGTGCAATACCTGTGCTGTATCCCATATCTGCAAGCTTAGAACCAAGCATTACATTTGTAGCAATATCAATAACAGGAACACCTGTTACCTTTGTAATGTAAGGTACAGTTCTTGAAGAACGAGGGTTTACTTCGATAATATTAAGTTCGCCTCTAAATTCAATAAACTGAATATTAATCATACCAATAATCTTGAGGGCATTAGAAATTCTCTTAGTTTCATCAAGAATCTGAGCCTGAATATCTTCGCTAATATGCTGAGGTGGATAAATAGAAATACTATCACCAGAGTGAACACCAGCTCTTTCCAAATGTTCCATAATACCTGGAATATATACATCTGTACCATCGCAAATAGCATCAACTTCGATTTCTCTACCACCAAGGTATCTATCAATAAGAACAGGATTCTTCTTATCCTTTTCGAAGGCTTCTACAAGGTACTTAGTAAGCTGTTCTTCGTTATGAGTAATTTCCATACCCTGACCACCAAGAACATAACTAGGACGAACAAGAACTGGGAATGTAAGTTCATTAGCAACAGCAATACCTTCTTCAAGAGTCCATACGCCCTTACCCTTTGGTCTTCTAATATCGAGAGATTCAAGGATTTCGTCAAACTTTTCTCTATCTTCAGCAGCATCAATCTGTTCTGGAAGTGTACCAAGGATTGGAATGTGCATTTCATCAAAGAAGTTAGCAAGCTTAATAGCTGTCTGACCACCGAACTGAAGAATAACGCCGTCTGGCTTTTCAGTTTCAACTACATTTAATACATCTTCTTCTGTAAGTGGTTCGAAGTAAAGCTTATCAGCTGTATCGAAGTCTGTACTTACAGTTTCTGGGTTGTTATTTACGATTATTGTTTCAATACCAGCCTTCTTGAGTGCCTTGATACAATGAACTGAACAGTAGTCAAATTCGATACCCTGACCAATTCTAATAGGACCAGAACCAATAACCATAACTTTCTTCTTATCACTAACTCTAACTTCTGTTTCTGTATCATAGCTAGAATAGTAATATGGAGTAACAGCCTCAAATTCGCCTGCACATGTATCAACCATCTTGAATACAGGCATAATGTTCCATTTCTTTCTTAAAGCATAAATCTCTGGTGGCTTGCAACCTACAAAGTTACTAATTGCCTTATCAGAGAAACCTTTTTCTTTATAGTAAGAAAGAGATTCTTCTGTAAATTCATCAACCTTAATGTTTTTAAGTTCTTCTTCCATCTTAACAATCTTGTTAATCTTGTCTACGAAGAATAAGTCCATACCAGTAATCTGGCAAACTTTTTCTTCCTTATAGCCTCGTCTTAACATTTCTGCAAGGTCAAATAATCTTTCATCATCTGGAACAACAACGCGTCTTTTAAGTTCTTCAAGAGTTCTAGCCTTAGAAGACTTCTTTCAAGACCGTACTGACCAATTTCAAGAGAACGAATACCCTTTAAAAGAGCAGCTTCAAAACTCTTACCAATACTCATAATTTCACCAGTTGCCATCATCTTAGTACCAAGTGTTCTCTTAGCACCAAAGAACTTATCAAATGGCCAACGAGGGAACTTTAATACAACATAGTCAAGAGTTGGTTCGAAACAAGCAAAAGTCTTACCTGTTACTGCATTCTTGATTTCATCAAGGTTATAACCTAATGCAATCTTAGCTGCAACCTTAGCAATAGGATAACCAGTTGCCTTAGATGCAAGAGCAGATGAACGAGAAACTCTAGGGTTAATTTCGATTACAGCATAGTTGTAGCTGTTAGGGTCAAGTGCGAACTGTACATTACAACCACCCTTGATTTCAATAGAGTTAATAATGTTAATAGCTGCACTTCTAAGCATCTGATATTCTTTATCAGAAAGTGTCTGAGCTGGAGCAACAACGATACTATCGCCTGTATGAACACCAACAGGGTCAACATTTTCCATACTACAAACTGTAATACAGTTACCTGCACCATCTCTCATTACTTCGAATTCGATTTCTTTCCAACCAGCAATACTCTTTTCAATAAGTACCTGACCTACACGACTGAGGTGAAGACCCTGAGTACAAATTTCTCTTAATTCTGGTTCATCAGCAGCAATACCACCACCTGTACCACCTAATGTATAGGCAGGACGAACGATAACTGGGTAACCAATCTTTTCAGCAAATTCTACAGCTGATTCAACATCTGTTACAATATCACTTTCAACGATAGGCTGGTTAGTTCTTTCCATTAACTGCTTAAAGCTATCTCTGTCTTCGCCTTCCTTAATAGAAGCAATAGAAGTACCAATAACTCTAACATTATACTTGTCGAGAATACCTGCATCATAAAGTTCACAGCTCAAGTTAAGACCTGTCTGACCACCCATACCAGCGATGATACTATCAGGGCGTTCCTTAGCAATAACTTTCTCTACAAAATCAATAGTAAGAGGTTCAATGTAAGTGTAATGAGCCATACCAATATCTGTCATAATAGTGGCAGGGTTAGAGTTTACAAGAACAACCTCAATACCTTCTTCTTTTAATGACTGGCAAGCCTGTGTGCCAGAATAGTCAAATTCAGCAGCCTGTCCGATTACGATAGGACCTGAACCAATTACAAGTACCTTTTTAATTGAATTATCCTTAGCCACGAGTCTTAACCTCCTCTACTGTCTTAATAAATCTATCAAATAAAAACTCTGTATCAAGTGGTCCTGGGCTTGCTTCTGGGTGGAACTGTACTGAATAAATTGGCTTAGTCTTATGTCTAATACCTTCAATACTACCATCATTTACATTTACAAAAGTAGGCTCAACATCATCTGATAAGTCACATACAACGAAGTTGTGGTTCTGGCTTGTGATATATACTCTGCCAGTCTTTACATCCTTTACAGGGTGATTTCCACCGTGGTGACCAAACTTTAATCTCTTAGTGTTACAGCCAAGTGCAAGACTTATAAGCTGATGACCAAGACAAATACCAAGTACAGGAATACCTGATTCAATAAGTTTCTTAACTGTTTCTACAACTTCTGGAATATCCTGTGGGTCGCCAGGGCCATTACCTAAGAAAATAGCATCTGGATTTACAGAAAGGATTTCATCAGCAGATGTGAATGCAGGGAATACACTAAGCTTGCAACCTCTCTTTGATAAATCTCTTAAAATATTCTGCTTAATACCACAGTCAAGTACAGCAAAATGTGTACCTATACCATTAATTGTGTAAGGTTCATCAATAGTAACTTCCTTTACAGCGTAAGCATTTGTGTAAGTATCAAACTTCTGCTTAATCTGGCTAGGAGTTAAATCATCAACTCTTGTAGTAATGATACCCTTCATAGTACCATTTTCTCTTAATACTCTAGTTAATGCTCTTGTATCAATACCTTCGATACCCATAATCTTGTTCTGCTGAAGGAAATCATCAAGATTCATTTCGCATCTCCAGTTGTTAGGTACATCACATTTTTCTCTAACTACGAAACCTTTTAAGAAAGGCTTTCTGCTTTCCATATCTTCAAGGTTGATACCGTAATTACCAATGAGCGGATAAGTCATTGTTACAATCTGTCCGGCAAAAGAAGGGTCAGTAAGAGTTTCCTGATAACCAGTCATACCAGTTGTGAAAACTACTTCGCCAACGGTTTCTTTAATATAACCGAATGCGTTGCCGTAGAACTTAATACCGTTTTCAAGTATGAGTTCAGCCTTTATGGTCTTTTCCATAATTATATACATCTCCTTAAATCATTTTTCATATCTATACAAGCCTGTCTAGCAGCCTTTGCAAATTCTGTTTCATCAGTAAAGCAACCCTTATACTGTTCTTTAGTATGAGCAGCAATAATACCTCTTGATGAGTTTACGATTGCACCAATACCATCTTTAAAGCATACAGCAAGGTCTTCTGCCTTACCACCCTGTGCACCATAACCTGGAACAAGGAAGAAGTATGAGGCATAGCTTCTCTAAGAACCTTTGCCTGGTCTGGATGAGTTGCACCAACAACTGCACCAATTGAGCTATAACCATATTTACCTCTCAAGTCTTCGCCCCACTTTTCAATGAGTTCGCCAACTTTTTCATAAATAGGCTTGCCGTCTACCATAAGGTCCTGTATTTCGCCACTATTTGGATTAGAAGTCTTTGCAAGAATGAAAAGACCCTTTTCAAAATCCTTACAATCCTGAATATATGGTGTAATAGAGTCTGAGCCAAGATATGGATTAAGTGTAATCATATCCTGAGCAAAACTTGGATATTCATTTGGTCCAATCTTTACTCTACCGATATGACCATCAGCATAAGCCTCTGCAGTTGAAGCAATATCACTTCTCTTAATATCGCCAATTACAATAAGACCTTTGCCTTAGCATATTCACAAGTCTTTGCATAAGCCTTCATACCCTCAATGCCGTATCTTTCGTACATTGCAATCTGTGGCTTAACAGCTGGTACAATATCACAAATTTCATCAATGATACACTTGTTAAACTTATACATTGACTTTGCAACAGCCTTTGGAGTATATCCATATTTTTTGTAATACTTTCTGTAATAAAATCAGGAATAAAGTTAAGCCTTGGGTCAAGACCAACTACTGTAGGATTTTCTAATTCCTTAATTCTATCAATAAGTCTATCTATAATCATTATTTTGCCTCCTCTACTAAATTTCCGTCTTCAACAACTACATTGCCTCCAACGATTGTATAAAGAACCTTTCCTTTGACTTTTCTGCCACCGAAAGGTGTATTCTTTCCTTTGCTTACCATTTTAGATACATCTATTGTATATTCTTCATCAGCCTTTGCAATAGTAATATCTGCACAAGTACCTGGAGTAAGCTGACCCTTCTTGATACCAAGTATCTTTGCTGGGTTTGCACTCATTTTTTCAACAAGCTGTGATGGAGTAAGATAACCCTGCTCTACAAGTTCAGTTACAGCAAGAGGGAAAGCTGTTTCAAGACCAATAATACCATTTGCTGCCTTTGCAAATTCGCAGTTCTTATCATCAATGTGATGTGGAGCATGGTCTGTAGCTATAACAGAAATAACATCATCTCTTAAAGCCTCTTTAATAGCCTTTAAGTCCTCTCTACTTCTAAGAGGAGGATTCATTTTGAAATTACTGTCATATGCTTGCACATCTTCATCACATAATGTAAAGTGATGAGGAGTTGCCTCTGCTGTTACATCAATACCTCTGGCCTGTGACTCTCTAATTAAGTCAACACTACCCTTTGTAGAAATATGACATAAATGAAGTTTAGCACCTGTAGCACCAGCTAAAATCATATCTCTTGAAACGATAACTTCTTCAGAGTCATTACTGATACCCTTTAAGCCAAGTAATGCAGCTGCATCGCCAGCATTCATTGAGCCTGTTCCGGCAAGCTTTGCATCTTCACAATGGTCAAATACAGGAAGATTAAACATCTTTGAGTATTTAAGAGCTGTCTTCATAAGAGATGCGTTTTCTACAGAACGACCGTCTTCTGAAATTGCACAAGCACCAGCCTGAGCCATTCTACCAATGTCAGCAAGTTCTTCGCCCTTCTGACCCTTAGTAATAGCACCTATAGGCAACACATTAATTACGCCCTCTTTTTCAGCCTTATACTTAATGTAAGTTACCATAATTTCGTTATCAGTAACTGGTGTAGTATTAGGCATAGCGCAAACTGATGTAAAACCACCCATAGCACCTGCTCTAGTACCTGTTGCAATAGTTTCCTTCTTTTCCTGACCAGGTTCTCTTAAATGAACATGAAGGTCAATAAAACCAGGCATTACCCAGCAACCCTCTGCATCTATAACCTTGTCTGCATCTGCTGAAAGTTTATCACTTACTTCTGCAATAACGCCATCAACAACAAGAACATTTGCAACACTATCAATATTATTCACAGGGTCAATTACTCGACCATTTTTAATAAATAAGCTACTCAATGTATGTCCCCCTATCTGCTATTAGCCTCTGTTAAGAGCTTTAAAACCGCCATTCTTACAGCAACACCATTCTTAACCTGTACAGTAATAACAGAGTTCTTACCGTCAATTACTTCTGTACTAAGTTCAACACCTCTGTTTACAGGACCTGGGTGCATTACAAGAACATCATCTTTAGCATACTTCAAAATTTCTGAATTTACGCCAAATAAGCTTGAATATTCTCTTAAACTTGGGAATGGCATATTCTTCTGACGCTCAAACTGTATTCTTAATCCCATTACAACATCTGCATCTTTAATTGCCTTTGGAATATCTGTTTCAACTTCAACACCTAAAGACTTCATAGAATTGCTTACTAATGTTGATGGACCTGCAAGTGTAACTTTAGCACCTAATTTTGTAAGACCAAAAGCATTACTTCTTGCAACTCTTGAATGAGAAATATCTCCAAGAATTACAACCTTTAAGCCCTCAAAACTACCTTTCTTTTCCATAATAGTAAAAAGGTCAAGAAGTGCCTGTGTAGGGTGTTCGTTTGAACCATCGCCTGCATTTACAACACTAGCTTTTACATTTTTAGCCAAAAGATGAGCTGCACCAGTCATCTGATGTCTTATTATCATTATATTTATGCCCATTTGGTCAAGAGTTACACCTGTATCCACAAGACTTCACCCTTTGAAACACTACTTGTTGCAACACCTAGGTCTTTTACAATAGCTCCCTGGTAATCGCCCGCAAGCATAAATGACATTTTAGTTCTTGTACTATTTTCATAGAAAAGAGTAACTATACTACTTTTGCTAAGACTATCATCTCTTAAAGATGGATTATCTATTTTTGCTTTCATTTCCTTTGCTGTATTGAGAATAGTCATAATTTCATCAGCACTTAAATCTCTCAAGCCTAGGAGGTCCTTCCTGTTATACAAAGCTATCACTCCTTTTATATTAAATTTAGACAATAAAAAAGACAATAAAAAGAATTTCTAAAAACACTCTTTCCACTGTCTTTGCAAACCACAAAAAAAGCAAATAAAAGGGGATAAAAATATTTTGAATACTGCTATAGCTGTCAAAGTATTTTTACACATAGTACATCCTCCTTTTCTTGCTGAAATATATCTAATGAATAATACCATTTTTATAGTATTTTGTCAACAGAAAATTCAAATTATTTTTTAATAATTTTACAAAATTCTACAATGTATTATTCATCGACTTTTTTCATCTTAATTTATATTTATTCTATCAAAAAAGCCATTAAAAGTAAATAGGTTATTTTAATATTATTCCAAGTTTTATGAATATTTATTTTCACATATAAAATTAATTTCTTACTTTTTAAATATTGCCCAAAAAAACAGTAAAATTATTGGTAATTTATATTATTACAAAAATTCCCACCTTATGATATAATACTTTTGTACGATTGTTTATTATTTTGAGAGGAGGATTATCGGTGTTTAATGTAGGCGACAGGGTTGTTTACCCTATGTATGGTGCAGGTGTTATTGAAGGTATTGAAACTAGAGAAGTTGACGGTCAAGAACTTTCCTACTATGTTCTTCATATTCCAATAGGTGACCTTAAAATTCTGATTTCTAAAAACAAAGCCGATATTCTCGGTCTTAGAGCTTTAAATTCAGCTGAAAAGTAATAGATATTGTAAATAATGCTGAACCTATTGATATGTCAAACAACTGGAATTTAAGATATAAAGAAAATATGGCAAAGTTAAAAACTGGCGATTTATTTAAAATCACACAAGTTTTTAAAACCCTATTCCTTAGAGAAAGAGTTAAAAGTCTTTCCAGTATAGAGAAGAAACTTCTCGGCACAGCTAAGCAGATTATTTTAAGTGAAATTATACTTTCACAAGATACAGATAAATCTCACGCTGAGGAATTACTTATGCATGGAATTGCAATACCTATTAAATAATACTTTACTTAATAAGAAAATTGTAGTATAATGTTGTTTACGCTTGTTATTTAGTATACTTATTCTAGGATGAATGATACTTCGTTTCATCCTGTTTTATGAATGGGAGTAATATTTATGCGAAAAATACTTTTAGTTATAGATATGCAGAACGATTTTATTGATGGAGCTTTAGGCACTAAAGAGGCCGTAGCTATTGTTCCAAAAGTCGTTGATGAAATAAAAAAATATAACAGCTCAGATATTTCTTAACTGCTGATACGCATTTTGAAAATTACTTAGAAACTCAAGAAGGTAAAATCTTCCCGTACCTCATTGTATAAAAAACACTAAGGTTGGGAAATAATTCTGATGTTTTAAGTGTAGCAGGTAGTTGTGGTATTTTTGAAAAAAAAATGGTTTTGGTTG
>ENA-OQHP01000200-OQHP01000200.1-human-gut-metagenome-genome-assembly--contig:-NODE-200-length-20374-cov-3.274065_pt1 | contig 20374 bp, 19 predicted proteins | sample MGYA00242563_ERZ504717 | MGnify/ENA primary metagenome ERZ504717 (study PRJEB26092, sample SAMD00036212) | human gut metagenome | host: Homo sapiens | study: EMG produced TPA metagenomics assembly of... | reverse complement strand
CGGTATTGCAGGTGCGGCACACCAATCATGGTCTGCCAATATTTATTCTGTAGTAGGTGATATGTTCCCCAAAAGCACCATCGCTACTATCGTAGGTATTGGTGGTATGGCAGGTGGTATAGGTTCATTCTGTATTAATATGGGATCTGGCAGACTGTTTGACTATGCAGCAGAAACGAATATGACTTTTATGGGATTCGAAGGAAAACCTGCCGGCTACTTCATCATATTCTGTGTATGTGCCGTAGCTTATTTGGTTGGTTGGATTATCATGAAAGCATTGGTCCCCAAATACAAACCGGTTGATGCCTAATTAAAGAATTCACCACAGACTACACACCTAAGTAGCCTGTGGTATTTTTTTCCCTAATAAATAGTTTTCAGAAGATATTGATAGATAGAATTATGACTTAATATTTCAGGGACTCCTGTGATAAAAGCTGCTTGCGTGCACGCGTTAAAGCGACATTCAGCTTACGGTCAATCTGTACACCGTCCTCTTCTGTCAGGTTGGGCAGAAACCTTAATTGATAGAGGTGATTCACACAAAAAGAATAAATAATGACATCACGTTCGCTGCCCTGATACCGTTCCACAGTGTCAATGGAAATCCTACTCAAAGCAGGAATAGCCAATGCCTGAAGCTCTTTACGTATCAAAGCAATCTGACTTCGATAAGGAGTAATGACCCCTAACGTTCGATTCGGATCAAATTCCTCTTCATGAGCCAGATACACCTCTTTGGCTAAACCGGCGACAATCTGTGCCTCATATCTGTTTGTTTTTCCGGAAACACTCTCCAAATCTTGCTTCGAAGGGATAAAACGTACCGGAGCCTCTATGTGCTCCAACTGATGAGGTAATCCCAAAGCCTCCAATTCCGGCATAAAATGCTTTATTGGGAAAAAAGCCACTCCCGGATGCATACGCCCCTGACGGCAAAGCATATCTATCGCTTTAGGAGATTCTTCTTTTAAATGAAAACGATAAAGCCGCTCAAACAGAGAATCTTTTAAATTAAAAAGTCCGGCTTCCCTAAGTCCCTCATCATGCACTTCAGAATGTCCGCTATTCTGCAAAATAACGGCAGGCAACTGTTTATGATCACCTATCAGGATAAATTTACCCACTGCATTTCTTTCATCGGCAAACTTGGCACACAGAATACCCAACAATTGGGGTTCTAATATTTGGGTGGCTTCATCCACTATGGCTACATCAAAACGTTTTAATTTAAAAAGTTCAGCTTTAGCCGCAATAGAGGCCACGGTTCCAACATATACTCTGCAATCTGCCATACGGATATTCACCTCTCTCCTACTGTTGCATTCCGCCAATATATTCTCCAACAGATGTCCTCTAAAACGTACATCACAGGAAAGCTCACTTCCCACCCGTATATAATCTATACCGGGGGTGATAGAGGACAGTGACTGACAAATTTCATCAACAGCCCGGTTGGTATAAGCCAGTAACAATATCTGCATAGATGATGCTGCATAGAAATGTTCCACCATTCTACGCAACGCCCTCGAAGTCTTTCCTGTTCCGGGAGGTCCCACTAGAAGAAAATAATCACGGGCCGACTCAGCTTTCAACGCCACCCTCTCAAAATCATCACCGGTCAGCGCTATAGCTTCATCAAAAGACGAATCAAAGCGGGGAGCCGTTGTCCCAGCAATAATTCCCGTCTTTCCGTATTCGCATCCAGAAAAGCGGAGAGTCCCAAATACATACTGCGAAATGTAGTATCCATCGTATCATGTTCTACAGCATAACGACTGTCCGGAGAAAAAACGGAAGCATTACGTTGGGTAGCACGTAAACGAATACGCAATTCTGTATCTGTAATCTGCTCAATATTACCCTTAAAAACCATTTTATTGGTCGCATTATCCAAGTCATTATTACGCTCATACAACACAACCACATCTCCTGTACGGAAATTGGGAAGAAACATTTCATCATATTGCGGAATAGACAAAGTATATAGGCCTTATGAGCCTGTGATGCCCTATTTTCCATTATCTGCAAATCATATAATATCTCTCCCGCCTCACGTTTCTCATCCAGTGTACTCAGCCAAAGAGCTGAAGCCCCTGCACGTCCTTCATAATCCACATCTCCCGATTTGGAGGTATAAAGTTCTTTTGTAATGAAATTATAAAGCGTATAAAAATAGGCCTGCTCCAAAGGTTCCAACGCCGACAGCTTCTCCCGGAAACGCGAGATAGAGGGCTTCAAATACTGTTCCCAGAATCTGCCGCTCAGTTTTCTTTCATTCACCACCTCCGGATTGATTTGTGCCAACAAGTTGCGTGTAAAATCAGGATGATTATGGAATTGTACCCCATACTCGGCAGCAACAATACGGTTACGCAAATTGATAACCCGCCTTACCTGAGCCCACGATGCTCTGGCCGGATACAATAAAGGATAACGGGTATAAAGCAAATAGGGATGCATACGCCGCCGGTCCTGTCCCATGCTATATTCCAACACTGCCATATATAGCAGCATCTGAACCTTATTATTTTCCTTGGGTTCCACTTTTCCCTGCATGGAGAATTCATCCGCTTTGCCCGATTTCATTTCTATAAAGCTGCTCATATCCCGCTGCATATAGTCCAGACGTCCCTGAATGCCCAACGCCTCGCAAATATAGGACGGTTCCAGCACAGCCTCCTTTTTATCCAGATTATACCCCGGCTCCAAAAAAGTGTGTTGTACAACGTCCCGTATATGCTCAAAATGCATCCGGCAATCCTTGGCAAACTCTTTCTCTTTGGACGGATCACGAAGTTCGGCACAAGCAGCCAGTTCAATGGGATACTGCCGGAATGCCTTCTTCATACAGTCTATATAGTCCGGCTCCTCCTCACCTGCATGTATCCATTCATCCAGAAACAGATTGGCTATATTTCCCAACAGCAAAGGGCGGGCATTATCAATCGCACCAGCCGCTCAAAAATAGTTTGCCGGATGCTGCCATAATCCTTGTAACATTCCGCCAATGAACTGATATCTATCAAATAATCCGGTTCCAATACGATAAAAGAAGGGGTATAAATTCCATCCCTATCTACAGAAACATCCAGCAGATTAAGCTGGGCATATCGCCAAAGTTCCTTTATGGTTTCTTCAAATTCATGATTTATACCGGGTTTATTATAAACAACCCGTATAAGTTCATCAGCTATTACATCTACAGGATGTACATACAAATAGGTATCATCGGCATAATCAAAGCATACACGGATGCGGCGGATGTATTCCATCTTTTCTTTTTTCCCTGAAGATGCTATTTCCTGCTTGGGAAGAACTGAGAACAACTTCAATGGAATATCCTGTGCAAACATCTTCCTATATGCGTATGCCACTGCACGCAAATCACGCAGGAACTCTTCTTTTACAGGAGACTTACGATGGTTCAAAATATCATTGGAAGTCAGGCGAAAGGTATGTAACTGATTCTGTTCTTTCAGATCCAGCCCATATTGAGTGGCTACATAATTAATACGGGCGGCCAAATCAGTGGTCTGCAAACTATTCCCTTGTATCTTTTCACGCACCACACGCTCCAATGATTCACGCAATTGCCTGTAACGGCGTTCCAATGGCTGGTTTTCATCTATATAAAGCCTGTATAACTCTTCGTAATACTCTTCTATCTCTTCATTCATGCCGTAAAGATACACAAATTATTATTAATAGAATACCGGCATAATAATAGGATGGGTTTCCCATTTACGGGTCATCGGATTAAATTCCCTCTCTGCTCCCGCTTCAATTCCGAAACTATCCGATATTTTAAATTCCAAAGTGCCTCCGTATGAATTTTGGTTCATAAAAAGCTGTGAAGCGGGAGTCATACCATATCCGTTATACACCGAGTATGTGCCGAACATATTGATCTTCATTCTGTCATTAATGCGAAAAGACAACCTTCCCTTAGCACCTAAATCATTAAAGCGGACTCCATATACATTGTATTTAGCAGCATATACTCCTCCCGTCACGGTTATAAAATCATTGAGACGCTGTGTGTACATCACTCCGGCATTACGTGCCTCACCTATAGAAGGCAACCCTTGAAAGGAATGATAACCACCCAGAATCCCTGTACTATTAATCTGATAAGCACGTCCATCTATATAATCATGTCCGAAAGGATTTCCGGAAAAAGTATAAGGGGATATCTTAGGCATTTCTTCACGGGGAGTAAAATCAAATTTTGGCATCCGCAACGTATCAGATAAAACGGGAGGTGTCAACGTAGGAGGTTCGTTTATAAAATCCATACTTTTATCAGCCTCATTCATCTCATTGATAAACTCATTGATTTTATCTTGCCGGATGATGAGCGTATCCTTGTCATTTTCAACCTGAGCTATGCCATGCAAGGAAAGAATACAAAAGAATAAGAACAAGCCAATGCGTTTCATTTGTAAATGTGTTTTTTCAAAATTACAATTTCCGCATTGACTTTTCCCGTTTCATTAAGACTTAATAAGACTTTTTGACTGTATTCCTCAAAAATGCTATTGATTTACCATAGGAAGTTCCAGCCATTCGGTAGAAATATAATTCTTACTTGAATCTATAGCAATTAATACCTGGTCATTATCCCGATTATAACTGCCGTCATAGGTAAAAGGAGTAATTTTACTATCAAATTCTCCTATAAAAGAAAGTTTTCCATCTTTAGGACTATACCACCATACTTTCTTTTTGCGCCACTGATTTTAGTCAAGTCAACAGATATCGGATTTCCGGAGTAATTGTATACTAACAAATAATCCTTTCCTCGAGTCGCAATGGCTCTGTCATAACGATTCCCATTCGTACCGGCAATTACACTTTGATCCGGTACACGTTCAAAATAAGGGAAAGTTAACATCAGATTCTTCAGATATTTCATCTGATTGAAGCCGGGATCCTGCATTGCTTTATACCAAGGTTTCTCTATTCCATCAGCTCCATACCCACCGGGTGTACCCGGTTTCAAGAACTGCATGATATTATTATGTCCGTATGTATGTCCGCAAGAGCCCGCAAAAACAGACCAATATCCATAGCGTCTCACATCACAGTCACGCCAGCGTGGCTGGGCAGGATCATGCAATCCCTGAGGAATACCTTCATAACTGGGTTCTGCATCCAGAACAGGCTTCAGTGGAGTCATGGACAAAGCCTCTTCTACATAACGCCAATTGTCTTCCTCCAATCCCGTAACAGAAGTATCACCATCTCCTTTTTTCTGGCCATAACGCCTGTGTCCACTTTGGAACATATTCATATCCATCCACTCCTTATTATTCAGATGAGTAGCACTGGATGTACGGCCAAACGGATGAAAGGTCATTATATGATTCTTGTCCACAGCAAGAATACTATTCGCCAACGCCTCCCAAATCTCAGTATTCCGGTCAGCATAAGTATCTCCACCGATTACCCAAATGATATTAGGGGCATCTTTATATCGTTCACCTAAAAATCTACCATACGCTTTAGCCTCTTCAACATTCATCTTTCCGGAGCGCACAAGCCCTCCCCAGATACATACCATCGCTATGTAAATGCCGTTCTGCTCAGCTTTCTGAATAATATAATCCATGTGGTCCCAATACCCGTAAACTCCTTTTCTGTCTATATTCTTAAAATTGAAACCATCTATCATGGAATACTGGCCATAGAAATTCATGGCAGGAACTCCATTTATAGTCTGTACCTGCACCACATTGAAACCTGCCTGACGACAATGTTCCAGATAATAAGCAGCCTCATCTCTATTCAGTTTCTCGGGCAACAGCATCCTGTATCCCCCAACCAGAAAAAAGGAGTTCCGTCCGCATTCATCAGATAGCGGTTCTCTTTACTTACTTTCAGTTGTCCATGACTCCAAGGCTTATAAACCGACGATTTGCTCTGTGCTGCTGCCGAAAGCAGCCCTCCTTCCACCATCAGAAGAAGGAATAATAATACTAGATTCTTGTTTTTCATTTGTGCATTCATCTTATAAATTTCAAAAGCCCAAAGTAACTTATTCAAGCAGACAATTCTGGGTAATAACTAGTCTTTTTGAGGGAATCTTTTAGCTTCCTCCGCTTTCAGGTTGAGCAAACTGATTCGGGAACTTTTATGATAGTACCATGCTTATGTCCTTGTGGAATAGAAATCTGATCGTCAATGGGAGTAAGTTCTTGAAGTCTTTTGTAGACACGGCTCCAAACCGTCCTTCCCGATAAACATCAAAATAAATCAACCATTCATCACCTACTTTCACGGCACACGGACCTTCAGAGTAAGTCGGTGCAAATTTTACTGACGGATCAGCATAAGGTCCTTCTGCCGATGGCCCGGATACACAGAACAAATCACTGTAACCAGGCTTGCGATTGTCTTTTATAATTAATACATAGTCGTTTTTATCACGCTTTACTATAAATCCGTCAATAGAATTAAATCCCGGATCATAAAACGCCTTTGCAGGAGTAAATGTTTGGAAATCCTTGGTCGTGGTATAATAGGCACGGTGACTTTTATTAGCTCCCAAGCTATCGGCTGCCGTATATCTTTCTACAGGAATGGCAGAAGACCAGACAACGATGAACTGTTCCTTTTCATCATCATAGAAAACTTCCGGTGCCCACACATTGTTAGTCAAAGAATCTTTCATCACTTTAATTTCGCGTTGTTCACTCCAATGAATCAAGTCTTTAGAACTGGCATAACCAAATCCCTGTTCTCCATTCCAACTGATTGTCCACACTAAATGGAAAGTTCCATCCGGGCCTTGGGTCATGGACGGATCACGCATCATCGAATTGGGAGCATATTTCTGTTCTTCGGTCTGTTTAGTGAAATAATTATAATAAGGAGTCTTATTTCCTATTTCCGGTTTCAACCATGAACCTGCGATACTATCCCAATGATAGCCGTCATAGCTGTAAAGATAATGTAACCCGTCCAATGCCGGCTCACGATGAGAAGTGAAGATATAGACTTCCTTTTCGGGTTTTGTACAAGCTGTAAAAGCCAATAAGGCAAAAACGAAGGAAAAAAACAATTTCATAGCATGCTGTTTTATGATGAATTCAATATTTTAAAATAAGACGGAAAAAAGAACTAACTGTACTCTATCCCTCAAAAAAATCACAATAAGACATACTGAATCAAGAAAAAAGGAACTATATTGATTTTTTGTAATTTTTAGGCGTACAGTCAAAATGAGCCTTAAAACATTTACTGAAATAAAAAGGATCTTCAAATCCCACCTTATAAGAAACCTCGGAAACCGTAAATTCACCCTGCCTTAGTAAAACAGCAGCCTTATTCAATCGTTTCATCTTTATCAATTCATTCGGCGAAAAACCTGTTATACCTTTTACCTTCTTAAAAAAAATAGTTCGGCGGATACCCGATAATTCAATAAACCTATCGATGGTAAACGTACTATCTTCATAATTATCATCCAAAATTTTCTCTATTTTATCAAAAAACTCTTTATCAGTTGTATTAGTCACTCTTTCGTCAATAGTAAACTCTTTGGAGAAAAGTTTTTTCAACAACTCCCGCTGTTCCACCAACTTCATCACACGTTTTTGGACGTATTTCAAACTGAAAGGCTTTGTGATATATGCATCCGCTCCACTATCTATACCTTCCAACTCATGCTCAAGAGAAGAGTGTGCTGTAAGCAAAATAATAGGAATATGACAAGTTTGAAAATCCTTCTTCAACTGACGCGTCACTTCAAACCCGTTCATTTCTGGCATCATAACATCACAAATTATAATATCCGGATTTGTATCAATTGCCTTTTGAAGACCTTCCTTACCATCAGCAGCAGTATCTACAATCATACTGCCGCTGAAACCATCCATTAAAAAATCACGTATATCATCATTATCGTCTATTACCAAAAGCCTATATTCTGCCAAAATATTGCTTTCTACAGAAGGAAAGACTTTCTCTTGTTCTACCTGTACAGATTTTACAACCGGACTATCCTCTATGATATCCATATGTGGACGTACAGTAACAAAATTCTCCCCTACATAAGTTTCTTTTGAAGTAGATAATTCCACCTTGAAAATAGCCCCCCCACTGGGGTTATCTTCAAAATAAATTTTCCCTTTATGAACATCCACAAATTCTTTCACTAAAGAAAGCCCGACTCCGGTACCAGATTTAGAAAAGTGAATCTGACTGAATCTGCTGAACAATAAATGTTGTTTCTCCTTAGGTATTCCAATTCCACTGTCTTTTACCGACAGGATACATTTCCGTCTTTTTTCATCTTCCGCCAAGGACAAAATTATACAACCTCCTTTAGGTGTGAACTTAAACGCATTGGAAAGCAAATTATACAAAACTTTATCAATCTTCTTTCTATCAATAAACAAAATAAGTGACTCCATCGAACAATCAAACTGATAATTTATGTTTTTCTGTACAGCTATCTCTTGAAAGCCACCATAAATATCCTGCGTAAAACTTACCATATCTATTTCTTCAAGATCTAGCTTCAATACATCATTTTGAAGTTTTCTAAACTCTAACAACTGATCTATCAGTCGTCTGAGATTCATAGAATTCCGATTCAACACGCTTAATTGCTTATAAGCAGGGACAGGAAGGTCCCCCAGTTCATTCAATCTCTCCACCGCACCCTGAATCAAAGTAAGCGGTGTACGAAACTCATGCGAAATATTTGTAAAAAAACGCAGTTTGTGATTCGTCAATTGCTTCTCAATCTCTACAGCATTATTTAATCGGTTGAATTTTGCAATCAACCGATAAAAGACAAACAATATGAAAATAAACAGCGATACATACACTGTATAAGCCATATTGGACTTCCAAAATGGTGGAGTGATTGTAATTTTCAAAGAAGTCACTTCATCATTCCAGATCCCATAGGATTTGGCTCCCTTTACTTTAAAAGTATATTTTCCAGGTGGCAGATTTTTATATGTAACCGTATTCAAGGAAGCAGGAATACTCCATGACTTATCATAGTTTTCTAAAATATAAGTGTATTGATTCTGTTCGGGATTCTGCAAGTCCAATGTCGCAAATTCTACTGTGAATACATTTTGCTCATAAGTAAGTTGAATTTCTTCAGTATAGGTAATAGATTTCTTTTCTACGGAAGACTCGACTTCATTCCAATCTACTCCGTCAATCTGCAAGCTAGTAACCAGTACTGGAAAAGGTTCGTATTCGGTTCAAATTTTTCAGGATCAAATATCATCAGCCCATCCAAAGTTCCCCATAACATAATACCATTCTTACATTTAAAACGTGCCCCCTCATTAAAGATATTCGCATAAGCTTTCTGGGCAAACTGATAGCTAATTACCGAATAATCATTCTTACAAAACGCGACAAACCATTCTCACTGCTTAGCCAAAGATAATCCCCATGTTCCAAAATACCCAAGACATAATTATCCGGCATTCCTTCGCCAATTGTAAAAGAGAGAAACTGATCAGAAGTCCCTTCACGCGCTTCTATATACTTGTCCAGTCCACCTCCGGCAGTTCCAATCCAAATATCTCCATTCGTATCCTGATAAATAGTCTTGATATCATTGCTGCTTAACGAATAAGGTGAAGTTAAATCCATATTATAAAAGACATAAGCATCTGGATTCCGTATCAGTTCTCCCGGATTAAACCTAACAAGTCCGTCAGAAGTTCCACCCCAATACGCTCTTTATTATCTTGATAAAGATATCGAATCATACTCTTATTTCCTTTACCTGTGATAAAATTTTTAAAAGTAATACCTTCTTTTGTTTCTTGTGCCAATCCTATCCCCCCGTTCTCAAAGGAGGCAACCCAAATTCTATTCTTATTATCCTTCAAAATATGAAAGACAGCATCACTGCACAACGACTCTGGCTTATTTTTTTATGTGTCAGATGAGCCAATTCGTTATAATTCTCAATATCAAATAAATAAATACCATACCCCTTGGTACCTACCCACATACGCCTTTGATTATCTTCCACCAGTGCATAAGGGTTTATAACCCAATCAATATGTTTTTTCAAGTTCATAGCAGAATCATAGACATACAGTTCCCCATTTTTCAAACCGACCCAGATATTTTCCTTTTGAATCCTCATAAATGGAACGTACATTATTCGTCTTGCCGATAATAGTCCCTGCCTCCGGATGTACCACATGTACATATTCAGGACTTTTCACCACCCGTATAATTCCGGCATACTCACTTCCAATCCATATATTTCCCAAGCGGTCTTCAGTTATAGACAATAGATAGTTGGAAGCAAGACTGCTAGGATCCGGCTGGTTAGTGTAATTCACCAACGTCTCATCGACCGGATTATAACAAAATAAGCCAAACCCGTAGGTCACTATCCAGTAAAGCCCGTCAGAACCGGCTAGAACAGCATCTATGGATAACGCGGTCTGCCCTGTACCCATCATCGCAAGATCCTTATTCAAGTCTATATTTATCCTTCGGATTCTGGAATCCTCTCCATTGCAATACCATAATCTACCCGATTTAGAATAAAACCATACACCTTTCTTCTTATCATAAATAATCTCCACGTCCGAAGTGAGATGTTCTTTTTCACAATTTAGTCCAGACTGATGAAAAGTGCCATATGAGATATCATATATCCATACACCTTTGGAGTCAAAGAAAACAAGCAGTTCGTGAGATGACAGACGGAACAAATGAGTCATGGCATCATTAAAAGCCGGAGTTACCTCCTCAAAAATACCACGCTTCATATCATAGATCAACAATTCAGATTCCATTGTGGAGAAATAAATCATTCCCTCTACCTCTATTGCATGAGTGAAATAATATTCATAGGTATAAAACTCTTTAACCTCTCCTTGCTCAGAAATACTTTTCAACCCATTCTTTCCACCTATCCATATTTTCCCTGAACTATCTTCTAGCAAAAAATTACAGGCATCCTCTGCCTGTAAATAACTCTGCTGATCAAAATTTCCATCTTCTTTTTTGTGCAAACGAATTGTCCCAGTTCCTTTTCCCCACAACCATACATCACCACCGGAGGATTCATAGAAATTTTCATGAGCAAGCAATTTGCCATTCTTATCTCTTATGTGAACAAACTGATCACTAATCGGATTATAACAACTGTATTCCTGCTGATAGGTCTGTACCCAAAGGTTACCATCACGCGTGGCATATAGATTTCTAATTCTATGGTCATGCAATATATGCTGATCACCGGTTCGCAATTGATAAGATCGGATATTATAACCGTCATATCTGTTAAGTCCATCAAGAGTCCCCGCCCAAATAAAACCATTCTTATCTTCGGCAATAGCCCGTACTGTGTTTTGTGACAATCCGTTCTTCGAACTTATTTGAGAAAAGTTAATATCGCGTGCATGAAGAACAGACAGGCACAAACTAAGCAAAAGCAATGATATAGCCTTTTTCATACAATATGTTTTTATAGTATTAGAATACAAAGGTAATATAAACAGGAAAATAATACAATATTATCCCTCGAAGCTTTGTGTTCCCTGCAACACATTTTCGCCACAATAATCTATTTTACAACAGGTTATAAAAACATGGAATTGCGTTCACGTACGTAATTACTGTTTTTTGGACTCGTTTGCATTTTTTACGACAATGCTTCGGTTTACTTTTGTGAAAAATCACTTTTGTGTAACATAAATCTCTAATCGTTATGAAAGACAAAACATTAAGTTCTAATTATTCATTTAAAGGAACGATTTGGCTGTTCATGCTGGTCTTATCCTCCTTTATGTATGTAGCGAATGCTCAACAAAGAAATGTACAGGGCATGGTTACCGATCCAAATGGTGAACCTATTATCGGTGCCAGTGTTGTTGTAAAAGGTACAACCAATGGTACTATAACAGATTTTGATGGAAAGTTCACCCTCTCTAATGTTCCGAAAAAGGGATTATCACTATAACTTATATAGGATATAAAGGACAAGACATTCCAGTAGCTGGAAAAAGTACATTGAAAGTAACTTTGGCAGAAGATACAGAAACGCTGGATGAAGTAGTGGTAGTAGGCTATGGCACACAGAAAAAAAGCGATGTAACAGGGTCAATGGTCAGCGTAGGAGCCAAAGAACTGAAATCCCGCCCAACAGCCAATGTATTTGAAGCCATGCAAGGTAAAGCCGCTGGTGTGGATATACGCACCAGTGACCGTCCGGGAGAAGTTGGAGATATATTTATCCGTGGTTCCCGCTCTCTGTCTGCTTCCAGTCAGCCTCTCTATGTTGTAGACGGTGTACCTCTAAATGGTACCGTAGGAAAAACTCATGAAGAGAATTTAGACAACGTAAGCCCCCGTGGTGGTACACTGGAAAGTTTGAATCCTTCTGATATTGAATCCGTCGAAGTGCTGAAAGATGCTTCTGCTACAGCTATCTATGGTTCACGTGGTGCCAATGGTGTCATTTTAATTACCACCAAAAGAGGCAAGGAAGGTAAATTTACTTTCAGTTATGCAGGCTCTGTTTCCACAGATAACATCAAAGACCGTACTACTTGGATGAGCGCCGGTGATTATCTGACTTGGCGTCGTTGGGCCTATTATTATTCCGATCCAAACAAATATCCGCGTGGCGATGAACCGACCATTGAAAATGACAAACAAATATTCAACGCAGCCAGTGATCCATATGCCTGGGCAAATATTGAACGTGGATGGTCTGGCAATACTTGGGACGGTTCAAAAGTACAAACCACAGACTGGGCCGATTATGTAACTCAAACAGGTATTACCACCGAACATACTATCAGTGGCTCAGGCGGTAGCGAAAAAAATCATTCGTATGTATCTTTTGGTTGGTTGAAAAACGAAGGAACAATCAAAGGTCAAGATTATACCCGTTACACCGCTAAAATAAATAATGACATGAAACTGACAGAATGGCTAACCTTGGCTGCCAGCATAAATGCCACTTACAGCGTACAAAATTATGGTATGTCGAATGACGGTGGTACTACCAGTGGACCGAGAAGTGCATATGCAGCCGCCATGCGTAACCTACCTTATGCCGTAGCTTATGACGATGAAGGAAAACGAATTGAATATCCAGGTGCTGACTCAAAAATTAAAACTGTAATAGATGAATGGAATTATTCAACCGATGAACGTAAAGTATTCCGTGCATTAGGAAGCTTCTATGCACAGTTAAATTTCGGCAAAATATGGAAACCTTTGGAAGGTCTTTCTTATAAACTTAATTTTGGTCCGGATTTCCGTTACTATCGCCGTGGAATGTTCAATTCTGCAGAAAGTACAAACCGTGAAGGTTTAAACTATGCTTCACTGACCAAAAGCACAGACTTCTCATGGACACTGGATAATCTTATATACTACAACCGTACCATTGGCAAACATGACTTCGGCTTTACCTTCTTACAAACTGCTACAAAATATGAATATGAAGCCAATAATATGAGTGGTGAAGGTATTCCTTTGGAAAGTTCCTTATGGAATGCTTTCAAATCACTAAGTTCATTAAAAGTTGGGAATCCTCACTGACTGAAAAGCAATTGCTTTCCTACATGGCTCGTATGAATTACACCTATAAAGGGCGCTATATGCTAACAGCTTCTGTCCGTCGTGACGGTGCTTCTCAATTAGCAGATGGTCATAAATGGGCTACTTTCCCTTCTGTAGCTCTTGGATGGCGCATAGATCAAGAAGAATTTCTGAAAGAATTTCTTGGATCAGCAATTGAAACTTCGTCTGGGTTATGGTGTTACAGGTAATTCAGCTATTACTCCTTATCAAACCAAAGGAGGCATCTCTAGTTTATATTATCCTTTGGCCCAAATCCTACACAAGGTTATATAGCATACGAAAACGAAGCAGGTATTACCAACACATTAGCTAACCAAAATTTAGGTTGGGAAAAAACGGCCCAATGGAACATTGGTGTGGATTTTAATTTCTTTAACGGCCGCATTAATGGTATCGTAGATGTTTATACGTCTAAAACCACTGACTTGTTAATGGCTCAAAGTATTCCTACCCTGACAGGTTATGCCCGCACTTATGCTAACGTGGGCAAAACCAAAAACTTTGGTTACGATCTGACGTTTAATTTTGTTCCTGTCCGCACCAAAGATTTTGAATGGAATATCGGAGTAAATGCCGCTTACTCCCGCAATGAAATCGTTTCACTAGCTAATGGCAAAGAAGATGATCCGGCTAATGGCTGGTTTATCGGTGAAAGTACCAACAGTATCTATACATATGAATCCGCAGGTCTATGGAAAGAAGAAGATCGTGCAGATATGGAAAAATTCAATGCCAATGGACATGACTTCCAAATTGGTATGGCACGCCCTGTAGACCAAAATGGCGATTACAAAATCGACGCCAACAATGACCGTACTATTGTAGGCCATTACGATCCTCGATGGACACTTGGATTAAATACGAACTTCACTTATAAAGGATGGGATTTAGGCATACAGCTCTACGGGCGTATGGGATTCAAATATTATGATTCCTCCGTATGGGTAGGCGGACGCTATAATGTTCGTGACTATGACTATTATAACGAAAACAACAAAAATGCAGCTCATCCTAAACCTATTTACGATGAAGGCGGAAAAGATGCGTACTACAACGAAACTTATTTAAAAAACGGTTCTTATCTAAAGATTCGTAACATTTCGTTAGGTTATACTTTCCCGAACAGACTGTTAACCCATACAGGTCTTAGCGCTTTACGCATGTATGCTCAGATTAAGAATCCGGGGTATATTTTCAGCGGCTGCAAGACATTAGATCTGGACACATATAGTAATACCTACAACAGCGGCTTTACTTTTGGCTTAAACTTGAGTTTCTAAATCAAACTAATAAAAAATTATTATGAAATTAAATAAACACATATTAGCAAGTGTATTGGTAGGCGCACTAGCCACACCAGCCCTCACTTCCTGTTCAGATTTCTTAGATGAAAATCTAACAACTGAACGCAATACCGATTTTTTGACACCAATGAAGGCGTACAGTCACTGGCAACCGCTATTTACTATAACCTTCGTTTCCATCATTCTTTCGAATGGGCATTCTCTACTACAAATTATGGAACAGACGAGTTCATAGTAGGAAACGATGGCAGCAACGCCATGTGGGATAGTTATATAGCCAATCTCAGTTCAGACATCGCCACAGTAAATATCAACACCACACATGCCTACGATGTATGGGATAATATGTATTCCGGTATCTCTTCCGCCAATCTTTTGCTAGAGAAACTGGAGAATTATTCGGGAAGCAATAAGAACGAACTGTCCGGCGTAGCCACTTTATCCGTGGATTCAACTACTTTAAGCTAGTCAGCCAATACGGTGGTGTACCTATCAAACTGGCTTCTTCCAATACAGTGGAACGCGAATTTCCCGCGCCTCAGCGCAGGAAGTTATGGAACAGGTATTCAGTGATCTGACAGCCGCTTATGGTGAACTTCCTGAAAATGAAGCAGAAGAAGGTCGTCTTACCAAGTACGCAGCTGCCATTTCCTTGCCAAAGCATATCTATGGCGTGCCAGTGAACTCAATGACAATTGGAATTCCAGTACAAAAAGCAGTGATTTGACCAATGTTGTCAAGTATGCGACAGAAGTCATCAGTAAACACCCGCTAGCTCCCAACTTCAAAGATTTATGGAATTATACAGAAGTCGATGGTCCTAATGAGCAACTGAATGAAATCATACTAGCAGCCCAACGCACTTCTGCCGATGCCACCAAAGGGCAGTACGGTAATGAGCAACACCTTTATTTTTGCAGCCAATACCGCGACTTACCAGGTATGGCCCGTGATATTGCCGGTGGCGTGAATACAACCGTCTGCGTACCACATACTATTCTTATAATGTATATAACCATCTGAACGATTCCCGCCTTTGGAAAACCTTCCGTACCAAACAAAACGGTAACCGTTCTGCTTGGAATGCCGGAGGCGTGGACTATGTAGCCGGCGACCGCTCTGTCATGTTCTTACTGAACAAACCCGGTGACAGTCGTGTTACCGCCCCCCAAAGCAATGCCACCTTGGCTGATGCTGAAACAAAGAAACCCGTTTCCACTGTCTTCGCACTCTATCCAGCTGGAACTACTGCTACAGATAAAGTTCTGGAAGACGATGCTTACATTAAATACTATGCCACTTGCAGCAAATATGCCGATGGCTCACGTAAATCCATTTCCGAAGAACAAGGTAATCGCGATGGTATTTTGGCGCGATCAGCAGAAGACTATTTCTTCCTTGCTGAAGCCTATATCCGCCAAGGAGACTACTCTAAAGCGGCAGAATATCTGAATGTCATTCGTCGCCGTGCTGAATGGAAAGCAGGTGAAGACCGCCAGGAACACGTAGATGGTGGGGCCGCCTTCCATGAAGGTTCTTTGGGATGGGGTATTTGGGGTGCTGATGCTGAAATTTCTACTTACTGTAATCGCAGTTCCTATTATGAATCAAACAATCTGCAACTAGGCTCACTGGATGCTATTCCATCCAATCTAGAAGTAACAGATATCACTTCCATTGCTTCTTTACCAGCAGAAGATCAGGCTATCTGTGAGAAGTTGGGTTACAGTAGTGCTTATGATGTGGCCATGTGCTTTCTCTTAAACGAAAAAAGTCGTGAAATGATGGGTGAATTTGTCCGTTGGGAAGACTTGGCACGCACAAAAACATTGGAAGCTCGTGTAAAGGCCTACAACAAGAATGCAGCTCCAAACTTTAATCCAAACAAGCATTATCTGCGTCCGATACCACAAACTTTCCTTGATATCATCCAAAAAGATGGTCATGCGCTGACAACTGAAGAAAAGAGTGCTATGCAGAATCCTGGCTATTAATTATAAAATCAACGGAAACTCATCTGAAGTAACCAAAGGTGAGTTTCCGTTACTTTATCCAGCTTATGAAAAGAATCTATTTAACACTAGGAATAATAACCGTACTAGGAGTATCTTCATGTCAACAAGCTTCACAATCAGTTGCTTCGGCAAACGATACCAACACCCCGTTACATTTATTAACTCCAGACTATTCCATCCCCTACAAAGAATGGAATATAACTGAAATCAAACAATGCCTTGATCGTATATTCTCTTATCTTGACCAAACAACTCCACCTCGCGTTATTGACCGAAAATCCGGAAAAGAAATAACAGACTATACACAAATCAACCAATATTCACAACTGGAAAGAGGAAACTTTCGACTGGCTAGTTATGAATGGGGAGTTACCTATTCAGGTATGATGGAAGTGGCACATGCTACAAGTGACTCCAAATATCAAGAATATGTATCAAAACGATTTCGTTTCTTATCAGAATGGTTCCTTACTTCAGCCGTCTCACTCAAGAATATAATGTAGTAGACGGACAGATGCGACAAATCATACAACCCAGTACCTTGGACGATGCCGGAGCTATGTGTACAGCCATGATAAAGATGCAACGTATCCTTCCCGATTTAAACTGTAAATCCATAATTAATAACTACATGGATTTTATAGAACATAAAGAATACAGACTGCAAGACGGAACTTTCGCCCGGATGCGTCCACAAGCCAATACACTTTGGCTAGACGATATGTATATGGGAATTCCCGCACTTGCACAAATGGGGATTTACACCGGGGAAAAGCATTACTTCGATGAAGCGGTCCGTCAGATTCTTCAGTTTTCCAAACGTATGTTTGTAGAAGAGAAAGGACTCTACATGCACGGATGGGTAGAAGGCGCAAGCACTCATCCGACTTCCATTGGGGACGTGCCAATGGATGGGCATTACTAACATTGACCGAGGTACTTGAAGCACTTCCTCAAGAACATACCGAATGGAAAAATATCCTAAAACTTTATAAAGCACATGTAGCAGGAATTGCCGCCTGTCAGTCGGGCAATGGATTCTGGCATCAATTACTAGATAGAAACGACTCATATTTGGAAACATCTGCTACAGCCATTTACGTATATTGCATTGCACGTGGTATCAACAATGGCTGGCTGGATGCAGTATCATACGGTCCTGTAGCACAATTGGATGGAGTGCCATATCCACTCAAATCAATGAAAAAGGACAAGTTGAAAATACCTGCGTCGGTACCGGCATGGCTTTTGACCCAGCATTTTACTATCATCGTCCGGTAAATGTATATGCAGCACATGGATATGGACCAGTTTTGTTGGCAGGAGCTGAAATGATTAATTTACTAAATAAATATTACCCCAAAATGAACGATAGTGCCGTACAATTTTATACCACAAAGCAAAATGCATTAAGACCTATATTTGGAGTGGACGGACAAGAATTTTAAAGGTATTGGTTACAAAATAAGAAGTTGATAAAAGAAGTGTAGTAAACCGTCAATTTGCCACTCACATTAAAACAGCAGTGAAGAATCTGCACACATCCGTTTTGTGTTGACCGATTCTTCACTGCATTTTTTAGAATGACAAACTATATGATCAATCAATCGGATTTTCAGTTTATCCCTCCTAACTATTCAGAAAAGCATATAAATCACTCTTTAGTTTCCAAATAAACCAGCTGCGTCTGTAAATACTCTTCCAGCCCATGTTTACCATCCGCGCCGCCGATACCAGATTTACGCCATCCGGCATGGAATCCCTGCATCGCCTCAAAATTCTCACGATTCACATAAGTTTCACCAAATTTCAACGCACGAATCAATTTGAATGTCATATCCAGGTTCTGGGTATAAATAGAAGAAGTCAGCCCATATTCACAATCATTAGCCCAGGCAATGGCGTCTTCCACCTCTGTAAACTCAACAACCGGAAGTACCGGTCCAAAGTTTCTTCCTGAATAATATCCATCTTTTGGGTACAATTAATCAAAATCGTCGGTTCAAAGAAATATCCTTTAGTACCGATACGATGACCACCGCATAGCAACTCAGCTCCCTGCTCAATAGCTTTTTTCACTTTCTCTTCTACTGATTTCAGTGCATTGGCATCAATCAACGGACCCATATCGAGGTCTGTATACTGATTCGGATCACCCACTTTCACCTGCTTGAATCCTGCCAACAGTTTCTCAAGGAAAGCCTCTTTTATACTAGAATGTACATACACGCGCTCACAGCAATTACATACCTGTCCTGTATTAATAACACGCGAAGCAATAATGGATTTTACAGCTAAATCCAAATCTGCATCCGGCATTACAATACCGGGAGCCTTCCCTCCCAATTCCAAAGAAACCTTCGTCACATTGGCAGAAGCGGCTGCATGGTCTGTATTCCAGCCTCCACACTTCCGGTCAGACTAACCATACCTACTTTAGGGTTAGCAGCCAGTTCATGTCCAATCACCGAACCACGACCGTTCACCAGATTGAATACACCTTTAGGCAACCCAACTTCATCTACAATCTGTGCGAAAACATACGCATTTTCCGGTGTCAGCTGACTCGGCTTTACCACAATTGTATTCCCCGTCAACAGAGCAGGAGCGGCCTTACGGGCAATCAAGAAAAAAGGGAAATTCCAAGGCAGGATGCCTGTTGTCACCCCAATAGGTTTCTTAAAGACAAATATATTTTCGTGAGGACGGTCACTAGGAATAATTTCCCCTTCATAGCGACGGGCCCATCCGGCCATATAATCAAGGTAATCAGCCGTAAATAACACCTCTACATTAGCTAATCCTCTTGTTTTTCCACCCTCCCGGATGATAATATCAGTCAATTCCTGCTCCCGCTTGCGGATACCTTGTGCAATCCGAGTTAAATAGCCGGCGCGTTCAATAGAGGTAAGACTTTCCCAAGAAAGCTGTGCCTTCACGGCGGCATTTATAGCTGCTCGTGCATCTTCCGGTGTGCCATCAGGCATTTTAGATATCACTTCTTCCGTAGAAGGGTTCAATACATCAATCCACTTATCGGATTGGTTTTCGATGAATCGCCCATCGATGTACATCTTTAATTCTTTCATGGCCTTAAATTTAAAATGAGTACCTTATTTCTTTCAATCTGAAATATTCAAGCAGTATTTTACAAATATATCGTTATTTATAAAGCCCCAAAATGTATTTTTGTTCATTAGCATGGAAATTTATACACTTTGACCTTTTTAATTGAACTTTATAAATTCCATATATCACAGTACTCACCAATTCCCACTGAAGAAATAAAAAAGGGAAAGACCGGCAGCTATTCTATTGACATACAAACATAAAGCATGGAGATCCTTTAATATGGAAAAATCTCCATGCTCTTTAAAATCAGGCAAGCCAGCCAATGAAAAGTAAGCTATCTTCATAGGCCAAGTAAGTTAAGTTACTTCGGCATTTAAG
>ENA-OQHP01000199-OQHP01000199.1-human-gut-metagenome-genome-assembly--contig:-NODE-199-length-20383-cov-2.560723_pt1 | contig 20383 bp, 26 predicted proteins | sample MGYA00242563_ERZ504717 | MGnify/ENA primary metagenome ERZ504717 (study PRJEB26092, sample SAMD00036212) | human gut metagenome | host: Homo sapiens | study: EMG produced TPA metagenomics assembly of... | reverse complement strand
TCAATGCCTTACGTTCTTTTTCTCCTTCATTAAAATAGCATAAGCATCCTCATTAGGCTTTCTTTTTTCTTTCACCTCTTTCACATATCTTGATAAAGTTTTAATCATATTTTGTTTAATATTTATTATTTATCTTATCCAATTCACAATTATAAATTCCCTCAAAACCATATCTTCATATGAACAAATTCCATTTCGCACAACTTCTGAATAGTGTTATTTTAGGAAGATTATTATTTACCCACTCTTTAATACATTTTTCTATTTTCTCAACTGAAAATTCGCTAATGGTATTTAAACTTGTTTCAACATTTCTGTTTACCCATTCAGCCATCATTTTAATATCACTACACGCCAAAAATGCTTCTTTATATTTATTTTTCATTTTTTCAATTATCTTTTTATTAATATTGCTCTATAACCTGTTTTAAAGATTGCGATTTATACATTGCAATAATTTCTAACATAGATACTACTCCATCTGATGCATCATTACTCAAAACATCCAATAATTTTGGAATAATAACCCCTTCTATACCTACGATTTTTGCAACTTTAAAAACATTCTATATCAAAAATATTCATTTGAATTAATTTTAAATATGCCTCTGGACAATATGGACATTCTTCTATAATATCAATTATTTTATTAAAATCTCCTTTTTCACCTTTTATGCAAGATAACTTTTTAAGAGCATTCTTTAGTGCCTGTGTATTACCATAAATATAGTCTTTTTCATCTGCGAGTACTTCTGTTTTATGTTTGTCATCCATATTATCATAATCTATATTAATATTTAAATCTATTTCCTCTAAAACATCATGAAGAAAAATAGCTGTAGTTTTTTCTGCAACTGGACAAATTAATGGAACTATTTCCTTATTTATTATTTTTACCTCCTGCAATTTTGCCCCATCACTAGAATATTTATGCAATATCCTATCATATGTCTGCTGTGCCTTTATTGCCTGTGAAGCATATGTTACAGCAGACATTCCAGTGTATAATAATGCAGATGTCAAACTGTTTGTAATAATCCCAAATGACATTCCTTTCATTTCTTCTTCTGCTTCTATTTCAGCAATCGACATTCCCATTTTAAATCTTTCATTTTGCTGTTTATAAATTAAACCTATTCTTGTTTCTGCTGATGAACATATTTTGGCATAATCAGCCTTATATTTAGAATATGACATAAAAAAACTTTCACCATACTGTTTTGTCATTAATTCTTTATATTTATCATTGTATTTTTCTAATATTTGGTCATAAGTTTCAAAAAATTTCATTGGTGAGGCAAATATATCTTCTGGATCATATGTATCTCTTACTCTTCCACCAGCCTGAATCAATTCATTTCTTAACGGCAATAATTCTTGCATTCTCTTAATTGTTTCTGGAAGTGCCTTTGGAATAATGATTGTTCTATTTGCAACTTTACGTGAATATATTCATTTTCTTCTACAAAATTATATCCATTAACCATATCTATTCTTATCGTATTTTCCTGATAATATTTTGACAACATATTTTTTATATTTCTCCAAAGCAATCTGTTCTTTTCTGTCAACATTATTACCAGTTTCAATAAACAATTCTCCAATTTTTTCAAAAATCCAAATGTATGCTTCGCTTCCATTTACAGCAGAATTATCACAGCTATACCTGTGATTGTCGTCTTCAACAAATATCTCAAACGATAGTGGTATTTCATTCAAAAACGAATCCATGTGTATATTTTCCTGATTTATAAATTCGCACCATTGTGAAATCGACATATTCCAATCAAGATACATTGATATAAAATCTACTTTTTCTTGATTTATATTATCATCAGCTGCCCCAAGATATAAAACATATTTCAAAATATCAAGATTAAAAATTTCTCTTAAAGATAATTCGCTCAAATCACATGAAGTATATGCTGAGTCACACACTTCATAAAACTTATTAAGTAAATTTTTTAAATCATTGTTCATCATAGTTCCTCCCAATATTATCTTGGTGACACCCCACCACCCTGATAAGGATGTTGCATAGCCCATCTTACACTTTCTGGTATCTTAACAGGCTGTGTACCATGTTTCTTTTCTTTACGACGAGTATATATTTTCTTATGCTTACTTTTAGGTTTTATTTTCTTTTTTATTCTTTTTATAATAATCCCACATAATTTCTGTATACTCATTTTTCATTTTACAACGAATCCATTTTTTCTTTATTGGATTATATACAGTAACCAGTATTTTTTCACTCCGTGGTATATTGAAGTTTTTACAAAACAACTCTATTCCATTATCCATTTGTAATACAACAGTACCCATTGGAAATTCTTTGTCATGTATGAGATACTGTCCTCCCAATGTATGATAAATTTTAATAAATACCACCTCTTTAATACATTACATATTACCATCATATTCACTTACAACACATAGTCATAATAACAAGTTATATAATATATTATTATTTTATCATAATTCATCTTATTTTTCAATATTTTATAGTGTTTTGAGATGTATTTTAGGCACAAAAAAAGGAGCTGATAAACAGCTCCTTAAAAATCATTTTATTCTTCTGGCTCAATTAAAGCATAATTGCCATCTTTTCTCTTGTATACAACACTAAAGTCTTCTGTATTAGCATTAATGAATACAAAGAAATTGTGACCAAGCATTTCCATTTCCATAACGGCTTCTTCTGGGTCCATAGGCTTTACTGGAATGTGCTTAGTACGAACGATTGAAGATTTAACTTCTTCATCATCATAATTATCATCAGCAAGTGCAATAGCATGAAGTTCATCAGCAAAGCTTGCACTTCTCTTAGCCTTGTCATTAAGTCTGTTCTTATATCTAACCATCTGTCTTTCGAGGATATCAACAACCTCGTCCATAGCGGCCATAACATCGTCCTTAATAACTTCTGCCTTTAATACACGCTTATTCGGAAGTGTTACAGTAACTTCTGCTTTCTTATCTAACTTAATGTCAGAAAGTGAAACTGTAGCCTCTGCATTTTCAGGGAAAAGTTTTTCTATTCTACCAAGTTTCTTAGTGAGCTTGTCCTGAAAATTATCAGTAATGTCGATGTTTTTACCAATGAATGAATAACGCATACTACCAACTCCTTTATTATGTAGAGCTTTTACTATATATGTAATAGCTTTTCTACTTTTTATGTAATTAATATTCTATGGCTTTTTGTAAAATCCTTTTTTATTTTTTAAAATTTTTGAAAAAAACTTTTTTCGACAAAAAATTGCACAAAAACTCAAAACCCTTGTGTTTACTAACATCTTACAAAGTTTTTACATAAGCCGCTTTTATTGTGGATAACTCTAAGTTTCCACAATATGTGCATTTATATTTTGTGGATAAAGTGGAAAAGTCTGTGAATAACCCTTAAATACAGTTTTTTCTGATGTGTAAAAGCTGTTAGTATATAGGTATATTTTTCCACAACAGTTTTAAACAATAATACTTATTATTTGACACAATTTTCTTTTTTATATAATTTGCACAACATAATTTTATGTTAATTTTTGTAGAATTCAAACTTATCTACATTAAAAAGACCTCTATTATTTAATTTTATATGTGGAATTACTAAAAGTGACACAAAGGCAAGTACCATAAGTAAAGTGCTACTTCCATTTTCACAAATCTTTTTAGCACCTTCTATAATTTCACTTTGTTCCTTTGCAACAGTTTCATAATCCAAGTCTGACATTAATCCACCAATAGGAAGTGGCATATTTGCAATAACTTTTTTATCCTGTACTACAACTATGCCTCCCTCTTTCCCAGAGCATTTACAGCTACAGCCATATTTTCTCCGTCACTACCTATTACACTAATATTATGAGAATCGTGACCTATTGTCTGTGCAATAGCACCATTTTCCACTGTAAAACCTCTTAAAAAGCATTTACCCATTGAACTTTCGCCTGTATATCTTTCAATATTTGCACAAAGACTAAGACCCTGGCTACTTCTTCATAAACAGCATTTGTAATAAGTGAACCTGTTTCTATTTCAATTACTGGCTCATTTTTATCAAAATCCTTTTTGAAATCTTCAGCTGTCATTTTCTTTATATTTACAGTGTTTGTTACATCTTTACTGTCAGCTGATACCCTTTCAAAATTAACTTTGCCGTCTCTAGCTATAAGTTGTCCATTTTTGAAAACATACTTTATATTCTGTGCTGAAATATCCTCTGTAACAACAATATCAGCTATTTTATTTGGAGCAATAGCACCTCTGTCATACAATCTGTTCATCATAGCACCGTTGTAAGATGCCATTGTATAAGCTGAAATTGGGTCAAAACCTTTTTCTATTGCCAATCTTATACAATTTGATATTGTACCCTCTTTCATAATTTCTTCTGTGTGCTTATCGTCAGTACAGAAAGCAAAATGTGGTAAATTATAAGGAGTTACTGCACCAATAAGAGCATCTAAATTTTTAGCACCTGTACCCTGTCTGATATAAATATTTAAGCCTGCTGAAACCTTTTCCAAAGCCTCTTTTTCATTTGAACATTCGTGGTCATTACTTATGCCACCACACACATAGGCATTAAGTTCTTTACCCTCTAACATTGGAGCGTGTCCGTCTTTTATACAGTCACAATCCAACTTCTTCATTATATCCTCATCACAGTTGACAACACCAACTGAATTCATCATTTCCCCTAAGCCCTTAAAATCGTACTTACTTAAAAGCTCTTTTGTAAGGTCGCCGTCAATTACTGCTCCACTATCGTCAAAAGGTGTAGCCGGAACACAAGATGGAAGCATAAATTCAATATCAATAGGGGAATTTTTACTATCTTCAAGCATAAACTTCAAGCCCTTTTCACCAGCCACATTTGCTATTTCGTGAGGGTCTGCAATTACAGTAGTAACACCCCAAGGAGCTACAAGGCGAGAAAATTCACTTGGTGTAACCATTGTAGACTCAATATGAATATGACAATCTACAAAGCCGGGAGCAACATACGCCCCATTTACATCTATTTCCTTTTCTCCCTCATAATCTCCTATGCCTAAAATAATGCCATCTTTAATACCAACATTACCTTCAACTATTCTATGACCTAATACATCTATAATCTTGCCGTTCTTTAATACAATATCAGCTTTTTCTCTGCCTGCTGCAGAAGAAATAATATTTTTCATATTATAATCACCTCTTTTTGTATTATATCAAATTTTTAAATCTAAATAAACAAAAAAAAAGAGTTGGAAAACACTCCAACTCTCAAAAATTATTCTGCCACTAAATTTTCTGTATTACCTGATTTGTTATTTAACTTTTTCTTTTCTATAAAAATACTTAAAACATAAAGTGCAATACCAACCGGTAACCAGAAAATCATATATTTAACACCATTCATTATATCCGGCATAAGAATACTAAAGCCTACACCCTTTAAATTAAGTGCCTTAAATGCCATAGAAAGATTTGCCATTGGTATAATAGCATGTGCTATTTTACTAAGCCAGTCAGGCATCATATAAAATGGATACGCTGCTCCAGAGAAGAATGTAATAGTTGTGGAAAGCATATAGTAAATCCATCTGATTATTGTACCGGATTTAGCAAAAGCACTTATTGCTATAGATATTCCTAAGCAATCAAGCATAAACAATATCATAAGCACAATATAGACAAAAATATTTCCTCTCAAAGGCAGTCCTCTCATTTTACCTACAATAAGTAATGCACCAAAACTTATTATAATACAGCTTACAAAAACAACAGCAATTCTTACCAATATATCTTTTATATTTTCAATATTTTCCTTTTTACTTCCTCGAATTGAAGTATTTTTTTTCTTTCTGTAAAAAGAGGCATAACAAAATTTATCAACATTATTTGCTGAACAAGCATAATCATAAGAGCATACATCATTCTAGGTGTATATCCACCTGTTGGCTCATACACAGCTCTGTCAACGGCTGTAAAAGAACCTAGAGAAGTTTGTGCCGATGTAGGATTCATACCACTGCCTTCTAATATTTTTAATTCAGTACCAGCACTTAATGTACTTAATACCGTTGCACAGCCATTTAAAGCATTACCACCTACCATAACATTACTGCCGTCAACAACAACAAGGCAATCTGGTGTTTTCTTTAATGCCACATCTTTGCTAAAGTCTTTGGGAATAATTAAGCCACCATAAACTTTACCTTTTTTTATTGCCTTTTCCAAGTCATCTTCTGAACTAGGATAATAATTTACATCTACATAATTATTTGTCTTTACCAATTCTGTTATTTTTCTGGAAAGTGCTGAATTATCCTCATCAAGTACAGCAAATGAAACATGTTCTATGTAAGGACTTTTCCATACATAAGGCATAACTAATGCTATAAAAAGCAATGCAAAAATTATGCTTATTATAAGAGGTTTTTCCTGTCTTAAAATTTTTCTTAAATTCAATTACTGTTCACCTGCCATTTCTATAGAAGTTTCAGCCTTACTTTTTAAAGCCTTTTTCGCCTTTTTCGCCTTTTTCTTTTGTTCTAATACCGGCTTTAAATAAAATTTATAACACATAAACAAGAACATAAGACATACAAAAGCAATCAGCCATATAATATCGCCTTTAATATCATTTAAGTTACAACCTAATAAACCTATACTTCTCAAAGGTATTATAATGTGTCTGTTAGGCATCCAGTATTCCAAATACGAAAAGAACTTAGGCATAGCAAAAACAGGGAAAGTATAGCCTGAAAGCAACATAGTAAAGCTGACAAGACTAACTTTACTTACAACATCGTCTACACCATGTTTTGCTCCTATTCTTATAGCCATACCTAAAAAACTAAATCCTAAAGATGCAAGAGCAATTAATAACACACCAGCTAATACAGAACCATTATAAGGTGTGTTAAACATTCTGGTCTGAACAACTACTGTAATGCAAGCACTTATAAATCCCCAAAAAGCACACACAAGGACCTTAGCCAAAATGTTCTTAAATCTTTTCTTTTCTCTTATAAATGCAGTCTGTCCCATAAAAAGCATTTGGCACATTGTAAGTAAAACACCTTCAACCATCATATTTGCAATGTTTGATGTTGGATTTCCCAGTATTCTGGTTTTATAGCCAAAAGGAGATACTACATATTTTGCTGTCTGAGGTGCCATATTGAAAGTACCCTCAGCAATTTTTATCATATATCCAGCCTTTATGGTCCCTAAGGTTTCGGATATTTTAGACCTTACTGTACTACCGGAGCTAGATAATGCACCGTCATTAAATACCATTATTTTAGCTTCTTTTCCATGCGTAATATTATAGGAAAAATCTTCCGGAATAATAATACCGGCAGCAGCCTTTCCCTCTTTTATGTACTTTTCAACATCACTATTTTCCGTACTTTCTTTTATTACATTAAAGGTTTCGTTTTCCTTTATCATTTTTACAAGAGCAACAGCCGTAGCTGACTCATCGTGATTTACTATTATAGTGTCTGCATTTTTGAAAGGATAATTGCTGTATTCATAACCAATAAGTATACCAACTAAATTTGGAAGTATGAGAACTATAAGCATAGGTATAATCATATGCTTATGTTTAACTATCTTGTTTTTTAGCCACCTAAAATGTTCATAGGTTATCACATCACTTTCCAAAATCTACAAATGAAGTCATACCAGCACGAAGAACCGGCTGAACACTTTGGTTATCATCAAAAACTACTTTTATTCCGTATGTAAGAATATCAAAATCTCCATTTACCTGAGATGCCTTCTTTGTAGCAAAATCAGCCTGTTTATTTATTGTTGTTACTGTTCCTTCATATATTTTGTCACCTGTAGCAGAAAGTTTAATTTTTACTTTTTGCTGTGGCTGAATATCTCCAATCTTATCTTCATCAATATTACAAGTAATATAAGGGTTATAAGTATCTGTTACTACAACAGTAGGAAGACCTGTAGTAACCATATCACCCTTTTTAACATTTACAGTTGTTACCACACCGTCAACTGGAGCTTTTAATGTACATTTTTCAATATTCTTTTCAATATCACTTAAAGAAATTTTAAGCTGTTTAATAGATGCCTGAGCCTGTTCAATAGCTGTGTCTGCTGCTGCTATTGAAGTATCTGCCTGTGTAACTCCGGCTTCAGCCTGTGACACGCTTGCCTGTGCCTGTGCTACACCGGCTTGTGCCTGTGCCACACTTGCCTGTGCTTGGTCAACACCAGCCTTAGCCTGATTTTTATTTTCCTGTGTTGCACCGTTTTCAGTATCTTTTAATTTATTTTTGGCAATTTCCAAATTCTGATTTGCATTGTCTAAATTATTCTTAGCAGTTGTATATGCTGTCTGTGACTTGTCATAATCTACTTTTGACATACCCCCGGCATCATAAAGTGCCTTAGACCTGTTTAACTGTGTTTCTGCATCATTAAAAGCTGTCTGTGAAGTTTCAACATTTGTCTGTGCAATCTTTACCGCTGACCTTAACTGTTCAAGCTGTTCCTCATTAGCACCATTTAAAACAGACTGATAAGATGCCTGTGCTGATTTACAGCAGCCTCTGCTTGGCTCTTTCCAGCCTCTGCCTGACTTTTGCCTGCCTCTGTCTGTTCTACTGCTGCCTGTGCTTTCGCCTTGCCAGCAACAGCCTGTGCTTTTGTAACCTGTTGTTGCTTTAAAGCAGCCTCAGCTTTTTCAATATTTGCCTTTGTTTGGTCCCTTTGTGCATTAAGGCTATCACTATTTAAAAGCACAAGAGGGTCACCCTTTTTAACTACATCGCCCTCTTTAACATATACAGTTCTATCTGACCAGAAGACAAAGCATTTACATTACTTTCATCCATTGTAACTGTACTTTGAATATTCATATCCTTTTTATCTTTGCCCAAAATACCGTCACCTGTAAAACTGCAACCAGTAAGACAACAACTAACAGCTGTTGCCAATGCCACCAACTTCATAAACTTCATTTTAATATCTCTCCTATCACAATAAATCACTCTAAATTTTTAATCATTTTATCCAGTAGTCCCATAAATATATTTATTTCATCTTTGTTAAAATCTTTAAAACAAAGCTCTCTCCATTCCTCAGACCACTTATTAAACTTTTCATATATTTCTTTGCCGTCTTCACTTAAAGCAACTAATTTTTCCCTTTTATTTTCAGGGTTAGCTTTTCTTACTATTAATCCTCTTTCCTCCATAGAAGATAAAAATTTAGCTGTTCTGTACTTATCCACACCAGATAAAGATGCCAAAGTTTCTTGATTTTGGTCAGGCTTATTTCCAGCATAGGAAATCATAAGACCTTCCATAAAAGAAATGTTTACATCAATAAGTTTTTTATTGAAAAAATCCCTTTTTTTCTTTGTTATAATTTCATAATTTTCGTACAAATAATCACCTCATATAATAGTTGTCATTTTACAACTGTTGCTTTTGACAACTATTATAGCAATAGTCCTTTTTTTATTCAATATTATTTTTTTACAAAATTTTAGTTAAAATAGCAATAAAAAAAACAGCAGTATTATGTAATACACTAAAATTACAAATACTGCTGTTAATTCTTTTATTCAGCAATTATATCATTTTCTGTATGAATATCACTGCCTAAAACATACATAAAATAAAGGGACTTAGCTGCTTTTGCTCTGGTTACTTCTTTCTGTGGTTCAATATAATAGCCATTTTGAACCTTACCTCTTTCTATGCCAACTTCACTTCTTATAAGCCCTAAATTATAAGCATCTTTCACTTTTTCAGCAAATTTAAGAGATATACTCATTCTATCTTTTATAGCATTATAGCCTACTAAAGGATAATACTGTGCCTCTGTACCTACCAAGTTAGGGTCATAATTAGGGTCATCAGGTGTAATATTATTACCGTTGTAGTCTGTCATATACTTTGGTTTTGACTTAAACTTCATATTGTAAGCATCTAAATTTATTGCCGCCATAACCTCTCTTGTAAGATTACCGTCAGTATAATTTTTGAAAGCACTTTCGTCTATTTTATAAATTTTAGTCAATGCTGAAATATATTCCTTTACAGTCATAATATTTTGTGGATTAAAATTGCCATCACTATCCTTGCTCATTACGCCAAGCTGGAGCATTTTTTCAATCTGATTTCTGTAGTAGGCATTATCCCCTGTAAGACAATCCTTTGCAACTTCTGGATAAACCTTATCCCAATTTCCTGTGGCTATTGCATCTTTTACATCACTTGTATAGGCATCTGTTAAAGGTTTTAAATAGCTGTAATCTTTTTCAAGTTTGGCTAAATCAGTAACAATGAACCTTGCATATTGCTTTGTAAGAGCCTCTTTCATATGCGTACCGTCTATTTTAAGCTGTGGATGACCATTGGCATAACTTCCTGAATTTGATTTTGCCGGTGTCTCCCCTGCCTCAATAGACATAACTACAGCTGTTGCACCTTTTACTCCCAATTCGTTTAAGTAATTTACACTATCTTCATTTAAGTCAACTAAAGGAACATTGTTATCCTTTGCTGTACCTCTCATTACTTTTGTAAACTGTCTATCCTCTGTTGTAAATGTATCTGTATAAACATATCCTTCTTTCGCATCGCCTTTAACTCTTGTCATAGGTGTTACAAGAATTGGTATCATACCTCTTACTTCTATAGCTGATAAATAGCAATACTCAAGGTAATTTCTATACATTTCTTCTGTTGAGCCTGTACCAAAACGAGCTGTCGGGTCACTTACAACACCCTTATCTTTTCCGTTTTTCTCATCATTATGACCAGACTGCACAAGTACAAAATCTCCCTTGTGTCCTGTCATAAGAACATCGTTTAATCTGCCCTCTTGATACATTGTTTTTAAAGAACGACCACCCATAGAATAATTAACAATATTAATTTTGCTTGTATCAAAAAGTCTATCAAAAACCTGACCCCAACCACTCATTGGAGCTTCTTCAAAAAGATAGGATTTTAATGTAGAGTCACCTAAAAGATAAACTGTTGGTTTATCTTCTTGTTCCCTAACGGGAATAGGTGTAATTTTTATAGATTTCAATACTACAGGATTGCCTACACTTTTAGGCTCAACCTCAATATCTATAACTTCTACCAGTACAATAGTCAAAGCTCCACACATTACCATTCCACTTTGCTAAATGCTGATTTTTAACAAGACCGGCAGCATCCCATTGTTTTGTATTTTCTATTCTACTTGTCTGTGTAGCAGAAACAGAAACAAGGGCATCGTCTTTACCTCTGGCAGTTTCTACTTGAATATTGTAGCCACCTCTTGGTAAATTTACTCTGAATACCATACCGCCATAATTGTAGTCAGTAGCCTTTGTGTAATCCAACAACTTTCCGTCTTTATCAGTAATATTGAATTTTGCTACACTATTTTCAACTACCTTATAGCCCTCTTTCTTTACTTCAATACGGTTTACATCTACCTTTCTTGCCGGCATAGCTGTTGTTTCAGAAACAAATCCCCACCCTCTATCTCTGTTATAAAGTGGTGCTTTGCCATTTATAGTTCCAACATCTATAGCTCCGTCTTTACTTTCTTTTGTAAAATTAAAATACATTTCCCCATTATTTTCATTTGCATTTACTGTACATATTAAACCTGTACACATTACAAATGCCAATGCTATAGACATAATTCTGTGTGTTATTTTCATATTTACCCTCCTTTTTTCTTTTTATAAAATTATAACACCCTACACTAATATCTGTAAAGAAAATTAATATAGGGTGTTATAATTTTTATCTGTCTTCTACAGGAATTTGTATTTCTGTAACAAATTTATTTACATCATTTGTAATACCATAATCAATTAAGGCAATTTCTCTTGAAAAACCTTTTATTTTCAAGTTGTTTTCTTTTATATATTTAAACATTTTTTCATACTGTTTTTTAGAATTATCATGACAGCCACAAAAACGAAGTACAACACATTTTTCATCTTGCAAAATTTCAGTTTTGCCAGTATATTCATCTTCATTTTACAGTATAATAAAAACCATATCGTAATTATCAAACTTTTGTTTTAAAAGATTTTCCTTAGCTATTCCTATACCTACTTTTCCTAAGAAAACTGCTGTATACTTTTGATTTTTCTCTATTTGTCTTATTGCCTGTTCTAAATTTTCCAGATTTAATCTATTACAATTATCTTGTTGTAAATATGCTATTCGTTTAGAAGAAATATTTTGTATTTTAATTTTATCTAGTTGAGAAGAAAGAGCATCTTCAATTTGGTTTAATCTATTGTTGATTTTCTTTTCTATATTTCTAAGTTCTTTCTGTTTTTCAACAACATATTCTTTTTGTTGATGCAACATTTCTTGCATTTTAGAAATATCTCTATTGTTGAGAAAATCTCCTATTTGTTCAAGGGGCATATCCAACAAACGCAAGTATCTAATTGTGTTTAAGCACTCAAACTGATTTGTGCTATAATAGCGATACCCTGTTTTTTCGTCAATATATTCCGGCTTTAAAATTCCCAAATTTTCATAATGTCGCAATGAACCTACACTTAAACTAAACAATTTTGCAATATTTCCTATACTAAATAAGTTCGTTTTATCCACAAAAATCCCCCTGTCAAAAATTAAGTTGTCCTAATTTTATTACTCTTTCTAAACCAAATAAAGGCTATTACGCAGATAATTACAGACAACACCGAACCTGCCGGCGATGCTATACCATTGGGAAAAGTGTATCTGTATACATTTTAGACAACAGATAAGAAAGAGGTATTCTGACACAAACTATAGACAACAGGTTATGGGTAAAGGATATAAATGACATTCCATAGGCATAGAAATAACCACTAAAGCTAAAATGTATACCGGCAATAGCACAATCCCACACATAACTTCTCAAGTATTCATCGCCTAAAACTATTACATCACTATTATTGGTAAAAAGTCCAACTGCATAGCCAGCTGTAAACTGTATCAAAACAGCCATTACTATTCCAAAAGATACTGTTATTAAAATAGCGTATCTAAGAGTTAAAGAAGCTCTGTTATGTTTGCCTGCACCTATATTTTGAGCTGAAAGTGCAGAAACTGACGAAAGCATAGATGATGGAACTAAAAACAAAATTCCTATTATCTTTCCACAATACCTACTGCTGCTGAATCATTAAGTCCTCGCCTATTTGCAATTATAGTTATTATTATAAATGAAATCTGTATAAAACCGTCTTGTAATGAAATAGGCACTCCAATTTTAAGAACATTTCTCAGTACATTCTTTTGTGGTTTAAAATCACTTTTAGTCAGTTTTACACCACTTTTTCTTTTAAGAATAACTGTCAATGACACTACAACACTTATTGCCTGAGATAATACTGTACCTAAAGCTGCACCTGCTGGTCCAATTTTTAAAACACCTATAAAAATATAGTCAACAATTATATTTACTGCACAGGCTACAGCTATAAAGTACATAGGGCTTTTTGAATCCCCCATACCTCTAAAAATTGAGCTGATAATATTGTAGGCTACTATAAAAGGTATACCTATAAAGCAAATTGTCAAATATGTTATTGTACCAGAAACAGCCTCCTCCGGTGTAGAAACTATGTTTACTATATTTTTTACAAATAGCAAAAGCACAACTGTTAAAACAATGGAAAAGCCCATAAAAAATGTAACAGTATTTCCTATTACCTTTGACATTTGTCTAAAGTCATTACTGCCCACACATCTGCCTATCATTACAGTTGCACCCATAGCCAAGCCAACTATCATAACTGTAAACATATTCATAACCTGACTACCTACAGAAACAGCTGTAGTGCTATCAACACCGTTGTACTGACCTATAATAAACAAATCTGCCATACCATAAAGGGTCTGTAAAAAATAAGATAGTAAATAAGGCAACGAAAAGAACAATAATGCCTTAAATACTCTTCCCTCTGTCAATTTTTTCTCCATATAATTAAATTTCCTTTCTAAAAATCATCATAACATATAATAAAGTCTATAACTATTGTAGAGTCAAGGATTTTTTACTTCTTTTTTCTCTTACAAAATATAGATAAAAACTCATTAATGCTGTAATAATTTCAGTTGCCGGAAAAGTAAACCACACATAAAAAAGTCCCTTGTAGTGAAAAAGCCAAGCCAATGGCACAAACAATATTACCTGTCTAAGTACAGTAAGCAAAATGCTGTAGCCGCCCCTGTTTACACCTTGACAATAGACTATAAACATAAGTACAAAACCAGCCGGAATAAAACTTGTGGAAATAATTCTCAATGCTGAACTACCTATATTTAAAACATTTTCCTGTTGTGAAAATATAGATATAAGCTCTCTAGGGAATACCATAAACATTATTATACCCACAAACATAACTGAACAAGCAATACCAAAAGAATACCACAATGTCTGCTTTACTCTCTTGTATTTTTCTGCACCGTAGTTATAGCTTACAACTGGTACTATAACCTGTTGAAGTCCTGTAAGGGGTATAAAGAAAAATGTTTGCAATTTATAGTATATTCCCAGTACAACAACTGCATCTTCTGTAAATAATTTAAGTACAAGATTAAGTCCTACTATATAAAAAGTATAGAGAGATTGCAAAATAATAGACGGAACACCGAATTTATAAATTTTAACACAGCTTTTTAAGTCAATGTGTCCTTTAAATTTATAATATTTAAGCACATTTATTAATACAATAATCATTGTAACCCATTGACCTATTACTGTAGCAATACCCGCTCCCTTAATACCCATTTGTGGAAATCCAAACTTACCAAATATAAGTATAGGGTCTAAAATTACATTAATAACTGCTCCCACGATTTGTGCTATAGTAGGTATAATCATATTTCCCTTTGCCTGTAACATTGGTACAGTTAGCCTCTAAAAACATACCAAAAGAAAACAAAAGTATAATCTGTCCATACATTATACCCTCTTTACGAACATCCTCTATATTAGAAGAGATGTTGTAATATCCTTTTATACTCATTAAGCCAAATAAAGCAAAAACAACAAAATTTACAACACCAAGAAACATACCACTTTTTACAACATCATTTTGTGACTTAGTATCTCCTACACCGTCCATTCTGGATATGAGAATATTTACACCAGCTCCTGTACCTGTTGCTAATGCCAACATTAAAAGCTGTATTGGATAAATAATAGAAAGTGCTGTTAATCCATCTCCTGAGAATTTGGCAACAAAATAGCTATCTACAATGTTATAAACAGACTGTATAAGAAGTGCCAACATAACAGGCGGAGAGAGTTTTAATAATAATTTTAAAATAGGGGTATCTTCCATAAATGCCACCACCTATATACAAATTTTATAGGCACATTCTAACATATAAAAATATAATTTACCATATTAATTTACAAAAATAAAGGCAGTAACCAATGTCAGCTACCACCTTTATTTAACACAACTATTTATTGCATATCTATAACCTGTTTAGCCATATTTACAAATTCGTCTTTTGGTATTTCTTTACCCATATCCATAATAAGATACTGTAAATCTCCCTCCTGCCACATTAAAAATTGTGTCTTTTCTTCTTCTACTTTATCTGAACCATAGCCAATTTGCAAAGAGCCTTCCTCAACCTTTTTATTTTCTTCTTCAGTAGGTTTGTAATCAGGTGGAACAGCCTTATATTCATAGCTACCATAGTAAATAGTTTTGTTATTGTAATCTATTTCTTCTGAATTTGGACTTTGGTCATTTGTTATATAAGGAGAAACGCTCATAAAAAGATTTCCCTTTGGAACATCATAGGATATATTTATTTCTTTGTATTTTTTTACACTATTCCCCTGTTCATCATCTGCCGAACTATCTATGGCACAGAATACAAATATTTATACTGACCCAGATTTTCAGGACATTTAGGCACAAAACCAACTTTTTTTGTAAATTCACTTCTGCTGGAATATATTTCATTTCATTTAAAGTACTTGATGAAGAACTATAGGATATAATCTTTCCACCACCATAAACACCAGTTACACCTATTACTAAAACTGTACAGCAAACAATAACAGCCTTTTTAAATTTATTCATACCTATTCTCCTTTGATTTTTTATTTTTCTCTTAATGCTATAAAGCATATTTTCATCTACAGAAAAATTTTCAGCCCTTAAATTTAATGCTTTTTTTAATTCGTCATCATATTTCATAATATTAAGCCTCCATATCTGTTTCTAAATACTTTTTCAACCTTTTTCTTGCAGCAAAAAGTCTTGTTTTTACAGTACCCTCAAACTTCCTGTAATTTTTGCAATTTCCTTTATAGACATTTCGTTAAAATAGAATAAAACTACAGTTGTTTTCATTTTTTTATTTAAACTATCTATGGCATTGTAAAGCCGGATATATTTTTCACTTGAAAAATACTCATCATTTACACTTCCAGCATTTATATTTTCATCTTCAACTGGAATGTTTTTATTATCCTTTTTTGCGTATTTGCAGGCATTTCTAGTAAGTATTTTGTAAAACCAAGCTTTAAAAGCTCCATTATTTTTTAGTTTATTTATGTTGTTATAACATTGTACAAATGTATCCTCTACAGCATCTTGAGCAGAATGAAGATTATTTGTGATTAAATATGCACTTCTTAATGCAGATTGAGCATAAAGCAAATACAGTTTACATAGAGCATCTTCATCTCCATTTTTCATATTTTCTATTATTTCCTCATACATAGTTTGCCTCCTTTGACCAGTCTATATATAAGAGCATAGTTAAAGAGAAAAAGGTTCATTATTTAATAAAAAATATCAAAGTAATTTAATTTTGTCAAATATATAGCTTTCAGGCAATATAATTTGACTTGAATTTTACATTATGATAAAATAATAGTTATTATGATTGTATTATATTTAGGAGATTTTCTAGTATGAAAGGTATAGTTTTAGCTGGTGGTAGTGGCACTCGCCTTTACCCACTTACAATGGTAACAAGTAAACAGCTTTTGCCTGTATATGATAAGCCTATGATTTATTATCCACTTTCAACTCTTATGTTGGCTGGAATTAAGGATATTCTTATAATTTCTACACCTACTGATTTGCCTAATTTTGAAAGACTTTTAGGTGACGGTTCTAGTTTTGGTATTAATTTAAGCTATAAAGTACAACCTAGTCCAGACGGACTTGCTCAGGCTTTCCTTATTGGCGAAGAATTTATTGGTGATGATAGCTGTGCTATGATTTTAGGGGATAATATTTTTTATGGTAATGGTTTAAGTGACCACCTTAAAAAAGCCGCTAAGAAAGAGAAAGGTGCTACTGTTTTTGGTTACTATGTTGAAGACCCTGAGCGTTTTGGCATTGTTGAATTTGACGAAAACGGTAAAGCAATCTCCATTGAAGAAAAGCCTGAACATCCAAAGTCTAATTACTGTGTAACTGGTCTTTATTTCTATGATAAAGATGTCGTTAGAAAAGCTAAACAGGTTAAGCCATCTGCTAGAGGCGAACTTGAAATTACAGACCTCAATAAAATGTACCTTGAAGAAGGCACTCTCGATGTAGTTACTCTAGGCAGAGGTTATGCTTGGCTTGATACTGGTACTGTACCTGCTCTTAATGAAGCAGCTGAATTTGTAAAGGTTGTAGAAGACAGACAGGGCATTATGATTTCAGCTATTGAAGAAATTGCCTATAAGAACGGTTGGATTTCAAAAGAAAAACTTTTAGAGTCTGCCAAACTTTATGGAAAATCTGCTTACGGTCAACATTTAAAAAATGTTGCTGATGGCAAGTACTTATACTAGGAGGAAATTTTATGAATATTATTGTTACAGGTGGTGCTGGTTTTATTGGTAGCAATTTTGTATTCCATATGCTCAATAAATACCCAGACTACAGAATTATCTGCTTAGATGCTCTTACTTATGCCGGCAACTTATCTACACTTGAACCTGTTATGGATAACCCTAACTTCAGATTTGTAAAGGCCGATATTAGAGATAGAGAGGCTGTTTATAAGTTATTTGAAGAAGAAAAGCCTGACATAGTAGTAAATTTTGCTGCTGAAAGTCATGTTGACCGTTCTATTGAAAACCCAAGTATTTTCCTTGAAACAAACATTCTCGGTACTCAGGTTATGATGGATGCTTGTAGAAAATACGGCATTAAGCGTTATCATCAAGTTTCTACTGACGAAGTTTATGGCGATTTACCTTTAGACAGACCTGACTTATTCTTTACAGAAGAAACTCCTATTCATACATCAAGCCCATATAGTGCATCAAAGGCATCTGCTGACTTATTAGTTCTTGCGTACCATAGGACATTTGGTTTGCCTGTTACTATTTCAAGATGTTCTAACAACTATGGTCCATATCACTTTCCTGAGAAGTTAATTCCTCTTATGATGCTAACGCACTTAATGACAAGCCACTTCCTGTATATGGTACTGGCGAAAATGTAAGAGATTGGCTCTATGTTGAGGACCATTGTAAGGCTATTGACCTTATTATCCACAATGGTAAAGTTGGCGAAGTTTATAACATCGGTGGTCACAACGAAATGACTAACCTTGATATTGTAAAAATTATCTGTAAGGAACTTGGTAAGCCAGAAAGCCTTATTACTTTTGTTGCTGATAGAAAAGGTCACGATATGAGATATGCCATTGACCCAACTAAAATACATAATGAACTTGGCTGGTTGCCTGAAACTAAGTTTGCTGACGGTATAAAGAAAACTATCAAATGGTATTTAGAAAATAAAGAATGGTGGGAAACTATCATTAGTGGCGAATATCAGAATTACTATGAAAGAATGTACAGCAATAGATAAGGGAGATAATTATGGGACAGATTAAAGTAACTAAATGCCTATTGAGGGTTTATATGTAATTGAACCAACTGTTCATGCGATGCCAGAGGCTATTTTATGGAAACATATATCAGCGTGATATGGAAGAAGCCGGTCTTAATATGGTCTTTGTTCAGGATAACCAGTCTTGCTCAACAAAAGGTGTTTTAAGAGGTTTACACTTTCAAAAAGAATACCCACAGGGCAAACTTGTAAGAGTTGTAAAGGGTTCTGTTTTCGATGTTGCTGTTGATTTACGCAGTAATTCTGAAACATACGGCAAATGGTTTGGCGTAGAGCTTACAGAAGAAAATAAAAAGCAATTTTATATTCCAGAAGGCTTTGCTCATGGATTTTTAGTACTATCTGATATTGCAGAATTTTGCTATAAGTGTACTGACTTCTATCACCCAGGTGATGAAGGTGGTTTAGCTTGGAATGACCCTGAAATCGGTATTGATTGGTGTGGCGTTACTGGTGATTATGACGGTACTGCATCTGCTGAAAGCTACAAAATGGCAGACGGAACACCTCTTAATTTAAGCGATAAAGACCAGAAATGGGCTGGCTTAAAGGATACTTTTAAATTTTAATAAATAGATATTCAGAACAAATTAACTTTGTTAATTTGTGACTTAACAAGTTAAGTCATCGAATTTATCTTTCCGATTCACTATAGAAATGCAAAAGCACCAATGCTCAAACAATAAGCATTGGTGTTTCTTTTTACTTTTTCATAGCATCTTCAATATCTTCTTTTACATTTTCAGCTTTTTCTTTTATATCCATAGCTACTATATTTACTGTGTCTTTCATATCTTTAGCATTTTCTTTAATATTCTTAGCAGCCTCTTTCATAGTTTCTTTTACAGCTGAAGTATTTCCTTTACACTTTCTGAAATTTTATGAGATTTTTCGTCTGCGTTTTTCTTAATTTCATCAATCATATCCTGTTCATCATCTGAACCGTCATATACTACGAAATCATCATCTAAATCATCAAAATGGTCGCTTACATCATCAATTATATCATCGGTAAAATCTGACTTCTTAGGCTTGTTATTAAAATTATCTACGCCCTCCTTGAAAGCATCTACAACATCATTTAAAACCCTAGTTGCCTTATTTGCATATTTTTTTACAACAGGCTTTGCATCTTCAATTATATCATTTGCCTTTTCTTTAACCTGTCTTATTGTATCAGATTTACTATGGCTTGGAGAAATAGACTCTAACAACTTAACAGCTTCATCAGCTGTAATTTTGCCATCTTGAACCATTTTTAAAATAAACATTCTTTCTTCTTTCATAAAAAATCCCTCCTAATATGTGGATACTTCTCTTTAATTCTATTATACTATATTTTTCTAATAAAACAACAAAAATATTCATTACAAAAAGAACGCAGTCACAAAACTGCGTCCTAAAAGACATAAAAATTAAAATTGCATGCTCTAATTTAAGAAGATTTTCTTTTCTTTCAATGCCACCGGCATATCCAGTTAAAGCACCATTAAGACC
>ENA-OQHP01000198-OQHP01000198.1-human-gut-metagenome-genome-assembly--contig:-NODE-198-length-20406-cov-4.050052_pt1 | contig 20406 bp, 21 predicted proteins | sample MGYA00242563_ERZ504717 | MGnify/ENA primary metagenome ERZ504717 (study PRJEB26092, sample SAMD00036212) | human gut metagenome | host: Homo sapiens | study: EMG produced TPA metagenomics assembly of... | reverse complement strand
GGAAAAATGACAATAAGAATGGCATATGAAATGGTCATGCCCTATCATCTTCATATGCATCTTATTTTTTAGAGACATTTACTGAATATCCCTATTCAAAAAAAGATTTGCCGAATATCCTTGTTTACATCGAATTAATATTAACAGTTTTTTTGCCATCTTTCCGGATGAAAGATATATGACAAACTATCGGAACTTTGACATACCCAAGCTTCCTGTCATTTCATATTTTTCTTTTAGTCTGTCAATTTCAGTTCATCGACCAAACGGGAAGCTTTCCCATATTTTTCAATCATGTAAAGAACATAGCGGATATCCACCCCGATACAACGCTGCAAATTAGGTTCAAAAACAATATCTCCACTCATTGCTTCCCAATTCCCGTCAAAAGCAAGACCTATTAATTCCCCTTTTCCATTAAACATTCCACTACCGGAATTCCCTCCCGTAATATCATTATCCGAAATAAAGCAAACATTCATATTACCATCTCCGGTAGCATAACGTCCGAAATCCTTCCTTCTCAAGCATTCGACTACAGAAGGAAGCACATCGAAATCACTATCTCCCTTATACTGCCTTATCTTGTCAAAAATACCTTTTGTCGTCGTAAAGTAAGAATATTCAATAGCATCTTTCGGTGAGTAACCACCCACCATGCCAAAACTCAGACGCATAGTAGAATTAGCATCCGGATAAAACACCCTATCTGCCTCCATCTCACGCATTGCTTCATTCAGCAAACGTTCATTTTTCTCAATATTCATACTAGCTTCTTCCACCGACTGATTGAATTCATAAAATTTCACCAACATATCAATAGCAAAAGAAGCCGCAGGGTCATCAAACAAGACATAAGTGGTATCTCCCTTCACCACCTGTTCAAACCCATGCGGTGTCTTTAAAGAGGAACGAGCATACAAATCATCTACATAAGCTTGGTAATCACCTTTAAAATCTTTCTCTATCAATGGATAAACATCAGGTAAAAACTCCTTGCCTACCTCAGCCGCATATTCTTTCAACATAGCCACAAAGACTTGTTTATCCACACTTATATCCATATTGGCATAAATCTCCAACAATTGCCGCATATTACGCTCCAAATCACTCTCCTCTGCCTCAAAATCAAAATTCAGTACAGCCAAGCTGCCGTAATCAACTCCGGTCCATTAGCAAATGTTTCTCCAAAATATGCCATAGCCCGCGCCGCATTTCTACGATTACGATAATTCAGCTCCAGTTCAGTCAGAACCCTTGCATATTTGCTTCGCTTATCAGGTTCCCGACGGATCCATTCTTGCAACTGGCGCTCCAAAGCTTGTTTTTTCTCTATCACTTTCAACTCTTTTACCGCTTGATTCATGCCTATACTATTCTTCCAATAGTTAGAGCTTTGTGCATACTTGGAAGCATATTTAATGCGGATATCATCACTTTTTTCCATTGCATTTTTCCAGATAGCCTGCTTGATGGTACGGACATTAATCATAGCGGCATTATCCGTATTAATCCTTTCGTCTATCCCAAATGAAGACAAATACCTGCTGGTAGAACCGGGATATCCCATAGTCATGCAAAATGAACCTTGTTCATACCCGCCCAAAGAAACAGGAGCAAAATAATCCGGATGATAAGGCACATTCTCCGGAGAATAAGCTGCCGGTTGATTATTCTGATCAGCATAAATACGAAAAACAGAGAAATCCCCGGTATGGCGGGGCCATACCCAATTATCTGTATCCCCGCCAAACTTGCCTACAGAAGAGGAGGAGCAAACACCAGACGAACATCATAATAATCTTTATACACAGACAGATAAAACTCATTACCACCATAAAAAGGAGTTATCTCAGCACGCAGCAACGTATCATTCGCCACAGCTTCCTGAGCAAGCAATGTGGAAATAGAATCCACAATCAGCGCACGGTCATTTTCCTTTGTCCCGACTGGAATAGCTTGCAACACACGCTCCGTCACATCCTCTGTGCGTATCAGGAAACTGACAAATAAATCCGGATTAGGAAGCTCCTTACTTAAGGAGTCGGCTACAAAACCATCTCGCAAATAATCATGCTCCACAGAACTATGCTGCTGAATGGCATCATACCCACAATGGTGGTTAGTAAAAACCAAGCCATCCGGAGATACAACAACCCCCGAGCAAAAACCTCCAAAACTAACAACAGCATTAGCCAATGCTTTTCCTCCGGGATTATACAATTGTTCAGATGAAAGTTCCAATCCCATTTCTTTCATCACTTGTTGAGTTTGTTTGCTAAGGCAACAAGGAAGCCACATTCCCTCATTACCCCATATACATAAAGGCAGGAAAGACAGCAGCAATAGTAGTTTTTTCATGGTTTTATTCTACAATTAATTTAAGTTTTTTCGCCCCGACACGTGCCTTCAACCATTCGGAAATCTTTTCCTGTTCTTTTCCTACAGGTTTTTTACTGAATTTCATCAAGACTATTGTCAATGTGTCCGTTTGGTTGAGTCTACCTGCAATTCCACAGTCTTCGCCATGGCTATAGCTTCTGCTGCAGGATAAAGTACTTTAAGTTCGGGAATTATCTTTTTATCTACGGTATTGTATGCGGCATATACATTAAGTTCGTTTTCCAAAGACTTAATCTTTTCCTGCTGCTCCAGCAAACGTTTCTCACTATTCTTATAAAAGTCCTCCATCACTTGCGCCTTTATACTGCCAATATCCATCGCATCATTATTCATTCCTTGAAGAACAACCAGTTTGGTTCCTGCCAGATTAAAAAGTTTCAAGTTATCCCTTGCGGTTGCTATTTCTGTTTCCGAAACCTCATTGCCTATTAGCACAACACGTATTTCCTTCTTCTCGAAAGAAATCTTCCGGTCTATTACTTGGGTATTATTAAAATTCAGCTCCTCGTTGATAAAGTTGTTGGCAGAAGCTTCATAAATAGTACTTTTTACAATGCCATAAGTCAGATAAACAGCAGGACACATCGTAGCCAAAGTAATAAAAATAATATATTTCTTTACCAATTTCTCACGCTCCTTATCCACAAACTCCTTACGTTGGAAATGCATGACACGCACCCCGATAAAAGTAGCCAGACTGATAAATACTGAATTGATAAAATACAAATAGAACGCACCTAAAAAATAAAGTAAATTTCCGGTAGCAAGCCCGAATCCGGCAGTACACAAAGGCGGCATCAAAGCCGTAGCAATAGCTACCCCCGGAATAACATTCCCCTTCTCCTTTGTAGACAAGGCGATAATACCGGCCAAGCCACCGCATAAAGCTATAAGCACATCATATATAGTAGGAGAAGTACGTGCCAGCAACTCCGATTGCACTTCATCCAACGGAGTCAGCGAAAAATAAATCGTGGATGTAATCACACTAAATACAGTCGCCACCAAATAACTTTTCAGAGAACGTTTCAACAGTTCAAAATCATTCTGTCCGATAGCCAGCCCCACTCCCATAATCGGCCCCATCAGCGGAGATATCAACATAGCACCGATAATCACTGCCGTAGAATTCACATTCAAGCCCAATGAAGCAATAAAAATTGCGAATATAAGAATCCACAAATTAGTTCCTTTGAACTCAACACCGTTACGAATACTTTCTACAATCAAGGCTTCATTATCCTTATCCTTGCGCAAATCAAGATATTCACCAAAGAACTGCTTTATATAAGGCACATTCTTCAAATCATTCTTCAGGTCACTCATAGCTATTTCTTTATGTATCGGTTTATAACAGGTATCTGCTGCAAGGGGAAGTCCGTTTTCACAATATATGCCACAAACAATAACAACAGTAATGTACGAACACCCAACAACAAGAATATATTTTGAATAGAAGATAAACTGAAACAATGTAAAGTACCAGCGCTAACGCCACATAGTTACCTATCGCTTTCAAATCATAATTAATAGGATATTTTTTCTGCCCTACAAAATAAGAGAGAAGCATAGCTACTCCATATCCGGCAAAACCTGCCCACGCACACGCCATATAGCCAAATACCGGAATAAGGAAAATATTTATCAGGATAATGATACTGCATCCCACCAATGAAAAATAAGCTCCCCATTTTGTTTCATCAATCAGCTTATACCAAAAAGAAAGATTGAAATAAATACCCATAAACATTTCGGCAGCCATGACAATAGGTACAACTTTAAGCCCTACCCAATAATCACGTCCTAAAATATAACGCAATATATCAAGGTAAAACATAACAGCCAAAAAGGCCAGCAAAGTGAAGATAATGAAAAACTTCATCGCTTTGGCATACATTTCCCGACTATCCTTTTCTTTACTCTTACTAAAAACAAACGGCTCGTATGCAAACCGGAAAGCCTGTGTCAGCATGGCCATTATCATAGCTATTTTACTGGCAGCCCCATAAATACCCAACTGGATGGTCGCCTCCGCCTTATCAGGATAAACAAACGGAAAAATAATTTTATCGGCTACCTGATTTAAGATTCCGGCAATACCCAGAATCAATATCGGGAAAGAATAATGCAGCATACGCCGCAACAACTCCCTGTCCAGCACATACCTGAAGCCCACCAATTCTTTCCACATACACAGCATCACCAAAGAAGTACAAGCCAGATTTATAGCAAAAGCCACTCCGACATTCTCTCCTTTCATACCTACAAAATAAGCGATATTCAAGGCAATGCTGGCAAAAATGAACAACAATTTCAATGCAGCGAACTTAACAGGGCGTTTCTTATATCGCAAATAAGCAAAAGGAATAGCTTGGAAAGCGTCCATTGCGACTACAATCAGCATCATCCCCATATACCACGGATGCTCTCCATATCCCAAGAAACCTGCTATGGGATGCAGAAAAGAAAGACAAACGATTAAAAACAAGAGCGCAGTCGCCCCTACCGAAAGCAAAGTAGTGGAATAGACGCGCATCGGATCATCCACCCCTTATTGGCAAACCGGAAAAATCCGGTTTCCATACCATATGTTAAAAGCACCATCAGCAAGGCAGTTATAGCATACATATTGGTAATGATACCATAGCCCCCCGATTCCACAGGCAAAGCGTTGGTATATATCGGTACTAACAAATAATTCAGGAACCGCCCGATGATACTACTCATCCCATATATGGCTGTTTCCTTGGCTAATGCTTTTAATCCTGCCATCTTTTAATCATCAAATAATGTCTTCTGACTATTATAAATGCTCCGTCCCAGGTGCATATAGGCCAGTTCCGTGACCTCACGTCCACGCGGAGTACGTTTTAAGAAACCTTCTTTAATCAAAAAAGGTTCATAAACCTCCTCTATTGTTCCGGCGTCTTCACCCAAAGCGGTTGCAATAGTAGTCAGCCCCACAGGGCCTCCCTTAAACTTATCTATAATAGTACATAAAATCTTGTTATCTATCTCATCCAGTCCATACCTGTCAATGTTCAAGGCTTCTAAAGCAAACCGGGCAATTTCCACATCAATCCTTCCGGAACCTTTCACCTGGGCAAAATCACGGACGCGCCTCAACAGCGCATTTGCAATACGGGGCGTTCCACGGCTGCGCGAAGCATCTCACCCGCCGCTTTCACGTCACAAGGCACATTCAATATAGTAGCTGAACGACGGATAATGCTTGTCAATACATCATCGTCATAATACTCCAAATGAAGATTAATTCCAAAACGGGCACGCAAAGGCGCAGTCAGCAACCCACTCCGGGTAGTGGCTCCAACCAAAGTAAACGGGCTCAACTCCAACTGGATACTACGCGCCGAAGGTCCCTTGTCTATCATTATATCGATACGATAATCCTCCATGGCAGAATACAGATATTCTTCTACCACAGGGCTCAACCGATGTATTTCATCAATAAAAAGCACATCATTGGGTTCCAGGCTGGTCAGTACTCCCGCCAAATCACCCGGTTTATCCAGCACCGGTCCTGAGGTCACTTTAAAACCTACTCCCAGTTCATTGGCAATGATATTACTTAAGGTCGTCTTGCCCAAGCCGGGAGGTCCGTGCAAAAGAACATGGTCTAACGCCTCGGCCCGCAGACGCGCCGCCTTGACAAAGATGCGCAGATTATCCACTACCTTATCCTGCCCGCTGAAATCTTCAAAATTCAGCGGACGTAAGGCATTCTCAAAATCGCGTTCCTTAGTTGTGAGCTGTTGCTCGCGTATATCAAAATTTTCTTCCATTTTTTGTTTATGACACAAAGGTACAAAAGATATTATTATTATAGAAAGAAAGATGGAGGAATTCATTTTCAGTTCCTCTCTGGTCCTTCTTTTCAACATTATTATTGTATTAATTATTATTCATTATGGGAATTACATTAGGAAAGAAACAATTGAACAAAAGAAGAGTTTCGCTTTATTTGAATTACAGTTATAACGGGAAGCGCCGCAAAGAGTATTTGGGCATCATCCTGGACGCTCCTACCAGTGCAGAGCGAAGAGCGGAAAACAGAAACAAGGTACTAATTGCCAGGCAGATAAGAGCAAAGAAGGAACTAGAATTCTTATCTGTTGAATATCATCTGAACGATATAGAAAATACATTCGATGATATACTTCCAACAGATAAAAGCAATGTTCCCGATTTCTATATTCTGATAGGACAATACCTGGATACCTATCACAAAAAGGACAAGAAAATGGTCAGGGCATGTATCACCCATCTGCGACTGTTTACAAGAAAGAAAAGCTTACCTGTAACCCTTCTCACAAAAGATTTTTGTATAAATTTTCTTGAGTATCTCAGGGGTCATCTCCGAGGTAACACTCCCATCGGATATTTCAAGAAATTCAGAATGTGCATCAATAAATGTATAGAAAAAAAGTTAATGACCTCTAACCCTACAGATGGTATCCGCCTGATGCAGTTTGATGAGGTAACCAAAGCAATCCTCAGCTTAAAAGAGATTCAGAAACTTGCTATCACTCCATGCCCCAACAACGAAGTAAAAAGGCATTCTTGTTCTCTTGCTATTGTGGGCTGCGCTGGTGTGATGTGCACCAACTGCAATATAAAGACATAGATTTCTCATCAAACCGCCTTACTATTCTACAACAGAAAGTACAGTCACACTCCAAAAACGCAATCTTGCATCTAAACTTAAACCACACTGCCATCAAGCTCCTGCAAAGACATAAAGGCATTAACGAGGAGTTGGTATTCGGGCTCCCCTCCTATTCTTACACACTAAGAATTTTAAACAAATGGGTCAAAAGGGCTAATATACACAAGCACATCACCTTCCACTGTGCCCGGCACTCATTTATCACCAACATTATGGCAAATGGAGCTAATATCAAGACCGCCGCCAGCCTTGCAGGACATTCTACTACCCGGCACACTGAAAAATATGTTCATATCATAGATGAACTCAAACAAAAAGCAGTAGATAGTTTACCGGATATTATTGTCAATTATAAATAAAAAAGGACCTGAAACGGCCCTTACATCATTAAAGTTGTCACACATATAACTGGTGTTCAAACAATTAGTATTACTGTATAGTATCCGGCACGAATACGACCTACCTGAGTAATGCGGTGAACAACTACTTCGGATGCAATTTCAAGCAGCTCCTTAACAAGTATCGTGTTGAGTATGCAAAGTCCTTATTACTAGAGGGTACGTATTCAGCCAGTTCTCTTTTTAGGAAGTGTGGTTTTGCATCCCAAAGCGTTTTTTATGCCGCATTTCATAAAATTGTAGGCGCATCTCCCTTGCAGTTCCTATATAAAGCACCATCCGGACACAGAAAAAGATTTAAAGTCCTTTTATAACAATAACATTTTGAGTTTTTAAATTTATAAATTTAAAGTTTTTCTATTATGAACAAAAATTTTAAGCTAGCAATCCTGTTTGGAGCCCTTATGGTCACTTCAACAGGAACATTTGTATCTTGTAAGGATTACGATGACGACATCGACCGCTTGGATCAAGAAATATCCAATGTGAAAGATGCAATCAAGGCCCTTGAAGACAAAGTAGGCTCAGGCAAATATGTCGAAAGCTGTACTCCGTTCACTGATGGTAATGGTGGTTATGAAATCAAATTCAGTGATGGAGAGACCATTAAATTATACAATGGTGCAAAAGGAGAACAAGGTGAACCGGGCAAACCAGGTACTCCGGGTACTCCAGGTACTTCTGCTGATGATTATGTAGTATCAGTAGAAGAAGGTGAATCAGCTTATGAATTAGTTATTACTTATGCTGATGGCACTAAAAAGACTATCAGTATGCCTAAAGCTACTTCTGTAGTTAGCGGAGTTAAGTTTATCCCTACTTTCCTTTCTGAAGGTGAAGCTGCCAGAATCCATTTCCCTACCATCGTTACTGATAGTGTGGCAGGTAAAACAGAGATTACAGGTGCAGATTGGGGTACAAATAACTTAGCACATTTAAAATCGTTTACTCAGGTAAGGCAGACGTGAAGTATCAGGTAAATCCTAACAGCGTATCATTCAAAGATATGGAAGTGGTAGGATTTGTTCGTGATACTGCTGAAATATGGAACTACAATACGAATAACAAGAATTGGGAATTGTTCAACGCTGGACAAAAACTGTACACTGATGGAAAAATTACCGTTGAATCTTATAAAGAAGGACATGGTATGTTAAACTTCCGTGTAAAGGACTGGGCTTTTGCTGAACAATCTAATCTGGACGAAAGAACAGTATATTCATTGAGAATTAAGAACAATGACCAAATCGTTCATTCTGATTTTGTTCCCGCCAAGCATGAAGTAATTTTGCAGAAAAACGTACATTTGGTTAAAGTAGCTGATGCATTTGACCAAACTAACGCTCCTGCTCAGATTAAAAATGCAATTGCTCCTAACAAGGTAAATTATAGAGAATTCATCAAAGATGAATATTATCTTAACACCTTGAATCCGACCGGTACTGAAGAGGCTAAATTGAAGGCTTATCAAGCAGATAAAGCTAAGTTCGAAGCCAATGCTGAAAACCAGTTATATAAAGGAGATGCTGAATCTAAAGATGATGCAGAACGTATTGTTGTAGAATTGAACTATACAGGTGATGGACATTCAAAAAATTTGAAGGACATCGTAACTTCATTCTTTGACAAACGTATGGGTAGAGCCCAAGACGCTCAGTATCCTCTGATGGAGAATGGTTTTGATGACTATTCATTGGTGTTTGAACCGGTTGACTTCTATTATGATGGCGTTAACCAGACAAAACGTTATTTGGATGTTACCAAAGATGGTGTTGCTACAGTAAAACAAACTCCGGACCCGATTTGGGGCGCAGAAACAGATGCCAACCACACAGCTGCTATAGACAGAACTCCTATTGTTCGTGTGAAACTGGTAGCACCGGGTGAAGACAATGGTAATGTAGTTAAAACAGCAATCATCAAGATTCACATTGTACGCAATGCAGTTGTTGCTCCTGAAATTAATATTACAGAAACAAAAGACGTCACTCTGAAACATATCAATCAAGTTCTTGACATGGATATGGATAAGATATTCAACCATAAAGATGTACAGTTGAGTAAAGACGAATTCCGTAAGACTTATGATTTCGTTCCTGAATTTGCAACAGCAGATGAGGCTAAACAACACGCTGTATATGCATGGGATGGAAAAGATAATGCAGACTATTCATTAGATCCGAACTTTAAACCTGAAGAATACAATCAGTTGTTCGTTACAGTGAAGAATACAGCATTCTCTCGTCATGACGATCACGACGTTTACACTGTTAAGTACATACAAGCCAAATGCTGATCATAAGGGATTATCTGACATCCATGTTACTTATACTATCAATGTGAAGTATCCGGATGTAGTTGCTCCTGAAAAGACTAAGTTGAACTGGGTAGATGATTCTTACTTCATTGCTCACGGTAGATACGATAACTTTGATGATCCTAAAACTTATGAAATGGTTGCAGCATTGAATGACGAATTCGATTTGATCAACTATAATCCTTATAAGGGTCAGACTCATGATAAGGATTGGGCTAGAGCTACCTTGTCATTCGAATTGGTTGACCAGCATAATAACGCATCTAAGATAGTTGACGGTCACAATTCCGGCATCCGTTTGTATCAAGGTAAAGACAACAAGTGGTATATCGCTTTGGAGGCTACAGACGAAGGACGTGCTTGGATCAATGCTGCTGACGCTAAGGATTTGAAGAAGATCAAATGCGTGCCGTAGTAAGCTTCAATGAAGATGTTGACGGATTGTATGGTACTTGCAACAAGGAAGCCAATGCTCATAACAAGTATGCTAAAGAAGATTACAATAACTTCTCTTGCGATACTATCAATATGGTAAACAATACTCCTTGGGCCAAAGATCATACTACTACTTATACTGGTGCTCCTGCTCCTGAAAATGGACGTTCTACAGTGGTTATCGATGAATTTGAAGTTGCATTTGTAACTCCGATGGTATTCCACGCTTACGAAGCAGGTCCTTTGTATGACAAGTATCAGGAAGCTGAAAATACAGTATCATTGAAGGATGCATTCTTCTTGTCAGATTATCTGTGGTCTGAAGGTGCTCAGGCACAATTCAATAACAACCATGTTATCTATGATCACAAAGATATGGCTAAGAATAATACTTTGGTTCAGACAGGTGATCAAGCTGGTTGGTCAAAGAAACTGGTAGTTGACCATAATGTATTCGATGTTAATACAACTGTTAACTTCAAGGTTTCTAAGGCATACTTTGCTGACGGAAGTGAACTGGATGCTGAAAACATGAAGAAGATCAAACTTGATAATGCTAAGCAGACTATCACATGGATCAACAATGGTGAAGATATTGCTCAACCATTTACTATTGATGTAGAAGTTTGTGTAAATCACAAGTGGGGCGGTATCTGCGACCATACTTGGAAGAATGGTCTTGGACATTCTGTTGGAACTATCCAAATCCAAGTTAAGAAGCACAATGACAAGTAATTAATACGCTCATTGTTTATAAAAAAGAGGGGGGCAAAATGTTCCCCTCTTTTAGTTTTTATAATCGTTTATCCAATTATATTGTGTATGAAGTATATATATGCTGTCTGTTTTCTGTTATTAGTATGTGGCTGTCATAAAGAAAATGACACCCCTGTTGTTTTACCTGCACGGACACTATTGGTTTATCTGGGAGGAGATAATAATCTTGATGCCGAAACCTATGACAAACTTGTTCAAATTAAAAATGGATGGGAAGACGGGACAGATGGAAATATAATAGTGTATCAGGATACACCATTTAAGGACTCTCCACGATTGATGGAAATTGATGGAAAAAGTGAGAAAGGCTATATTACCATACATACCTATGACCAAGAAAACTCAGCCTCCCCCAAGTGCTTAAACGAGTTATAAACGACGTAACTCGGCTTTATCCTGCTAAAAGCTACGGTCTAATCGTGTTTTCCCATGGCAGTGGCTGGCTTCCTCCACATACATTGGTTAATGGCTCGCGGTCTATCATCATCGATAATGACAATGAAATGGAAATAACAGATTTTGCCATGGCCCTCCCGGACCATTTATTTGAATTCATAATCTTTGAAGCATGTAATATGGCAGGTATTGAGGTGGCTTATGAATTAAGAAATAAAGCAGCATATATCATGGCTTCCTCTGCCCCAGTAGTATCTCCGGGATTTACTCCTATCTATGCCGGCAGTATTTCCTGTCTGCTTGAAGAAAATGCTAATTTGCAAAGATTTGCAGAAATTATTTTCATTATTGGAATTTGATGGAAGGCGATAAACGTTCTGCTACCATTAGCATAATAAAAACTGCCGGATTATCAAATTTAGCGAATTTGATACGACAGATCAATACAGAAACATCCGGCTCTTTTCTCCCGGTCGGTAACCTTCAAAATTATGATGGAGTTTTAAAAGCCCCATTCTATTTTTTTGATTTCGCTCAATATTATCAATCATTATCAGATGAAAATACATACAATGCACTTCAAGAGTGTATCAGCCAATGTGTGGTTTACAAAAGAAATACTCCTTTTTATGCTACGGAAGAAGGAACATTCCCTATCACCGCCTTTTCAGGTATGACCACTTTTATCATGCAGAGAGAACTTAATGACTTGAATGAAGAATATACAAAACTACAATGGTATAAAGATATTAATACACATTAGAGAATATGTATAACACTGACAAACAATGATATAGCAAATTCAGTAGAAGAAGTATATCTTATTGTAGAATAGATAGATTCTAAATACTTTTCAAAGTATCCTTTAAAGGACAGAATGCCAATATATATGGACAGAAACAGGCGATTATCCATTAATAAGAAACGGAAAAACTTGTCATAAGCAGAAAAAACAAATCCTTTATTTGCTTTGTTTGTCATTTACTAATATCTTTGTTTTATCATTCATTCTAGAACCGCAACAAAATATGAAATACCCTATTGGAATACAGAGTTTTGACCAAATCCGTGAAGATGGCTATGTATATGTGGATAAGACCGGTTTGATTTACAACTTGGTAACACAAGGCAAGACTTATTTCTTGAGCCGTCCACGCCGTTTTGGCAAAAGCCTGCTGGTAAGTACCCTTGCCTGTTATTTCCAGGGACGCAAAGATTTGTTTGCCGGACTGGAAATCGACGGATTGGAAAAGGACTGGTATGAGTATCCTATCTTCCGTATAGACTTTAATGGAGGACTGTATACACAACCCGGAATTCTGGAGGCTACCATTGAAGGCTATTTAGGGAACTGGGAAGATATTTATGGCAAGAATCCCAATTATACAACCATAGGAACCCGTTTCATTGAAATACTTCGCCGGGCTTATGAACAGACAGGGCGGCGTGCGGTGGTTCTGATTGATGAATATGACAAACCTATTTTGGATGTATTAGATACGGAAGCTTGTTTTTATGATGATTATGGAAAGCAAGTTCTGTTGGAGAACCATAACCGGGAAATATTGAAATCCTTTTATTCTACCTTTAAAGGAGCCGATCAATACTTGAGATTCGTATTGTTGACCGGAGTAACAAAGTTTTCCCAAGTAAGTGTTTTCAGTGGATTTAACCAGCCTAAGGATATCAGTATGGATGAACGGTACGAAGCTTTGTGCGGTATCACCCAGAATGAGCTGGAAGCATTTTTCGAAGAACCCACCATACAGTTGGCTGCTAAATATCAGTACACAGTGAAAGAAATGAAGGAACTTCTCAGACGGCAATATGACGGATATCATTTTGGAGAGAGGATGACCGACATTTACAATCCGTTCAGCATTCTTAATGCTTTTGACAGTATGGCAATTCGTGATTACTGGTTCTCTACAGGTACTCCCACCTATTTGGTTCGTCTGCTGCAACACAGCCGCGAGCAGATAAACGAACTTGCCGGACGTTATTATGTTCCCTCTTTGTTTGTGGATTATAAGGCTGATGTGGAACAGCCTCTACCCATGATTTATCAGAGCGGATATCTCACTATTAAAGAATATAATAGACGTATGGGAACTTATCTGCTCGATTTTCCCAATAATGAGGTGCGTAAAGGGTTCTTGTCCGTATTGGCAGCACATTATTTGAAACCCGGAGGTGGAGAGGTCAACAGCTGGATTATCGATGCTGTTACTTGCCTTGAGCAAGGGAACACCTCCGCTTTTTGTGATTCTCTGACCGCCTTTCTTGCAAGCATCCCGTATGACTCTCACGCTTCCTTGAAGGAATTGGATATGACTGAGAAACATTTCCAATACACTTTTTATCTGATTCTCCGTTTGATAGGAGTTTATTGCCGTGCAATCCATTGTGAGAATCGCCAGAGCTTCGGACGAGTGGACTGCATATTGGAAATGGACGAATATGTTTACATTTTCGAATTCAAGATGGACGGAACAGCAGAGGAGGCTTTACAGCAAATAGCAGAGAAAGGCTATGCCCGATCTTATTTGACCGATAACCGTAAAATAGTCTGTATCGGGGTGAATTTTTCTTCCCTTACACGTACTGTGGAAGAATGGAAGGAAATAATTTACAGGTAAGATTTAGTCATAGTCAGCCTAAAGCGTTAAACAAAAGATTGCCTTCCACTATTTTTTATGGGAATATACCGGTAAGAATGTTCATGCTGTTGCCGGCATAACACATTTAATTTTCATCTTTTTATCATTTTGTTTTTCTTTTGCTAAGAATGAATTATTTCGCAGCCGAACACAAGTTTAATTTCTTACCGACAATAAGCAGACATGCTTTAATCCTCGACCAATTCAACTTGTCCTCATTTTAATTTTAACGGATAAGCTGATGTTTTGTCCCTCACTATTATAAAATAAAAGAATGAAAAGATCACTGTATGTATCGCTATTGACGATCATGTACTTCTCTGCCTGCCAAGGTAGTGAGGAGTTAGAGCAATCACAAGAAAAAGAGTACACGGTATCCATTATGGCAAGAATCGGGAAAACAGTTTCCGGGGCACGTTACTTGCAAGATCATGAAAATGCCATCGCTAGTTTTAGTAAAACTGATGATATAGGTGTTTTTATGGACAATGACAGCGCCGTCCGCTGGATATTCGATGGAACTTCCTGGACTACAGAAAAGAGTGTCTTTTGGAAAGATAAAAACCAGGAACATACTTTTTACGCATATTATCCCCACTCCGGTTCCAAAGCCGAAAGTAAGGAAAATATAAAAATGCCTTCTCTCGACAGCCAGAACGGGACTTGGGAAAATATTGACCAATATGACTTTCTAGTAGCATCCAGGAAGCTTTCCTACGATACCGACCTTGGCAATGTGGCCTTTTCGGGCGATTATTCATTTAAGCACGTTTTGTCACTATTAAAGATAAACATAAAGGGTGAAGGAGATATGGCACAGGCCGTTATTGACAAAATCAGACTTGAAGGAAATGGGTTGACGACCCAAGGATACTACTCCTTTGAAACGAACAGCATCACCATCAGCGAAACTCCCAAGGAAACCTTCCAGATTACTCCGTCACACACCATGAACAATCAGGATGTTTCTTTTTATTTTATCCTGAACGGGGGCGAGAATGACGGAAACATTGATCCGAAAGCCGTGAAAAACCATTCTGTTAATCTCACCATTGAATATACCCGTAACAACAAATATTACATAACACGACGAGACGACCTGTCTCCGGCTTATTGTCCGGATGTATTCATAAATACAATATTGTAGTAAAAGACGGAAATGTAATTATAACGGGAGGAAGTATTTCGGGTTGGACTCCGGGAAATGAAGAAGAGGATATAGTTATAAATGGAGAAGAAATAAACCCACAAACAAATAATATGTTATGAATTATAGATTAACCGAATTAAAGGTGCTTCTGTTTCTATTGCTGCTGTCTGCTGTTTCTTGCCAACGCCCGATGTATGATGAAGAAGACGATGAAGACGGAGTCTCGCAAACAAATCTTCCTTTAAAGATATCTGCCAGGTCTAGCGGAGAATCCCAGATTAATTATCCGGCCTATATCTATGCGTTTGCAGAGGACGGCAGCTGTTCTGCCAGTCTGAAAATGACAGATAACGCCAGATTGAAATGAAGTTACCTCCTGCCCGATATACTATTGTTGCAATAGCCGGTTTGGGAGAGGAATATATCGTTCCGAAAGATCCTAGCCTTGATGATGTAATTGTTATGAAAGAAAATAACAGAAGCTCACGCGCGCTAATGATGGGCACTTCAACTGTGACAATTGCCAATAAGAAAAATATATCTGTTTCTGTAACCCTCTATTATGCTGTATCTTTAGTCAATATCAGTTTGGAAGATATACCGGCAAACGTTAAAAAGGTGAGTTTGCAGATTTCGCCTTTATATTCTTCCCTGTCGTTTACAAGGGAGTATTCCGGCAAAGACAAGAGTACGGAAATTATTTGTGAGTCTGAGCCGGGTGGAATTTGGAGTGCAAAGCCTTTTTATATTTTTCCGGGGAGCGGCTCTCAGACCGTTTTTTCCATAACCTTGGAAGATAATAGTCAGACAAAGACGTTTGGATACACTTTCAAAGGAAAGCCGGAAGCGAACGTGCCATTGAATATCGGGGGCAGCTATTCGGGTGATGTCACGGTAGGAGGCAGTTTGATATCAGGTGAATGGAAGGCTCCGGTAGATATCAAATTCAATTTTGGCGGTGCTGATGAAGGTAATGGCGGTAGTGAGCCGCCTCCCATTAATCCGGATCTTTCCGGGCTACCCGAAATTGGCGGTATCTGGAACGGCGGTATTGTAGCTGGCATAGAGAATGCAAGTTCCACAGGGGCGGATATTTTGTTGATGAGTCTGGATGAGTGGAGTGGATTCGCTTCCGATGTGCGGAATATCATACAGGAGGAGGAAGCAGACGGATGGCATCTTCCGACTGAAGAGGAGGCAAAAATATTGCATAAGACGTTCAGCGGATCATCACTGGATGAACTGAATGAAACCATAGAGGGATTAAGAAACGGAGACCCGTTATTGGATATTGAGAAACGGTATGTATATGATCATAACGGGAGCATATATGCATTCGGATTTAAACCTCATCCAAATTTTTACAGGCAGGGAGTACGGTGAAATACAAAATACGTTTGGTATGCAGCGCTCATTATGATGCCGGATGACCCATTCATATACTAGAAAAGGGCATTCACACTTCTTGACAATATATGCTTGAGAGTGTGAATGCGTCTAATCGACTTCCATACCGGGAATCTCATTTCCATAGATAAATTCTCAATTAATTGAAAGCTAACATTCTACCACCCGGTATACATTTCCCTTGGTGGTATGTACCCGTTCGCCCAGCTGGGGCAGGATACGGCTCAGGCTGTAGGCGGTCATCCCTCTCATGATCGAAGGATGGGCGGCTTCATACGTTCAAACAGTTGGGTGGCGGAGAGGCTAAGCACTTCCTGCGGATTGTCCTCTTCTGTAGCAAAGCGAAAGCAAAGGCGGAACACCTCTTCTTCGGGTACATGCTTGTAGAATAGGGCATTATGTTGCTGTATAGTCTGTTCCTCTTCTTTATTGAACCAGCTTCGTTCACCGGATAGAAGTTCTGTTTTAAGCTGGGCGTACAATTGCTTATGCTCTACGGACGTGGTGCAGTCTATGGCGTGCTTCAGACTGACGCAAAGAAAGCGGCGTGAGCCGGTGCGGTCTACCAGCAAATCCTCCCGGTTGCTGGTGCCGATGAACGAGGCAATACGGGGAAGCGATGAAGCGCTGTGTTTGTAAGCCTTGCGGATATTCAGTGCGGAGGCTTGCATCAGGTTCTTCAGCAAAGGCATTTTGGACGCACCTAGTTTGTCGAATTCATCCAGGTTGATTAATCCGTAGGCAGCCAGCTTGGCTTCGGCGGATGCCGGGGAGCTTAGGTCGTAACTTTCCGTGTAGTAGGATTTCAGCCTATCGGGCATCAGCAGACGGCAGAACGTACTTTTCCCCAATCCCTGGCGACTGCTCACCAGCAGGGGAGCCACACTGTTGGCGCGGTTGTTATCCGGATTGAGCTGCATCCATTGGGCAGAGAGTCCCAGCATCCAACGGTGGAAACCGTTCACCCATACCGGGTCGTCGGACACCCTGCGTGCCAACGCGGACACCCGGTCCGTGCCGTCCATTCGGGAAGCTGCTCAAAATAGGCAGTAAAGGGATGGTATTCACTGATGCGGCGTGAGCGCACAAAGCGTTGAATGTCCCTGTCCCAACAGTCTATGCCCGTTTCAATAGCCTCCAGACTTAGTGAGTTCATCCATCGTTCGTCCACTTTGGTGTAACGCAGATGAGTATCGGGAATGTTGTTTTCTACACTTGCCACTTCAGTTTCTTCAGTAAGCACATTGAACCGGAAGCGGTAGCGGGAGGTGAGGAAAGCGGTCACTTCCTGCATCAGGGTATGTGATTTCGCTTTCTTGCCAGTATCTTCTGAGGAGATTGGTTCCGCTTTTTTCTGAACATCTTTTTTCAAGTGAGCGGAATCCTTCTCTGTCTTTTCAGTTGAGACTGTCGGATGTGTCCGAGAATCGTCCATACTCCCCGGCAGGTTATCCTTACCGTTTTCAGTGAGAAGAACCTGTGAGTCGGCCATCTCTCTTACTCCGTCTTCGTCCGACACGATGTAGTGGTAACTGCCCGTGGGAGCATTCCCGTCGGTGCGCGGAGTCCAGTTCAATGCCAGAACTACTTGGCCCTCGCGGATATCCAGCGCCAGACGCACGCCGGGTATAGTCCGGCAAAGCGGCATCAGCCCGTTGAGAGCGGATACGAGATCACGACGCGGTGTTCCGTCAATAGGAACAGGGCTTGACAGGAATTTGCTTCCGAAGAAGACTGTTTTGAGAGTAGCGAATACATTCATGAGTTACTTTTTTAAGTTTTGGCAAACTACAAATATACAACATAAAAAGGCGTTTGTCAAGAGGGGGCGGAAATATGGCAGATCTTGGTGCAGGATTCGATGAAACTTGGTGCAAGATTTAATGGAACTTGGTGCAAAATTCAATGGATACAGGCGCAATACATACGTATGTGTAGGCCGATGCTTGCGTATGTGTGACCCGATGCTTATGTACGTGTGGGCTTACACGTTACTAACATACGAGCTGACACGTTACTAATGTTGGGGCTTATACGTTACTAATGTTATTGTTGAATACGCCTTTATGTTTTTAAAATACACCTTGAGCTTTAAAAAATACGTCTTCAACTTTTAAGAAAACATCTTCAGGCTTTTAAAAAACAACTATACGTTTTTAAAACACGCCAGCTTGTTCAGTGCACAGACTTAGCCTGTTCAGCTTACAGACCTAGTCTGTTCCGTGTATTACTCCCCCACTAATCCGATACGCTCCCTTTTCCCCTCATCCTGTCATCTTATGTAATATGCACAGAAAATCAGCCGGTTAAATCTGAAACCATTTCCCCTCACTTCCATTTCAGCCCGTATCGTTTTATTCCTTCACAAAAAATGTGAAAGAGCAGGCTGAAAGGAGGCTGACAGAGCAATGACAGGAGCCCCTTCATAGCCGGAACGCCTATGGGCAGGGAGTTTCAGCGATAGATGAAAGGAGAAAAGGAACAACCGGATTTTATCGCTGAGGCATTTAAAATGAAGATAATCTCAGCATTTCCACCTGCGAATGAACAGATGATCATCCATGTTTTGAGCCTGATTTATGATTGGTATGAAAGATTTATATCTTTCAGGCTATGTAACAATAATCCTCCCGGTATTTCTATACTCAAGATAAATTATATCACAATTCTTGCTGCTCCAAACAGAAGGTATATTTGCAAAATATACAAATGATGCTTCCGGCAACGGAGTAATTCTTTCTTCGCTTTCTTTTTAGGAATTCATCTAACGAACAATTTTATTATATGCAAAACAATTGCGAGGCCTGTTTATGAAACATGTGTTGATATTAAAATAGTAATTACTGTGGAAAATCAACTGTCATCCAACACATTAAAAACACATTAACCAATGCCACTATAATAGCATTACATGATTTCTATTATCTATATGTACTAAAACAATATATTCTGTTAGAAAATCTGACCAGTAAAAAAGAATATTCATCTCCTGAAAGCCGAGTTCTGTTCCAATTATTAAATAAAATATTAAGCTAATTCAATTTAATAGAAGGTGTGTCGTAATGCACGATGCACCTCTTTTTTGTTCATCACTATACAAATCTGTTCATTTTCTTTAAGCTGCGATCTTTTGAAGATTTCTTTGATTTATGTGTTCCCAGCATCTAAAAACAGCAGTTGTAAGCTTATAAAACAGTCTAATCAGCCAGTTCATACCTTCTTTTGTCAGTTTTGCACACATCTTTTTTATATTGAAGGCAATGGCTAGGAAGGCAAAGTCCATGAAGACCTTGTCCTTTCCCAAATGTCGGAACGTTTGTAGTTCATATTGTTTTTAATTTGTCCGAACACGGCCTCCGGTTCTATGCATCTCTGCCCTCTGTGTTTCAGTCCTTTCTCAGAGCAGAGCAGTTCTTTGGGGTCAACGTAAAAACCTGAGGGATTCATAGCTTATGCATAAATTTTCGCCAGTCTGAACAGGAAGAAAACTCTGTCCTTTACTCCTCTGAATTGTGTGCGGAACTCCTTTATTTTTGCATTGAACGATTCGGAAGCAGCGTTTGTTGAACGTCTGTCAAAGAAGTTGATTATTTCCCGGTAATGCATCTGTACGGAACGTGCCACTCTTCCGAAAGCAAGAAACCCTGATTTTTCCACCTCGTCATACCAGCGGGCAAGATGCGTCAATGCCGCATCCTTGTACCTGCATTGGTGGTATATCAGTCCGAGCCTCATGGAGAGGTAGTATGCTTTCTTAATATCGGGATACTCCCGGA
>ENA-OQHP01000197-OQHP01000197.1-human-gut-metagenome-genome-assembly--contig:-NODE-197-length-20415-cov-3.440310_pt1 | contig 20415 bp, 31 predicted proteins | sample MGYA00242563_ERZ504717 | MGnify/ENA primary metagenome ERZ504717 (study PRJEB26092, sample SAMD00036212) | human gut metagenome | host: Homo sapiens | study: EMG produced TPA metagenomics assembly of... | reverse complement strand
GTTTTGGACTGTTCCGGCTTTGTAAGCATGGGTTATCAATAACTGTGGAAATGGATGGAATGTCGGAAGATGTACTGCCGATGAGCTGCGGTCACACTGTTCGCAGGTATCACCATCGGAGGCAAAACCGGGAGATCTGATCTTCTTCCAGGGAACCTATGACACACCGGGAGCAAGCCATGTGGGAATCTATGTCGGCAATAACATGATGATTCACTGTGGCAAGCCTGTCCAGTATACCAGCATTGCAAGTGCTTACTGGCAGGAACATTTTATGGCGTTTGGTCGTCTGCATTAGAGGAGGTGACAGGGCAGATGAACATGAAATTAAAAAACTTCTGATGATATTCAGAAAACAGAGGATAAGATCGCTGAATTACAGGAACACCTGAAGCGGCAGAATACATTGAGACAGCAGATGGAAGATATAGAGATCGTTAAGTCGTTCCGTTCCATGAAGCTGGACAGCCGCAGCCTGCTTGTCCTGCTTGACGGGATTCAGAAAGGAACCGTTACGATTCAGATGGATGAGGACGGCGGTATCACGGTGGAGGATGCAAAGCTCCGCAGAAAAAGGAAAACAACGAAGAAGTTCACAGACCACCTGTTGGTCAGATGACAGAAAGAGAGGTTTTAGACGATGAGGAATAAAGTGGTAAAGAAACTGCTTATGATTGCCATGGCAGTCACCATGATCTCCGGGACATCCATTGCTACGGTTTATGCAAACGCAAACCCACCGGCGGAGGAGACAACGACACAGGTAGTAGAAGAAACGGCAACAGAATCAACAGAAGATACGGAGAAGAAAGAGGATACCGGAAGGGTCACCGGGGAAGGGGATAATTCGGCTTTTTCTACTCCGGGAAATGCCCAGCTGTGGATGATAAGGAAATGATGATACGAAACAGTTCCTTACCATCCAGACCAAGAAGGGAAATACATTTTATATGGTCATTGACCGTTCCAGCAATACAGAAAACGTGTACATGATGTCCCTGGTCGATGAGAATGACCTGGCAGAATTTCTGGATGAGACAGAAAAGAGCAAAGAAACCGAAGAATCAACCGTAGTGATTCCGGAAACCACACCGGAAACTACCCCGGCAGTAGAGGAGGAAACCGAAGTGAAGAAAGAAGAAAAGACGGGAATGAATGTAAAAGGACTTGGAGCAATCGTACTTGCAGTGATTCTTGGAGTGGCAGGGATTGCCGTTTATAAAAAGCATGGACGTGGCAAAGAGGAGGACTATGTAAGCGAACAGCTGGAGTTTCTGATGGACCGTATGTAAATGAAGAAGAGGATGAGGAAGAATAAACTTCCATCTTCAAAGAAGCAACCAAAATAAGGACAGGGGGCAGCCAGAGTAGTTTGGCTGCCCTTTTTCAGTAGAAAGGACAGAAAAACGTATGTCAAAATTTTTAGTGATCGCAGAGAAACCAAGTGTGGCACAGAGTTATGCCAAAAACCTGTCAGCTTATAAAAAAGAGGACGGATATTTAGAAGGGGAGAGCTGTATTGTCAGCTGGTGCCTTGGGCATCTGGCAGAGTATGCACAGCCGGAGGAATATGACCCGAAATATGAGAAATGGCAGTTTGATGACCTTCCAATTCTCCCGCAGGTCTGGAAGTTGAAAGTTTCCAGAGATAAGAAGAAACAGTTTGATGTGTTAAAAAGCCTGATGAACCGGGCAGATGTGGACTATCTGGTAAATGGATGTGATGCAGGAAGGGAAGGGGAACTGATCTTCCAGAGAGTGTATGACCTTGCCGGATGCAGGAAACCGGTGAAGCGTTTATGGATCAGTTCCATGGAAGATACGGCAATCCGGACAGGGTTTCAGACAATGAAAGGAGCAGAGGAATACCGGAATCTCTGCATGGCTGCGGTATGCAGGGCACAGGCAGACTGGCTGATCGGCATGAACGGAACCAGGGCATATACGACCTGTTATTTTAAACGTCTGGTTGTGGGCAGGGTGCAGACGCCAACGCTTGCCATGCTTGCGGAACGTCAGGATAAGATTGAGCATTTTCAGAAAGAAGCCTTTTATAAAGTAGCACTGACAGACGGAAGGCTTACGGTAGTTTCTGAAAATATTGCAAATGAGGAAGCAGCCGACCTCCTTGCTTCCTTATGTATGGGTTCGGAAGCAGTGATTACACAGGTAAAGAGGGAACAAAAGAAAGCGTTTCCTCCCAAACTTTATGATCTGACCAGCCTGCAAAGGGAAGCAAACCGTTACTTTGGCTATACGGCAAAGAAAACACTGGATATGCTGCAGGAATTATATGAAGAAAAGCTGGTCACTTATCCAAGAACGGACAGCCAGTTCGTGACAGAGGATATGAGGGATACCGTAGAGGAACTGGTAGGGAAAATGCCAGTCTTACTTCCGTTCCTGGATTATGGACAGCTGGGGCATAACATTACCAGAGTGATCAACAATGCAAAAGTATCTGACCATCATGCGATTCTTCCGACAAAAGAAGCCGTAGAAAAAGGAATCTCTGATCTGCCAGCGGACAAAAAGAACCTGATGATGCTGGTCTGCCAGCAACTGGTGCAGGCAACCGGGGAAGAGTATCAGTATGAACAGACGGACATTACGGTCAAGTGTCAGGGACATGATTTTACCGCCAGAGGAAAAGTGCCGGTGCAGATGGGATTTAAAGCGGCGGGGAATGCCTTTAAGAACCAGTGCGTGAAAGCCAAGCCGGAAGAAGAAACGGAAAAAGAAACTTCCATCCCATATGGATATGAAGAAGGAATGACGCTTTCTCCGGTAAAGGCAGAAAAGACAGTGCATTTTACTTCCCCGCCAAAACCATTCAATGATGTGATATTTTGTGAGCGTAAGGAGTGGATAGGAATTGAAGAAAGGAGTTCAGCATGAGAAGAAAAAAAGATAAAAGCAATGGCATTACTGCTTTGTATGAAAGACTGTCTCGTGATGATGATAATGCTGGAGAGAGTAACAGTATAGTTCATCAAAAGCAAATGCTTGAAGATTATGCTATGAAACATGGTTTTACGAATCTTGTTCATTTTACCGATGATGGTTGGAGTGGAGCGACCTTTGACAGACCTTCATGGAACAGACTTGTTGAAGGTGTTAAAAACGGAGAAATCACTGCCTGTATCTGCAAAGATATGTCCAGAATCGGCAGAGACCATTTGCAAGTGGGTTTTTTCACTGACATTCTGTTTAGAGAAAAGGAAGTTCGATTTATAGCAATCAATAATGGTATTGACAGTGACCGTCAAGAAACCAGTGAGTTTGCCCCTTTTCTGAATATCATGAATGAGTGGTTTGTCAGGGACACAAGTAAGAAAATTAAAGCTGTACTGAAATCCAGAGGTTCTTCCGGCAACGCTCATACAAGTAATATCCCACCATACGGCTATTTGAAAGACCCCGAAAACCCCGACCATTGGATTATTGATGAAGAAGCTGCTGAAGTAGTCCGCAGAATTTATCGCATGACTATTGAGGGAAAAGGACCTTATCAGATAGCAAGAGAACTTTCAGAAGAAAAAATAGAAAGACCGTCTTATTATCTTGGAAAAAGGGACTTGGAAATCATGCAAGCAACTATGACAAAGAAAATCCGTATATGTGGCGAGGAAATCAGGTTACTACTCTGATTGCCCGACCAGAGTATATCGGAAAGACTGTCAACTTCAGGACATTCAAAAATTCCTATAAGGACAAAAGACGAAAAGGGCAGATAAGGAAGATTGGGTGGTTTTTGATGATACACAAGAGCCTATTGTCGATGAAGAAACATGGCTGCTTGCTCAAAGTTAAGACAGAATGTAAGAAAAGCAGATCCTATGGGCGAGCTAATGTTCTGACCGGAAAGATTTACTGTGCTGACTGTGGTGCGCCGATGTATAATCACAGGCAGCGGAAAGGGCGAGAAAGAATATACTATACTGCCAAAGGCGAAAAAAGGACAAGTTATTCCAATCCGGCAGATTGTTATGAATGTTCCACTTATAATCTTGCTTATCAGAAGTATGATCGTCACTGTACTTGCCACCATATTTCAACAAAAGCACTTAAAAGCATCATTCTGAAAACCATACAAGAGACTTGCCATTATGTTTCTTTGAATGAGCAGGAGTTTGTCTATTCTCTGCAAGAAGAATCGGCGATGAAAGATATTGCTGTTTCTGAAACTGTAAAAAACCGCATTGAAAGAAATCAGAAGCGAGTTCACGAACTGGATATGCTTATCAGGAAAATCTATGAAGATAATGTGATTGGAAGATTGCCGGACAGGCTTTTTCAGAGTATGCTTACTGATTATGAAAATGAGCAGAACGAGCTGAACAAGATTATTGAGACTGACACCGCTGATATGCAACGGATTATAGGCGGTCAAAATAATGTGGAGCGTTTTCTAAAGCTGGTTAAAAGTATGAGAACATTACAGAACTTACTCCTGCCATGATAAATGAATTTATCGACAAAATTCTGGTTCACGAGCCACAAGGAAAAGGTGCAGACCGCACCACAGAGGTGGAGATATATCTTAACTATGTCGGGCAATTTCAAGTACCTGTGGAGCAGCATGAGCCAACAGAGGAAGAAAGGATTGCTGCTGAAAAAGAGGCGGAACGACTTCGCAGAAAACGAGAATCCAATCGTAAGTATATGAAAAAGATTCGTGAGAAATCAAAAGAATTTGCGGAGCATGAGCGTATAGCAGAAGAAAAAAGTTCTGATAGCAATGTGTGTGTTGAACAGAACGCCACAAGCAAATCAAATCGGCAAAAAGTGAAAGGAGAAAAAATAGCATGACAGAATTGAAATCACGAATCCATGACAAAAGCAACGGTCTGGACTATGTTCTTGTGGGCGATTACTATGTGCCGGACTTGAAGCTACCGGAGGAACACCGCCCTATCGGTATGTGGGGCAGACTGCACAGGACATATTTGGAGCAGTACCGCCCTACAAGGTTCTCTGCCCTCTGTTTATCCGGCGAACTGCATACTTACCTTGCTGACCTGAACGAACAGGCAACGGAAAGGTGCAGCCTTATCATTGAGCAGATGAAACAAGCCGAGGGTGTGACCGAAACCATGAAAGCAGACAATCAGATGTTGTGGGTACAGTCCATGAACTCTATCCGTAACCGAGCCGAAGAAATCATCAGACAGGAAATGATTTACTGCTGATTTTATCAAGTCCAAAACCAACAAATTTATATCGTAAACGAAGCGACAGGTATTTCCTTATGAAGTGTCTGTCGCTTTTCATTTATCAAACTTTAAGGAGGAAAACACAATGAAGATGAACCGGAATGAAATGGAAGCCCTTTATGCCTTTGGCTGTCCGAACCTGAAAGCAACTGTTGAGCGTTTGCGTATGGTGGCTGCCCTTGCACCCGATCCAGTGGCGAAGAAGCTGTTTTATATGCTTTCCGTCAAGCTGAGTGCTGAGGGTGTTGAAAGGTGGTATCGCTGCTTTTACTGCAAGCTGCGTGTGTTGAAAACCATAGGGAGGGCTGCTATGGCGAGACTTACGAAGATTGAGAAAGAAACAATCGTTCTCTTTAATGAGGGCGAGGACAAGGCAAATATCTACACCCACAACGCCGGATTGAAAAAGAGGTTGGCTGCTTTTGCTAAGAAGTACCTGACCTTTGCAGACTGGAAAAATCCAATGTTCAAGGCGGTGTTTCTTATGAGCTGGCAAAGTCCCGTCTGTCTATCCGCTTCCTGCCGCCTTACAGTGAGGAACGCAGACAGAAGCCAGCGAATATGCGAAAAGCATGGGCTGAACAGCCAGCAGGGACAATGTGATAATCAGGGCTGATATGCGGTTAAAATGTCAGGTGCAGACCTGATGTTTTGACCGTTGCCTATCGTCTGCAAGGAAAGTATCGGGGACTATGGATTTTGCAGAAATGTGCGTTACAAGGCTTGAACAGGAACTCTGCACACAAAATTTTTTTCTTCCATTCTTTAAGTTGATGAAGTATAATAAAATATGAAAAATTGAGGTTTTTAATGCTCGATTTCAAACAATCATTTTTATATATCTGGGACTATGGAGGGCAAAATGAATGATTTTTTACGAATGTGTTTGAATATAATTACACAAATAGGTCCCTATTTAGTTGTACTTCTTCTTTTGAAATATCTTGTAAATCTTCAACAAAAGAGAGCTAAAGAACGAGAGGAAGAACAGAAAAAGGGAATAATTAGAACGCATTATACAATAAAACAGAGAAATTCCTTGTCGTGGCATTTATCGTAGGTACAATATTTTTGCTTGTTGTACGGCTATGAGTCTTAGGGAAAAAGAAGATATGTTTGTCATTTGTATATTTGGAATATTTTTTTTAGTAGGCATAAGCGGAATAGTCAATATGGTAATGTGGAAACTGGAAGTGAACGGAGATGAAATCACATGGCGGTCAACTTTTGGAAAAAAGAGAACTTTTCGTTTTGGGGATATTACCTACTGCGAGAGAAAAAAAGGTTCTGTGCGTGTATATGTAAATGGGGAAAAGCTATTTACCATTGATAGTAATATCGATAAAGAAGAATTTATGGAAGATATAGAGAGAAGAAGAATCCCTGTAAAATCTTACTGGACAAATCAGCATAAGAAGAATCGTAAATGACATAGATTTTATAACAGTACGATGTTAGACAACTGAATATGACCGTCAAGGTCAGATGAAGAAACCGATGTATTGAGCGTAAAGCGATCATGCGTCGGTTTTTCTTATTTCATGAGCTGACAGAATTCCGACTGTATATCGCCTGTGAGGAAAGTATCGGAGACTATGGATTTTGCGGAAATGTGCGTTATAGGTAAGTAAAAACTACTTGATAGAGCGTGAATTGAATTGTTCATATCGGTATGATATAATTTACTGAAATGAAGCAAGAAGGTGGACTTTTGTATGAAAAAATTTTTGAAAATATTGCTAATCATTGTAGGAATAGTTTTTTTTGATTTTTGCAGCGCTGATATGTATTGGACTGTTTGTTGATTATGATGACCATATTGAAAATGGTCGTTATACTTATGTTCCGGAAGATGACAATAAAGACAATGCATATGTCGAATTCAATTTGAGTGATTACGATAAAAAGGATTCTGAACTCATATATTATAGTTCTGTCGAAGAAGCTATTTTGAATTCTCCTTTGAATGCTGAAAATGAAGAATTTTCTGTTCCAGAAGATTTTCTTAATCATGTTGATGAAATATTGCATATATGGAATGGCAAACAGTATGATACTATTTTCTATCGGGCAGGAAGTGATAACGATCCCGTTCAAGGTTTTGTGATTGCACGCTGCAAAAAAAAGATAGAAAATGAAAGTACACAATATGCGTTTGTAAATGCTACACCAGCTACCACTACACCAGATACACTTATGGGGGAGACTTCAAAAAATTTATCCATTTATCTTTAAACAATAAGTGATATTCAACAAGACTTAAATCCAAATTATCCGGATACCAGATTCGTTTTTGGCTATGCACATGATAAAGAAATTTACTCATTAGAAGTAGAGGGTCAAAAGCCAGATGGAATTATAGAATATGAAGAATATGGTAGAACGATGTATATGTGGTATTATAACGATTTTGAAAAGCAATAAAAGAGGCGATTGTCTGAGCTACTCAGTAGATGTGCCAGAGTAATTTTTCAAATTGGCTAATCTGCCACAACTGAATATGACCGTCAAGGTCAGATGAAGAAACCGATGTATTGAGCGTAAAGCGATCATGCGTCGGTTTTTCTTTTTGCAAAATAGTCCGGTGGACTGTTTTGTAAAACCGAAGGAACTGACAGAGCTTGGGACGGGGCGAAGTCAGTTTGTTCGGGCGGGAGTACAGAGGGTGCAACCCTTTGTGCATGGGTACAGGGAATGCAATATCCCTGTGCAGGTCAAGGGCGGCAGCCTTGCCCAGTTAAGTGGCGTTTCGCCACTTAGTACTGGGTATTACTTGACGCAGAAAGCCGCAAGGAATCAGCTTCGCTGCCCTTCTCCCCTGTCGGGGAAATCAAAAAGAAGGAGGAACTCATGTGAAATTAACAAGGCACAATGGACGAGCCGGAAAGAATGGCGTTTATAATCCGAAGCACAATGACCGCAGTTTTGACATTGCCAACAGCGAACACATTGACGAAGAACGAGCCAAACAAAATCTCTATTGGGACTGTTACAATGGCTTCCGCAATTTCAAAATCCCGATAAGGAAAATGAGCTGTCTGCCACTTTTGAAGATGTGGAACAGCTTTTTATCGTCAGCGGTATCGTGATTTTGTGACCGGACAGAACGAAAGAAATGTGAAGAACCGACACCCTGAAAGAAATAAGGAAACCGGAGATTTGCTCAAAAGCAAAAAGACCTGCCCAGAGGAAACGGTCTATCAGATTGGAACGCTTGATAATCATGTTCCACCAGAACTGCTCATTGAGATCGTCACAGAATTTATGGAAATCGTAAATGAGCGTTTCGGCTCTCATGTCCATATCCTGAATTGGGCGCTGCACTTGGATGAAAGCACCCCTCATATTCACGAGCGTCATGTGTTCGACTGTGAAAATCAATATGGGGAGATTGCCCCACAACAGGAAAAGGCTTTGGAAGCACTGGGGTTTGAACTGCCAGAACCGGAGAAGCCTGTCGGAAGAAAAAATAACCGCAAGATGACTTTCGATTCAGCCTGCCGAGTGTTGCTGTTCGATGTGGCGAAAAAGCATGGCTTACAACTGGAAGAAGAACCGGAATATGGTGGTCGTGCTTATCTGGAAAAACAGGACTATATTCTTTTCAAGCAAAAGGAGCAACTGGCAGCACAGGAGCAAAAGTTGGAAGAACTCACGATGAAGATTGAAGATGTGGAAGCTCTGGTGGACGAGGTTGCCGATATTGCCTATGACAAGGCGGTTGAGGTCGTTGCTGATACTGTAAAACTGGAAACGCACAAGGAGGATATTAAGCTGGTGGAGCAGTCTAAAGCGTGGGTTCTCTCCCCTGAGCGTAAGGCTTCAAAGAAAGAAGTTGAGTATGCAGTGAAACGATTGGATGGCGTGATTGCCAGAATCACAAACGCTATGAAATCAACCATTCAGAAAATCCAAACCACGCTGATGAAACCGGAGGTCAAAAAAGCCGGAACGGAGCAAATCAAGAAGAAAGCCAAAAATTCTATTATAGAGCAGTTGAGCCGCAAAAAGAAAGAAATTGCAGAGCGTGAAGTCAGCCGGACGGATCAGGCAAAAAGCAAAAAACAGGATATGGAACTCTAAAGCACTTGCTGTTTTCACTTTGAAAATGACAGGTGCTTTTGCTTTAGGGAGTAAGAAAATATCTTCCATTCTTTAGGTTGATGAAGTATAATGATAGTAAGAAATTTTTTGTAATGACCTTAATCCAATAAGTGATTTTGCAATTATTCAGTAAAGGATGTAATTATATGAAAAAAGTATTGTTGCTTTCCAGTGTGATTATTATACTCGGTTTAACAGGCTGCTCTAACAAATATTTCAATGACTGGTTTTAGCTCTGAACAAAATGAAACGGATAAGATGTGTCAACAAATTATCGAGGCATGTAAGCAACAGGATTCAGAGAAACTCAAATCTCTATTTCCGAAGAAAGCAAAAAGAACATTGAGAATTAGACACTGAAATCTCTGCTTTTTTCGATTATATTGAGGGCAGTATCCAAAGTTTTGAGGGCGATTGTGCATCATCAAGTGAAAGCAACTAATGGTAAAAGGAAAACGGAATTGGATGGTATGTATCTCATATTGACAGAGAAGGAACGGTATTGTATGAATTTTTATATGTATAGTGAGGATGATGAAAATGCTCAAAATGTGGGGATATATAAAATTGAAATTGCATTGGAGAGCGAAGTGGCTGAGGATAATTTTATATGGGATAATCCCCCAAACGGTATTTTTGTTGGAGGACAAAATTGATTTTTGTTATGAGAGAACATTAAAGTATAAATTTCGGATGGTATAAGAAAAACTGACTACAATTAAATCTTCACAGCTTTACTAAGCAGGAAATCTGAAAAGTTCTCCTGCTTTTTGCACTCAAAATAGAATGTGGAACTCTAAGACACTTGCTGTCTTCGTTTTGAAAATGACAGGTGCTTTTGCTTTGGGAGGCAAGAAAAAATCTTCCATTCTTTAGGTTGATGAAGTATAATGTAAGCAACAAACTTGAAGTTTAAGGGGATGATATTATGGATTTGCTATATTTAGATTGTTTATAAGAGTTTCATTATTTGTTATAGCGTTAATTGCTTGCATTATCTATCTAATTAAAAAAGAAAACTTATCTATTCGATATTTTTTGATAAAGAAGCGATAAAAAAGAATATACTGGAAAAAATGATATAATATTTCTTCGATTGGCTAATACCATTCTTGTTATAGTAGCTATTCTTTTAATCTTATATTTGAAAGATTTTGTTTTAGATATGCCTTACATCATAAACAAACAGTATAGTTATGCAGAAGGATATGTAACTGAACAATCTCATGGTGGTGCAGATATATCTTCTGAAAGAAGAAGTATTTTTCTATATGATAAAGTTAAAGATGATAAAATCGAAATCACAGTATTTTCAAGGTATGTTGATAAAAATACTTATTTAAAGGTACAATATCTTCCGCATACGAAATATGGTGCTATTGTAGAAAATAAATAATTCATTCTAAAAAGAAAAATTACAGTTGAAGTAACTAGGGAAGTAAATACTATGAAAAAATTTTGGAAAATAATACTAATCATAATTGGAACAATTTTTATTTTTATAGCTCTGATAGGCATTGGAGTGTTTGTTGATTTTGAATATGATGACCATATTGAAAACGGTCGTTATACTTATGTTCCAGAAGATGAAAATAATGGAAATGAATATATTGAGTTTAATATGAAAGATAATGACGAGCTTGATTCGGAACTTACATATTATAATTCTATAGAGAAAGCTATTTTGAATTCTCCGTTGAAAGAAGAACATGAAGATTTGTCTGCACCTAAAGATTTTCTAAATCATGTTGATGAAACTTTGCATATATGGCAAGGTAAAAACTATGATACGATATTCTATCGGGCGGGAAATGATAATGATGACATTCAAGGTTTAGTAATGGCTCGTTGTAAAAAGCAAGTACAGAATGGGCATATACAATATGCATTTATAAATGCCTCACCAGCCACAACTACACCAGTCACCACTTATGGTGGAGATTTTAAAAAATTTATTCATTCTAGTTTGACATTAAGTGATGTTCAGCAAGATTTAAATCCTGATTATCCAGAAAAACGTTTTTGTATTTGGATACGCACGAGAAAAAGAAATTTATTCCCTAGAGGTAGAAGACAAAAGCCAGATGGGATAATAGAATATGAGGTCTATGGTACAGTTATGTATATGTGGTATTACAATGACTTACAAAGTAACAAAAGAGGTGATCTTCTAAGCTACTCAGTAGATGTGCCTAAGTAAAATGTTATTTTTAGATAATGCATTATATCCACTATGATATGCTGTATCAAGCCGTATTGAAATGATTACACTTGCTATTTTATCAAGTATATTGGGGAAATAGCAAGAAATTCCAGTTTGACAATTTCATATCCATGCACACAAAGCAGTTAGTCTTAGGATTGACTGCTTTTAAAAAGACACCATTTAGGTGTAATGGTGTCTTTTGGGTGTTATTATAATGGTCATATCAAGGCTCATTCAATCGTGGTAAATTCGTGGTAAAATGAATGATTTTCTATACTGCAAAATACTTGAAAGTATAGTGTTTATGCGGATAATCAAAAATTAGATATAAAATTTTACTAAAAGACATTGAAACGATTGTGTACGGGCTTCTTAGCTCTTGCAACTGTCGTTACTGCTTTACCGACTACACCCGTTCATGCAGAAAGCAAGCAATACTGGACGGAGTCAAAAGAGCGTGTCGGTATCGTTGAAAAAGTAATGAATGACGGTTCGATTGGTTCTACCTTTAATGAGGGACATTTAACCGTTGAGAGCGAGGACGCTTACTGTATTGACATTAACACAGACTTTAAGAATGGTTACAAGACCAGAGCTGACGCAAGCTCACGCATGAGTATCGACCAGATAAGCGACGTTGCCTTATCTATCGAATATGTAAAACAGTACACAGACAGTCACAGCGGAATAAGCAAAAATCACGCTTACCTTTTAAGACAGCTTGTAGTCTGGCAGAGATTGAGCGTACATCTTGGCTGGCAATGTGATAACGTGCGAGCTTCTTATGATGAAATACCAAAGGCTACGCAGGACGAAGTTTTCGCTGGTGCAAGAGCCTTTGTCAAAGAAAATAAAGGACGCTATGAATGTGGCGGTTATATCTACTCTGGCGAGGGGCAGGAATTGGGACAATTCTGGGCGAAACTGAATGTCGGAAATGCGAAACTTCAAAAGACTTCCAGTAATACCAGCATTACAGACGGTAACGGGAATTACTCTATTTCTGGTACAACCTATGGTGTCTTTGCTAATAAGGACTGCACAAAACAGCTTGCCACCCTTACGACTGATGAAAACGGAAATACAGATGTTGTAGAGGTAAAAGCAGGCACAGTCTATATCAAGGAATTATCCGCACCAGCAGGATATAAAGTAGATAAAACTGTATATTCCTTAAAGATTGAAGCTGGAAAGACAGCGACTTTGAACGTATCTGATACGCCAAAAGTAACGGACACTTTGATTGAGCTTTTCAAGATAGATATGGAAACAAAGAAAGACAATCCGCAAGGGAACGCTTCTTTAGCAGGTGCGGAATTTACATGGAAGTATTATGCTGGCTTCTATAACAAAGACAATCTCCCTGCCGAAGCTACTCGAACATGGGTTACAAAGACAATCGCTGAAACAGACAGCTACGGGACAACTCATTACATCACAAAATTAGCGGACGCATACAAGGTGTCTGGCGACAGCTTCTATATACAAGACGGAAAAGCCGTTCTTCCACTTGGGACACTAACCATAGAAGAAACAAAAGCTCCAAACGGCTACTTGTTAGAGGGTGCATATATGCAGGCTGGCGATAAGTCCGAACAGATAAAGGGCTTATATGTAACACAGATTACCGAGGACGACGACCTTGCCGTATTATCTGGAAGAAACCAGTTTTCCGTATCAGACAAGGTTATCCGTGGCGGTGTGAAAATTCAGAAGCGAGATTTAGAAACGGGCGATATGAAGCCACAAGGAAGTGCAACCTTGAAAGATACTGCTTTTGACATCATTTCCTTAAATGATAATTCTGTTTTGGTTGAGGGCAAGCTATACAAGAAAAATGAAGTGGTAAAGACAATTCGTACCGATATTGAGGGTGTCGCTTCTACTTCTGCTGACCTCTTACCTTATGGAAAATTCCGTATTGTTGAGAGTGAAGCTCCCGACGGTTACTTAACTGACGGTGCAAAGCCGATTGATTTTACAATCACAGAAAATGGAAAAATCGTGGACTTAACAGACGAAGCCCATTCTATCTATAATCAGATTAAGCGTGGAGATATTGAGGGCGTAAAAATCGGTGCAGGCACACACAAGCGTCTTGCTGATGTTCCGTTTAGGATCACAAGCAAGACAACGGGCGAAAATCATGTTGTGGTAACTGATGATAACGGGCAATTCTCCACTTCTGCTGAATGGGCTTCTCATAAGCACAATACCAACGCAGGCAAGACCAGCGAGGACGGTGTATGGTTTGGAACTTCTGAACCAGACGACAGCAAGGGTGCATTACCTTATGATACCTACATCATTGAAGAATTACGCTCTGATAGTAACAAAGGCTTTGAACTTATCCCACCTTTTGAAATCGTGGTATCAAGAAATAACCTTGTGATTGATTTGGGAACGCTGACTGATGAATACGAAAAAGAAATCTCTATCCATACCACAGCGACCAGCAAGGACGGCGAAAAGACTATCCTTGCTGGAAAAGAGGTAACAATCGTTGATACGGTCAAATTAGACGGACTTACAAAAGGCACAAAGTATCAGCTCAAAGGCTGGCAGATGTTAAAGGAAGAAAACGCCGAGCTTATCATTGACGGGAAACGTGTAGAAAACGATTATACCTTTGTCGCTGATGATGAAGAAATGAAAGTGGAAATTTCCTATACATTCAATGCGTCTGCTTTAGGTGGAAAGAACCTTGTTACCTTTGAAGAATTGTATGATTTAAGCAATCCAGAAGAACCTGTAAAAGTTGCGGAACATAAAGACATTGAGGACGACGGGCAGACGGTACTTATCACAGAGCGTATCATCAAGATACATACGACTGCTACCGATAAGGACGGAAACAAAGGCTTGAAGCAGGAAAAGAGGTAACAATCATTGATACCGTAACCTTAGAGGGCTTAGAAATCGGTACACAGTACAAACTTGTGGGCTGGCAGATGTTGAAAGAAGAAAATGCCGAGCTTCTTATCAATGGAAAGCGTGTGGAAAGTGATTATACTTTTACTGCTGACAGCGAAACTATGAAAGTGGAAGTTGCCTTTACCTTTGATGCTACTTCTCTTGACGGCAAACAGCTTGTAACTTTTGAAGAATTGTACGATTTCAGCAATCCAGACGAGCCGAAGAAAGTTACCGAGCATAAGGACATTGAGGACGAGGGACAGACAATTACCTTTAAGGAAAAACCCAAAGTCCCAGAAGAACCAGAGAAACCCGAAACACCGCAGACACCAGATACACCGCATAAAACAGACAGTCCAAAAACTGGCGATAACACGAACCTTTACGGACTGCTTGCATTATTACTAACTTCTGGTGCTGGACTGGCAGGTATCTTCTTCTGCAAACGTCGTAAAATGAAGAAATCATAAGGCGGTAACGGTATGAGAAAAGAAAAATCACGCTCTCCGCCGAAGCTGTCAAACGGCAGACTTCCTCTTATTCTGGCTTGTCTGCCAACAACCTGCAAGAACACGGATAGTCAAGGGTGCGTAAGCATTGATTTTACCTTTACTATCGGTGGGATTGCTGGTACTTCCCGAATTGCCAGAATAAGAAATCACAATCAATTTATCAAAAATAGGAAGAAACGAGGTAAAACAATATGGAAATGAAATATGTCGTGCCAGATATGGCACAGTCTTTTGGAACTCTTGAATTTGCAGGCGAAAGCGAGCCTATCTTTGAAAAGGATAAAAATAATCGCAAATTTTTAGCCAGACGAAGCTATAACCTTTATTCTGATGTACAGAAAGGCGAAAATGTTGTGGTGGAAATTCCCGTGCAGGCTGGCGAAAAGCATTTCAAGTATGAGCAGAACGTAAAACTTGTCAATCCGAAGTTATATGGCAGAGGTTACGCAATCGGGGATATGGGACATACCGATTATGTGTTGCTTGCTGATGATATTGTAGCAGTTGAAGAAAAGTAAAGGAGTGAAGAATTTATGAGATTATCAAACGGGTTTGTTATTGACAAAGAGAAAACATTTGGAGAATTAAAATTTACAGCGGTGCGTGATGTGTTCTTACAGAATGAGGACGGGACACCGAGTACCCAGCTTAAAAAGCGTATCTATGATTTAAGTGCAGTCTGCATGGTGGAATTATCCCCGTGTCTGTACCGCCAGAAGTACCGTTAAGGGAATTTCCGTACAATGCAGTCGTGGAGCTTGTCAATCCAGTAGCCGATACGGTATCACGAAAAACCTATACGGGTGCAGATGTGGACTGGTATGTAAAGGCAGAGGATATTATCTTGAAGAATAAGCCGAGCCAGAACGCAGGCAATCCACAGCCCCCTACACCGCAGGGACAACCGAAAAAATAGGCTTGCTGAATAGATTTTCATTGTAGCGGATATGTGGAACTGTTATAATATGGGTATGAAGAAACGGACAAATAAGAATTTTTGAAAGAACAGTATTATTCATATTAAGGGGAGGCGAAATGATGAATGGACAAATGTTTCAAATTGCATCTATTGTAGCGACGAGCAAAAAAGCGTTGCAATTATCAGAACCAATTAGATTTTCACAATTAGAATATGAGAATAAAATTGAATTTGTCTTTTTACCTCAAAAGAAATTTTTAAGGACAGAAAAATATACTGCTTCTAATGTTTCATTGTGGTTTGAACAAATAAAGAAAAATGGGATACAGGATATAAAGTTGCTATGTCCATATTCAGTAAAGGATAGACAATTTTTAGGATTTTCAAATACAACAGAAAGTTCATTTTGTGTTTTTACAAAAGCGGAAAAGTAACATACTTACTGCTGATTGGCAATTTGACTCTATGCAAAAAAATGGAATATTCTATATTTAGAGTATGAGTGGACTAACCCACCATCAAAAAACCATATTTTGAGAATAACATTAACTCATTTCGAGATGTATTATTATCGATTAAAGAATTGGCTAAAAAAATTGAGTGTGAAAATTTTGCTAATATTTTTACTTCTGCTATAAACCTTTTAGATGGCTGTAGCGAATATCCAGATGAAAAGTATGGTTTGAGTTTACCACCAATTCCACAGCAAAATCTTCAAATGTTCGAAGCTGCAAGTATTTCGGATGTTTTTGGAGCAATGGGTTCGTGGAATGATAGCCCAGCATATATGGCTCACAAAAAAGGGTTATCTGAAGAATACGAAACTCTATCTTCTGAGTTGTTAAAAAATGTAAGACTTGCTATTTTGTATGCCATAAATGAATGGTAAGATTATAATCCTATATTTCATACATGCAAATAAGAATTTGAAATACTCAAAAATATAAAATTGGAGGAGCAAAAGCATGGGTTTATTCGGACTGTTTGGAAGAAAAAAAGAAGTTGAATTAAATAAAGTAAAAGATGATAATAAAGAAAAGTTCTTAAGAGAACCTAATGATAATGAAGAAGGAATCTTGCAGTTTGAAAATCTGAATTTTAAACTTGCAGTAATTCAAGTTTTGATGTATGACTTGAATTTGTTAAAACCCTGTTTTGATATTTATGATTTTGCTGATGAACATAAAGAACTAGAGATAAATACAGATAGCTATACTGTAATTGAACCTGCACTAAATTTTTTTATAAAATTGTCTATTCCAAGGGAATTTGCACAGTATGTAGAAAAAATCGACATGGATGGTGGGAATGAAGTGTATATGAATATAATTCCACAATGGGATGGAGAAGATGAATGCTTTGATTTAAATAACATAACTTCCTCAGAAATAAGACAATTTCCAAATCTTAAGGAAGCAACAATAATGAGCAGTAATTTTGATAAAGTAAAAGAAATTTTTGAGGCTGAAAATATTGATGTAGAATTGCTTTAAATTAGTTCTTCTATCAAACCTCCAGTTTGTTTAACTAGAAAGAAATAGAAAAATTCCAGTTTGTGTAACAGGAAAATTAGAATTTTAGAGGAAAATAAATATGGAATTATTTGGTAAATTAAAGAATAAAAATGAACCTTTAAAAGAAAAAATGTTTGAGGATTATTTTACAGAGATACAGTCAGATATGGTCTCTATTTGTTTAGAATATGTTGAAAATAAAGCAGATGAAATATATATCTATACATCATTTGAATCTAATGTTGCGACATCTAATTATTTCTATAATATCGGTGGAAATATACTAAAAAAGCATAATTTAAACAATGCCAATAATGCTTTAACTATGATGTTTCACTAGAACGCCAAAGGGATTGCTTGCAAATTTTAATTGATGATATAAAGCAGTTGGTTGAAGTGTGTAAAAAGTACGGTAGACCAATGCCAACAGAAATAAAAATGGTGTATGATGTTAAGACAAAACAATTTAACGCAGACTATAAGTATAATCTAGTGCATAGTAATCACAAAACTAAGACAGCAGACGATATCGTAAATGACTGGTATTACGAAGTAAAGAACAAACGAAATTCCAGTTTGTAGAACTGTGTTAAATCATAAAATCACATAGAGGTGGCGATTATGCGATATAAAAAATTTTATTAGGTGTTATAGCAAGCATGCTTTGTTTAGGGCTATTGAATGGCTGTGGACATGAGGATGAGATTTCAATAAAAATTGAAACCTACTTACAAGAAGAATATGGAGAAGAATTTGAAGTATTGTCTTGGAATCAACCAAAACTTTTGCCATCAGACAATGGTGCAATCTATGCAACTTGTATTTCAAAAAATGACCCAAATCATCCATTTGAGGGTAGCTATTTTAATCCAGAAGAACCAAACTCAAAAATAGAAATTATTTATGATGGTTATGCGGAACGACTTTTGGCAAAACAAATGGAGTCTATAACGGAAGGAGCTGTTTCACAGGTAGCCGAAAACTATTATATTAAAGGACGTATCTGGTCACAAGAAGAAGAATGGGAAAAATGGCAAAGCATGCCAGTAAAAGAAGTTTCTAATTGGAATAAGTTTGTTAATCTTCGTAATCTTGCAGATGATCCAGATAAAAGAACATTGGGAGCTGTTAGGGTTTATATTGACACTTCTACAATGACTGGAAAAACTGATGAAGAAGAATATCAAATGTATGAAGAAGTCTTTCGTGATAAATTAGGTGGCGAAGCATTGCTTTATGTTCATTATTTAGACCATAAGAGTTTTGAAAAAGCAGAGGCAATATTAGAAAGAACAGCCCCAAGAAATAGCGGAAGCGATTTAGATGAAATAGAAGAAGGTCAGCCATACTTCGGAACAATCATGCGATATGGTTCAGATAAATTTGATGATAGCTTAGAGATATTCAAGGCTGCAAAACAAGGTCAAGAACAAGAAAAATATCAGTAAGTGAAACAAATTCTGATTGATGTGGCAATAAAGGAGTGAAATAAAATGATTTACGAACCCGAAAATCTAAAAAATAAAAGAGCAATATATGAAAAAAGAGATAAATGGCTTATCCGATTAGCATTTCTATTTTGGGCGGTACTACTATTTATTTATGTGAACATAGTAATTCCCTATGTAAAATCAACAATTGGCTTTTTAGGCATTATTGTTGGTGGTATTGCTGTTATTACTATTGTTTATTTCTTTACTGTATTCTTTGTTTTAATGCGGAGAGGACGTCAGTTTAGAAAAATGAACAATGATATTGTAAGAGAATATCACGAAAATAAAAATGGAGAACTCTTTTTAGAAAAACTTCTTGCAATAGATACGAAACCTAAAGATATGAAAGATGAAATGACATGGTATCTCAATATTGCAACTGCATTTAATGTATTAGGTAAACGAAATGAATGTATTGCTTTGTTTAAACAATTAGAAGAAGTTGCAACAGAAAAAGACAAAGAATATATTCAAAATAGCATTAAATTTGTGCAAGAACAGTTAGAAAAATAATATTGACTAAGTGGTTTGGTAAAATCAAAGGAGCGATTAGGAATGACAATTCTTATTTATTTTTTAACAATAGTATTTGGTATAGTATGTTTTGTAATTATGAAAAAGAAACGCTATAAAGTCATGCCACTTATCTGTTTGATTATGTTTATTTGTTTCATTGGCTGTGGAATCGTTTCTATCTTATCTTTAACTTTGCCATATGGTGAGATTTTGGTTTATCCATTGGGAGCAATTATATTTGGTTTGGTATTTATTTTGGTTGGGGTAAATGATTTATATTCGTTATTGCGTTGTAGAGAAAAAGTGGACGGCGTGTATTGTGGCTACAATACATATTATGGTGGCAATGGCATTTCTACACAATCTCCAATATTTGAATATACATATAACGGAACTTATTATCGTGAGCAAACAGCACAAAATATATCTCATAAACGATTAAATAGGAGTATGACACAAGGAAATGTATATAGCATATATATTGACCCAAAGCACCCAGCAGTATTTATTCTGGCTAAAAAATTAAAATAGGAACAATAGTTTCGATAATATTAGGGTTATTCATATTTACGTATGGAATTGATTTATTATTAAAATTTTTGCCTATGTTATTGAGTCGATAGTATATACTTTGTTGGTAAATTGTCTGATAACCTTATATCACATATAAAGCAGTTAGTCTTAGGATTGACTGCTTTTTTCATACTCAGAAAGGAGTGAACGATTTATGCGTAAGATTTTGAACAAAGGACACCGTATCAGAGCCAGCGATAAACACCTTGTTTACCACTTTTCCATAGGGACGCTTCTGTTTGTGTTCGTGGCGGTTCTTCTGCTATTGAATATCAAACAGCTCATGCGTACCGATTGGGAGCATTTCAGATTGTTAGAAAACGGCTTGACGCTTTCCCCTTACAACTTCATAACCATACTGATAGCGACTGGTGTTTGTGCATTGGTCGCTTTTCTGTATTACCGCTTCTGTTACGACAGTTTCAAGAAGCTCCTGCACCGTCAAA
>ENA-OQHP01000196-OQHP01000196.1-human-gut-metagenome-genome-assembly--contig:-NODE-196-length-20438-cov-1.475457_pt1 | contig 20438 bp, 34 predicted proteins | sample MGYA00242563_ERZ504717 | MGnify/ENA primary metagenome ERZ504717 (study PRJEB26092, sample SAMD00036212) | human gut metagenome | host: Homo sapiens | study: EMG produced TPA metagenomics assembly of... | reverse complement strand
CTACCTCATCCGCATCCACAATACCGATTGTGCCAACTCCTGCTGCTGCAAGATACATGGCTGCCGGAGCTCCAAGTCCGCCGGCACCGATAATAAGCACCTTACCCTTTAATAATTTCTTCTGACCTTTAACGCCCACCTCATTAAGGATAATGTGGCGTGAATAGCGCTCGATCTGCTCATCAGTCATTGCCATTAGCATCCACCTCCCATGAAGTAAAGGAACTCTACATTGTCGCCATCCTTAAGCACTGTCTTTGGCTTATCCTCTGTGGCAACAAATTCCTCATTTATTGAAACTGTTACATACTCAGGCATATCTACATTCTCAAGCTCGATAAGCTCCGGTAATGTAAGTCCATCCTTATATTCTTTCTTCTCTCCTGCTACTGTGATAGTCATTTTATTTCCTCCTGTGTCACAGATTGTGGTATCTGTATGTGTTATTATCCTGTATCAGACTGCTTTATATAATAATCTAAAGACTATAATAATTCTTCAACCCATGCTTTCAAATCGGCAGGCTTTTGTGCGCCGACCTTTCTATCTAAGACCTCTGCGTCTTTTACGAAAAGCAGTGTCGGATTCGCAGTCACCTCATACTCATCAGCGAGCTCTCCGTCAAAGTTTGTGTTGACCTTGTATACGTGAAGCTTATCCTCATAATCATCCTCGATATCTCCGAGAACCGGTGCCAGCTTCTTGCAGGCCACACATGAATCCGAGTAAAAATCAACGATTACCGGAAGCTTGCTTTTTAATACTTTTTCATCGAAATCAGCCTTTGAAATTCTTGCTGCCATGATTAGTCCTCAACCTTTCTGACGTAAAGAGTGTATGTTCCATCCTCGTTGTCCTCGAGCTTAAGTATCTTGTGTCCCTCTTCCTTCATGCTTCTTGGAACATTCTGTACCGGCTCTCCATCATTCATACGGATTGCAAGCACCTCACCGTCATCTAATTCCTCTATTGCTACCTTTGCCTTTACAAATGTAAGAGGGCAAACCTTGTCAGTTATATCTACCTGATCGTCGAATGCTATATCTGCCATTTTGCATCTCCCTTCCTATACTCATATTTATTATATTATTGCCGTAACCGTTGTTGTTTATGCATGCCGGATATTTCCTGATATACATAGAGATTATTTACCTCGTATGCTGCCTGAATCTCTTTTTTGAACTCTTCCTCGCCCACTCTCTGAAGAGTAAGTCTGAAACGCTCACCACCGTTTGCATGCTTCTCGAAGAAACTAATTGCTGCATCTGTCACTCTGAAAAGAGTTTCCTTGTCGCGGATAATCGGAACAAGCTGCTCTCCTTTATAGATGTGGTTTCCGAAAAGTCCTCCAAACAATACGATATATCCGGAGTTCCCTTCCATGCATCTGTCGGACAGCTCTTTACGCAGCGCGCACAGTTGTTACATTTGTCTCTGTCGATGACAATCCTGCCATCCACCATGCTAAGTGCACCCTCGCGGCATGCCTTCACACATACACCACACTGGATACAATCATCATGGCTGCACTCTACTGTCATGCCGCCCTTGATTCCGACATCGTTTTCCTCAGCCTTTAAGCAGTTGTTCTGACAGCCTGTGACACCAAACTTGAACTTGTGAGGAAGCTCTCTTCCGAAGTATCTTTCATCAAGTTCCTTAGCCAGAGTGTATGTATCGATACATCCGCTAGGACAGATTTCTGAGCCCTGACACGCTGTGATAGTACGTACTCTTGGTCCGCAGACACCTGTTCCTACACCGCCCTTTGCCAGTTCCTCTTTTACCACATTGATATCCTCAACCTTGATAAAAGGAATCTCAATACCCTGACGCGATGTCATATGAACATATCCGTGTCCGTATTTCTCAGCAACCTCTGCTACTGTTTTGATATTTTCTGCTGTAAGATTTCCTCCTACAACCGCAATTCTAAGCGAGAAACAGCCCTTTTGTTTTCTGTCTCATGAAACCGCCCTTTTTAGGGCCGCGTAATCAACTTTCTCCGCCATTTTAATCTCCTTACTGTGTAAATATGTTAATGTTTTGTTTTATATGTAAATGCATATGCACGCTCTCATTTGCATACACATTGATACCTTATTACGATGGCTTAATCAGCTATATTTGCAAAAGCCTGTGCAAAATCCTCCTTGAGGTCATCTATATCCTCGATACCCACGCTGACTCTTATAAGATCCTCAAATACTCCTGCATCCTCCTTCTGCTTATCTGTGCTGTGAAGACTGATTGTGGAGCCCGGATGAATGACAAGTGTCTTTGTATCTCCGATATTGCTGAGTGTGTATGGAATCGTCAGGCTGTCTATAAATTTAAATGCCTTTTCCTTGCTGCCAACCCTGATTGTAAGGATTGCTCCATAGCCGTTTGTGAGCTGTTTTTTGCTATTTCATGCCATTTGCTGCTACAAAGCCCCGGATAATTAACCTTTATGTCAGGATAATTGTTTTCTATCCACGACGCAAGCTCGAGTGCATTAGAGCATTCTCTTTCCATTCTAAGACCGAGTGTCTCAAGTCCTATAATATTTAAGTATGCATTCACCGGAGCTAAACAGGCACCCATATTTCTGAAAAGACTGTTTCTCAGCTTTGCGACAATGCCATAGGTCCATACTTCACATAATCTGCAAACCCCGGGTATCTGTTCTTGTCCCATTTGAACTTACCTGAGTCTGTCAGAATACCACTGATTGCATTGCTGCTTCCATTGATATATTTGGAAGATGAATTGACCACGATATCAGCTCCATGCTTTAAAACCTGTATCAGGTAAGCTGTTGATGTGGTATTATCAACTACAAGCGGTATATCATGTGCGTGTGCTATCTCTGCAAGCTTCTCAATATCTGTGACATCCAGACAGGGATTACCGATAGTCTCTGCAAAAATCAGTCTGGTATGCTCATTGATGCTGTCCTCTATCTGCTGCCAGTTGTTGTTCTCGACATATCTGGTTGTGATGCGAGCTCAAGATCATGGAATAAATCTATCGTGCCACCGTAGAGGCTGGCGCTTGAGATGAGCTCATCTCCACTGCTTAGTATATTTAAGAAGGTATTCATCAGTGCCGCCATGCCTGATGCGCATGCCACCGATGCTATTCCTCCCTCGAGCTTTGTTATTCTGTTCTCAAAAGCTGTAATCGTAGGATTGGCAACTCTTGTGTAACAGTAGCCCGGAGCTTTGTTTTCAAATATTTTTTCCAGATCTGCCGCGCTCTCCTGCTCGAAGGCGCTTGTCTGATATACCGGTGGCAGTGTAGAGCCATTTGTCTCTTTTGTCACGCCGGCATGAAGTAAGCTTGTATTAAATCTCATTGTTTTCTTCTTCTCGTTAATTCTTACATAGTCTATTGTGTTACTAGGAATTGATGAGATTATTATACAAACGTGTGTGTTGAAAGTCAATGCTATCAGTTATACAAATTATTTGTGCGTGGTTATATATTTTGTTTATAGCCATTAATGTCCCTTAAATACTCTGCGGCTGTCGTTGCGGCATTTGCTCCGTCAGATACTGCGGTTACCACCTGACGCAGTGTCTTGGTACGGACATCTCCCGCCACATACAATCCCGGCTGGACGCTTCTATCATGGTCACCATTTTTTGTTGCAGCATATGTGATGCCGTCCTCACCTGCCACTACATATCCTCTCTCATCGAGCTGCACCAGATTCTTTATAAGCTCTGACTGCGGTACTGAGCCGTATGCCACGAATACTCCGTCTACAGCCAGTGTCCTGCCACTTTTAAGCTTTATGCCTGTTGGCTTTTTTTCTCCATATATTTCTGTCACTGTTTCGTTTAGGACAAGCTCTACATTTTCTTTCTGCTTTAAGAGCTCAACTGTGCTCTGCGCACCGCGGAAGCTGTCTCTTCTGTGAACCAGATAGACCTTCTCACATATATCGGACAGATATAATGCATCATCCAAAGCGGTATCTCCGCCGCCCAGCACTGCGGCTGTCTTTCCTTTATAGAATGCTCCGTCACAGATTGCGCAGTAAGATACTCCCTTACCGGTATACTCATCCTCTCCCGGCACTCCTGCCTTTCTCGGATATGCTCCTGCGGTATAGATGAGCGCTCTTGCCTCTGCTATCGTGTCATCATCGAATTTCACTCTGTATATCGCTGATTCTTCTTTCTCACCATTTTGCACTGCTTCTATCTGCACTGCTTCTTTTTCGATAAATTCTACATCAAGGGACACTGCATGCTCCCTGAATTTTTCTCCCAGGTCGTATCCGTTTATGTTGGGAAGCCCCAGATAGTTGTTCACATTTCCGCTCTCGGCTATCTGGCCTGTCCCCTCGTATTCTTTTTCTGCTACTGCCACATTCAGATTGGCTCTCTTTGCATATATTGCTGCAGACAGTCCTGCCGGACCACTGCCTTATTATTATTATATCAAACATGGAATTGGTTCCTTTCATCGTCCATTGAATTTTTTCGGTAACTTATTATATACATTATCCTTAAAAAATACAATAATACCGCCTGCTTTTATAAAACACCTTTATAAAAACAAGCGGTATCAATTTTATCTATCGTATATACATCCTGGCCTCATAAGGTCTGAGCACTGACATATCAGAGGTATCCTTATAATTTGATATCAGCACCTCCATGCCCTCACACTCCTTTGCAAGCGGCATTGGTATCTCCTTGTCAAAGAAATTGCACACAACAATCATGGTTTTTTCTTCATTCTTTCTGCTGTATGCAAAAATATTCTCATCATCCTCAAGTAAAAGTGTGAATTTACCATCAACAAATACCGGATAATCCTTTCTCAGCTGAACAAGCTTCTTGTAGCAGCTAAAGATTGAATCAGGGTCATCCACCTGTGATTTGGCATTTATTTTGTCGTAATTGTCATTTACTTTTATCCAAGGTGTTCCTGTGGTGAAGCCGGCATTTGCCGAGTCATCCCACTGCATAGGTGTCCTTGCATTGTCACGGCCCTTTGCGTAAATGGACTTCATGATTTCATCCTTTGAGTATCCTTTTCAAGGCGCTCATGTACATGTTTATGATTTCACAGTCCTTATAATCCTCGATATCATACTGTACATTTGTCATGCCCAGCTCCTCGCCCTGATAGATGTATGGTGTACCCTGCATGCCGTGCAGCAATATAGCAAGCATCTTTGCAGATTCCACTCTGTACTCCCTGTCATTGCCCCATCTTGACACGATACGCGGCAGGTCATGATTGTCCCAGAACAGACTGTTCCAGCCACAGTTGTAGAGCTCATTCTGCCAGTGAGCCATTATCTTTTTGAGCTTTTTAAACGGAAGCGGTGCAAGGTCCCATTTCTCGCCGCCCTCCTTCTGGTCAAGCCCTATGTGCTCAAACTGGAACACCATAGAAAACTCGCTGCCATCCGGATTGCTGTAAAGCTTTGCACGCTCTGTGTCTGCGCCCCATGCCTCACCCACGGTAATCAGGTCGCCCTTCTGGAATGTCTCCCTGCTCAGTTCCTTAAAATATTCCTGAAGCCTTGGTCCATTTATGGTGATTCTCTTGTCCGGCTCTTTTGCTATCTGGTCGATTACATCAAGTCTGAAGCCGCCGACTCCCTTGTCCATCCACCAGAGAATCATATCGTAGATTGCTCTTCTGACCTTTGGATTCTCCCAGTTTAAATCCGGCTGCTCCGGTAAAACTGATGGAAATAATACTGTCCGATTTCCGGCACATATTCCCATGCGCTTCCACCGAAACAAGCCTTCATATCACTTGGCGGCACGCTTCATCTCCGTCTCTCCAAATATAGTAGTCATGGTATGGATTGTCCTTGCTCTTTTTAGCCTCCTTGAACACCTGTGCTCGTTTGAAGAATGATTTAAGACAAGATCCATCATAATCCTTATATTGTGCTTCTTTGCCTCGTTTATGAGCTCCCTCCATATCATCGAGACTGCCAAACGTCGGATCAATATCCCTGTAATCCGAAATGTCATAACCGTTGTCCGCCTGCGGTGATTTGAATACCGGCGAAAGCCAGATTGCATTGATTCCAAGCATCTCAAGATAATCAAGTCTTTTGATGATACCCTGTAAATCACCAAAGCCGTCTCCGTTAGAATCCTGAAGCTCTTTGGATAAATCTGGTAAACTACCGCCTTTTTCCACCATTTTTCGTTATTGTTTTTGCTCATTATGCCCTCCTTGTCTCTTCATTATCTCTTTTAGTTATCTCTTTTAGCTGTCTCTTTTTGTAAAAATTCAGCCTGGTTTCTTTAATGCTGTATCAAATTATGCTATTTTACAAGCACCACCAAAACCTCACAGCTTTCAAGCTTAAGCTCGGATGCTCCCACTGAAACAGTGCTCTTTTCAGCATCATTTGTGTTGGACAAAAGCACCTTTTTCACACTGCCATCAAGCCTGATTTGTGCCTCTTTACTGCCAAAATTTGCCACAACCAGCACGCGCTTATTTTCATCCCCTCTGTAATAAGCCATAATGCCATCTGTATCCTCATATGCCGGAACACATCTGCCGTAGGTGAACAGCTCCTTAAATTCATCTGACTTTCGCAGTGCCACAAGCCTTCTGTAATAGTTCAAAACAGATGAAGGATCCTTTTCCTGCGCCGCAACATTGATAGCCTTATAGTTTTCATTGACCTTAAGCCATGGCTTTGCTGTGGTAAAACCGGCATTTGCCTCATCACTCCACTGCATAGGTGTCCTTGCATTATCCCTGCTCATCCTTCCACAGGCTGCAAGTGCCTGCTCCTTTGATAAGCCTGCTGCAAGTGCTGCCTTGTACTGATCCTTTGTGCTGATATCGTCATACTCATCTATACTGTTCCATTTTGCATTTTGCATACCGATTTCCTGTCCCTGGTATATAAACGGAATGCCTCGAAGCAGTACGCTGACAGTTCCTAACATCTTTATTCCGGCAGGATTTTGAGCATGCTTTGGTAAAAATCTTGAGGCACCTCTCGGCTCATCATGATTTTCTATAATATTGGCCTTAAGCGTACTTTTCTGTCTCAAGCTGTGAACCAAGAATGGTCTTTCTCCATGTATCAAAATCTATTTCCGGTGCATCATACCAGCCATGCTCTCCATCACTTAAGCACTGTGCACAAAAATCAAATATCGTTGAAAAATGCCCATTCTCACCGATAAACTCCGGCAGCTCCTCAGGCTTCATATTGAATACCTCGCCAACCGTAAATGCATCATACTTCTTAAATGTATTGTTCTTTAATTCCTCTAAGAGCTCTCCGACACCTTCTGCACTTTCAACCATCTTGTAGCAGGCAGCCAGTCCGTCCTCTGCATCCGGCTCAAAATCAGGGAAATCGAGATTTTTCTTTATATTGATTATCGCATCTATTCTAAATCCTGACAAGCCCTTATCAAGCCACCAGTTAATCATCTCATAAAGCTTTTGTCTTAGCTTTTCATTCTCCCAGTTTAAATCCGGCTGCTCCTTCGCAAACATGTGCAGATAATACTTGTCCGTGCCCGGCACCTTCTCCCAGCAGCTTCCGCCAAAATAAGAGCGGTAATTGCTCGGCGGATTGCCGTTTTTACCTTTTCTGAAATAAAAGTAATCAGCATACTCTCCATCCGGATCTTTAAGTGCCTTTTGAAACCATTCGTGCTTATCCGAGCAGTGATTTATTACCAGATCCATGATGATGTGCATATCACGCTTCTTTGCCTCGGCAAGGAGCTCATCAAACTCCTCCATAGTACCGAACTCTTCAGCTATCGCATAGTAATCAGATATGTCATAGCCCTGATCCACAAATGGCGATTTATATATCGGAGACAGCCATATGATGTCAATTCCAAGCGATTTTAAATAATCCAGCTTTGAAATGATACCTCTTAAATCTCCTATTCCGTCACCGTTTGTATCCAGAAAGCTCTTTGGATAAATCTGATATGCCACCTTGTCATGCCACCATTTTCTCTCCATAATGTGTACCTCTTATCTAATCATAAATTTTGCACTCATTTACATCTTGAGCACTTCGCCTTGATGTATTATACTGCTATTATAGAAAGTGTTTAGTATAAATTCTTGCAATATTTTTTTCATTTTATAACACAATACTGCTCTCATAATTTAAAGGGTATAATTTTAAAAGCTATGGAGAAACAACAATATGAAAAACAATAATCCGCCTGCTCGGCAGGAAGAAAACGCAAAGCAACGGAGAAGTATTTTTCCCCGTTCAGAAATATATAACAAGACTTGCAGCAGATTACCCTGTCATCACTACACACTGGCACGATGAGGCAGAGCTCACACTGATTACAAAGGGCTCATGCACCTATCAGATTGATTTGCTCGAATATGAAGCAAAGGAAGGCGATATCATCTTTATCCCGCCACTGCTGCTGCATTCCATTTCAATAAGGGACTGCGACGAATTTTACTCGGAAACGTATGTATTCCATATCAATTTTTAGGTGGAAACAATACCGATATATGCTCTTCAAGATATCTGACTCCGCTAATCAACCATGAGTTCGCCATGCCTTACCTGATTGCACCGAAGCATCCGGCATATTCATCCCTTTGCAAATGCTTCATGCGCATAACAAAGCTATACTCCAGTCAGGAATTCGGCTATGAGCTGGCTCTAAAGGCATTTCTGCTTCAGGCAATATTTCTATTGCTGCAATACAGTGAAAAAAATGCTGATTTTGGTGTCAACACACCCTCCGATAAGCTCAAAAATGTGCTCGATTACATCGAGGTGCACTATGCCGAAAGCATCCAGGTTGCAGAGCTTGCCGGGCTTTGCTATTTCAGTGAATACCACTTCATGCGTTTCTTCAAAAAACACATGAACATGACCTGCGTGCAGTATATCAACAATGTGCGTCTTGAAAAATCCGTGGAACAGTTCGAGCGCGGCAACACCTCAATTTTAGATGTCTCACTGTCTGTCGGATTTCACAATCTGAGCTATTTTCACAGGGCATTTAAAAAGAGGTATCATATGACACCTCTTTCCTTTATCAAAAGCCTTGAATAACTATTTATTTGCACGCAATCACTCTGAGTATATACTCATATGACCTCTTTGCAGAGGATATGGAAAGCCTCTCCTCAGTCGTATGGATATCATACATGTCCGGTCCCATTGATATGCAGTCGAGTCCTTCAATCTTGCCGCTTAAAAGTCCGCACTCGACACCGGCATGAATAGCCTCAACTGTAGGCTTTTTGCCATACATCTCCTCAAAAATCCGTACCATATCCTCGCGGAGCTTTGAATCCTTCTTGTACTCCCATGCAGGATAATCACCCTCAAATGTAACCTCTGCCGCAAAAGCGCCTGCTATGCATACAAGCTGGTTCTTAAGGCTTTTTTTAGCCACACCGACAGAGCTTCTGACTGCGTATCTTAAAGTGACAGCAGCATCGTCCGATTTTAAAACTCCCAGATTAAGCGAGGTCTCAACAAGCTTATCGATTTCCCGGCTCATTCTGATGATGCCGTTTGGCAGTGCCTCGATAAGTGCGATAACCCTTGCGCTGTCCTTTGCACTTATAGCTGACTCACTGCAGTCAGTCTCCTCTGACACAGTAAGCTCAAGTTCAGGATCAGATGTCTTAAACTCCTCCGCAATCTCAGCTGCTGCCTGTTCTATCGAATCCTTCACTGCCGCAGCCTCATCAGGTGCTACAATAATCTGTGCAGTACACTCTCTTGGAATGGCATTATCCTTCTGCCGCCCTCTATAGAGCTATAGCTACAGGTGACTGGATGCGTCGCGAAGCAGTCTGGACATAAGAGTATTGGCATTGCCCCTTCCCTTATCAATCTCTGAGCCTGAGTGTCCGCCAGTGAGACCTGATAAGCTCACAGTAAGCTTTGTTCCGCTCACTGTCTCTCTCTCTACAGGCAGCTTCACATCGGCTCTGCATCCACCGGCGCAGCTTGCGAGCATCACGCCCTCCTCCTCGCTGTCCATATTAAGAAGCTTCTTTCCCTTAAGCATAGACACATCGATGCCTGTAGCCCCCTCCATGCCGACCTCCTCGCATACAGTGCATACAAACTCAAGACGTGGATGTGACAAGCTGTCATCGTCCAAAATAGCAAGCGCATATGCCACCGCGATACCGTCATCTCCACCGAGTGTAGTGCCCTTTGCCGAGATAAAATCACCATCTATCAAAAGGTCCAGGCCTTCCTCGTCCATATCCTTATCACAGTCAGGTGTCTTCTCGCAAACCATATCCATGTGCCCCTGCAGTATGATTGGCTCCACATCCTCATATCCTTCTGATGCTTCCTTTATGATTATCACATTGTGAAGCTCATCCTGGTAATGCTCAAGGCCTCTTGCCTTTGCAAACTCCACCAGATAATTACTGATTTTCTCTTCCTTGTATGATGGATGAGGAATACTGCATATATCCTCGAAAAACGAAAAAACGTTCTTTGGCTCTAAATCTGTTAATACTCTCATTTTACTCTCCTTAAAAAAAGTCTGCCGACGAATCCGCCGACAGACATATTATAACACAATCCGGTATTTAATTGTATATGTATTATTCAAGTCCAAATCTTCTGATATTATTTTATTCCTATATTCTGATGCTCAGTAAAGTAATCGAGCCATACTTATAATTATTTTCCTGCATACAATTTGGTATCAATAAGATAAACTACCACATTATTATAGCCATAATAAATAACAATATCGACCAATCAAAATTCTTAAAATATTTCACTAAATCTATATTTTCTGTTATAAACCCAAGCACTATTACAGCAAAGGAAATAATTACCAGGATTGATTGTGATGCATGATATGAATATTTATAAAAAACACCTAATTGAAGCATAAAATACAAACAAAAAAATCAAAATTATGGAAGCTATTTTTATTAGCATATCTGTATTATATTCTACATTAAAGCCAATTGTTTGTATAACAATAAGCTTATTGAAGAAATTAATAACATAAAAATAATAAACACATGCTCTCGAGAATACAACTAAATATTTTGATACCGGTAATCTTCGAATAAAATCACGTGTATCACTGTTATCCTCAATACTCATAATTTTAGTAAATGGAAGTGATGTTACAAAAAAAGGCACTAAAAAAAATGTGAACAAAATATTTGTAGCGCCTTCATGCATTATAAGCCAGGTGGCCACCACTGCATAAACTACAGATAATAGAATCCATTTTTTGTAAATATAATATCTTTTTTAATTAATGCAAACATATTAGTCCTCACTCCTCTTTCTCATATATGAAAGTATATCGCTTAATAAAGCTTCCTTTACTTCTACATTGCAAGTCATTGCCAAATCACGATCCACAATATAGTAATCATGGATTGAAACACATTCTTTTGCCATCCCTGCATTCACAAGAATAACATACTGTTGCTGATTTAACTTGACATATTTTTTCTTTATTTCTTTTTATCACCTTGTAATACAATACGTCCATTATTTATGAAAATAACTCTATCTGCTATTTTTTCGATATCTTCTGTAATATGGGACGAGAATAACACGGAAGTATTTTTTTCTTTTGCAACACATCTTAGAATATCTAAGACTTCATCACGAACAATTGGATCTAATCCTGAGGTTGGTTCATCAAGTACCAATAAATCTGGATTTTTGCGAGTTCTAAACTCAAAAAATATTTAACCTTCATTCCTGTTGAAAGTTCTTTCATCTTATAATCTTCATCCAACTGAAATACATCTTTAAAATAGTAATAATATACTTCCTGATCAAATTTTTTCTTCATCACATCTTTTACAAAATTCGTCAAATCTCGAATTTTGATTTCATTGTAAACATTTTGATCCTGATTCATAAATCCAAGAACCAAAACATCGTCTAATTTTTTTACTACCTGATCATCTACTTCAAGTTGTCCCTCATCTGCATCAATTACTCCACACATGCACTTGATTAATGTTGATTTACCTGCTCCATTTTCTCCAATCAATGCAACAATTTCACCTTTGTCAATCTCAATTGATGTAGGCTGTAATTCAAATTTTTTATACTTTTTGCTAATATTAAGTCCTTTAATCATGTCTCTGTTTCCTTATATATCTGTACTATTTGTTTGTAATTGGATAGAGTATAACATAAATCTTGTATTATCGTACAATCAAACAGTTTATTATTTTTATATTTCATCTCTAATCATCATAAGTGCAAATCCGAGCAGATTCTGTCCTCTCTACTTACGTCTTCCGCAAGCTTCCTAACCTTCCCTGCATCCGCACACTGATAGCAGTTCTTCATCGCTTCATCATACGAAAAATCCACTGCATTACCCGCAGCTGTCACATCACACGTCCATGAGCCACACGAGCTGTGCACCTGCGTAATACCTGTGTATTCGATAAGCTCTCTCGCATTGGTATCATTCACGCCACTTCCGGCCAGAATAGTAATATCTTTTCCATATTGATTTTGAAGATGCTTAAGCTGTTTTCTTGCATCCCATACATTTACTGCTCCACCGCTTGTGAGGATACGATCTGCGCCTAGCCTAATAAGCTTCTCCGCTGCACTGTCCTGATTATCTATGCAGTCAAAGGCGCGGTGAAACACAGCTTCCCTGCCATACTTATGAATGAGCTCTTATCATTTCCTTTCGTGCGCTTTTTGTCAAGCATTTTTTTCCTCTGTCAGAAATCCAAACGCAATACCGTCTGCTCCATGCTCTAAAAGAATTTTGGCATCCATAAGCATAGTTTCGTATTCTTCATCCGAATAGCAAAATCCGCCGCCCCTCGGACGAACCATTGCCACTACCGGTATATTGCAGTTCTCCTTTGCATATATTAAATTGGCAAGTGTAGGTGTCAGCCCTCCCATATATAGTGCACTGTTCAGTTCAACCCTGTCTGCACCATTTCATATGCTGTTTTCACATCCGAAAAGCTGCCACAGCAGATTTCAAGCATCGGTTTCATCATACTTCCCACTCTTTCCGCTAAAATAAGGCTTAACCTTCACACAATACATGTGTGACCGACAATAATTACATAAAACAGTTTTAAGATAATCAATATTCATTGACCACAATCTCGAATACTCCGTCCTCATTAATTTTTAACCTCAATGACTTAACATATTTATTGTAAAAATCCTTCATTTCTCGCTCTGTCGATGTAATTTTAGTCCTCTCGTATATCTGTCTTGTCATCTCCCAGCCATTCTTTCCGACAATATCATTTGTCAGATTTTTCAATTCATTTATCATGACTTTTTTCTTTAAATCACTTGCATTTCCTGTATAGAAATCGTCTATTGAACAGTGAAAATTACATCGTTTTGTAAGTGCATCCTTGATTGACTGTCCGCACTTGCTATATTCGTACATCACGAGGAAATGAGCATCCTTTACAGATGAAATAAGTCCCCAGTAATCCGAATCACTTGAGCACAAAATAAACGAGTCTATGTTGTCCTTATAATATGCCTCACACACTCCCGCAGTCATCTTTATATCAACAAGCGACTTCCGGTCTGTCACACGCTCCACCTCCTCATGGAATACAGGGATATGTATGAATTTTTCCAGCCAGTCCCATCCACAGGATGTATGATAATCATCATAGAGTATAATTTTTCTATTTTGGACATTTGCTCAGAATTTAAGTTTTTTAATACTCCATACAGCTTGTATACATCAGAATTTCACAATCCACAACTATCACAACACGCATGCTTTCACGGATAAACTCATATATATTTTCCTTTGTATCTTCCACTGCATCCCTGTATTTTGAACCGTCGTTGAAATAATCACCATGCTGTCTGTATATTGTCTTTAAAATCCTTCCGTCAGAATTGAGCAAATTTCCCCTGCCATCCGGGCGCCAGTGGATATACATCCCATATGGATACTCTTTTCTGTGCTCTTTATAGACAGTAAACTCTGCCTTTAGCTTCTTTGGCTTTTCATAATCCACTATGACAAACAAATCCCTGATATACTCCCATTTTATCCAGTCTGGGAAAAGCTTTTTACATGCATCCACGTGCTCATTTATCAGCTTGTTAATATGTACGCAATACTTGTCAGCCGATGAATTATACAATATAATATGCACTTCCCAGCTCTCAAGCTTATTTATATTCTCTGCATCAAACCACTCCATCCTGTTTATATTACCCAGATTATATTTTATTTCATTGTCTGTTTTTTATAGTTGCGCAGCAGACCTGTACGCGCCTTACACAGATATCTGAGTATCCTCGCATTTTTATTTTCTCTTAAGCTGTTTAAAAGCTCCACATACTCATCACTGCACATATGATCAAGTATCTCATTTCTGACACCTATAAGATACGACAGAATCGTCACAAGCTCATATTTCTGTACTGTTTTATATTCCTTTTCCTCTGTAAATTCAGAATCCAACGCATATGCTTCTTCATCTGTTTCTTGTATCACATCATTAACTTCATCAATATCTGATTTATTTATTTCAATATCTGCCAACTCTATTCCCCCTTCATTTTCAAGATATATTAAAATTATATCATATGTTGCACTCTTTGTATTGTTAACATTTACTTAAATCTATATTATTTGCCATTTTCTCCTACACATGCTACAATACCTTTGTCCGGATTAATGGTGATTATTATCAGACACTTTTTAGTAGACAGCGAAAATGTCAACGACAACTGGCTGATGCTGTTTGATATGGCAGATGAGGACGATGAAATTATCGTTTTTTACACTAAGAAATCCCCTCACATGTCATACATGTCAGTCATCAGACTTATGGAAAATAACAAAATAAATATCCGATTTGAGGAATCCTATGAGGCACGAATGCCCTTGATTTTCAGCTCGTATCATATATGGGATATCTGATGGGATGCGCTGGTTCATTCAGTGAAAACAAATGTGATGCTGCATCAGCCGAGTCATGTGCTGATGAGTACATCATAATGAGCAATGACACAGGCTATGACCCTGCTGTAAGGTTCTGGAAAGATAAGGGATTCGCTGTACGCAGATTCAATGTAAATTTCTGCAAACAGGCTGTCCAGCGAAGAAAAAACATCAAGTATCAGGTAGTAGCAGATATTCCGTCCAAGGAAGATAACGTCAATAACAATACCAATATCAATACCGATACTGATACTGATACCGATGCTATCACCGCAAAGTCTTACAATCTGAATGAACTTATCGATGGCAATCATAGCAGCTATACAGACAGTGAACCGTTAGGTGATGAGCTTGCAACTAACGATGACTTACCGTCAAGTGATAAGCTTATGACTAATGATGACTTACTATTCACTGACGAACAGACACCTCATAACGGTTCTGGTAACAGCTCAAATAAAAACGAAGCAGATGAGGCTAAATTCTCAACGGACAGCATTGATACATCAGATATTTCTGAAGTATCGGCAGTATCCGAAGACTTCGACCATTTTGAGGTAGATTCTTTCCTAAACTGCATGGGAAAAGACAATCTGCTCAAGCTTCATGAGACGCTGGTTCATGTTTATGGTATGAAACAGGGTCAGACAATTTATAAAACCATAAAAGACAAATCCTACTCTTTTACGCCTGAAAAGCTCACGCGTAAAAAGAAGGTAGAGCGTTTTACAGGTATAATTTTCGCACACAGTGATATTAATGATCCCGGAAATTTTGTTGATTTTCTTGAAAAAAACAAGAATAAAACAAAGAATCTCAATGGCATAAGATCTGCCATCACAAAGAGCTACGGTGAGACAGATGGTCTGAAATATTACAGCCTTTTCAAGCCATATTTCAAAATTATATCTGCACTGAAATAACGCCCTTTATTTTACAACAGAAAGGTAATCCGGATAAAACAATTGAGGCACGGAATTAATACTCCGTGCCTCAATTATGTTATTTATTTGATATATTAAACCATATCTTCTTGTTTCTACCGAGACTTTCATAAAACGGTTCTCTTGCAACAAGAAAATCAATAATTACATTCGTATCAATCAATACTACCATATCTTTCCTTTCTTGCGGCTTCCAACTCTGCATCCGGATCAAAGTCATCCGGCAAATATTTTTTGCCTCATATCTTGTCACTACCAGTTCTTTAAACGCATGCATTTTTCATCGGATTTCTGAGACGGATAAATAACACTGGTATATGTTTTCTTTGGTATTAATCGTTGAATCACTTCGAGTAAAAAACCTACATTATCATCGGACATATCCTGAATCATCCGAACAGCCTGCTCCTGTAACATAGTCATGTGATACACCGCCTTTCCTCATTACCTTACAAAAATTATCATTTCTTGATTTAATTATAACCTCTTTACACTAATTTCTCAATCAATATTTACTTTATGACAATAGCAAATTTTGGAGCTTCCATATAAAACAATGCTGGAAGAAGGGTGGTGTTCACGAATAAAGTTCCTGCAAAGATTGATGCGGTTTAGGCTTTTGTGCCACATTTGCTCTTTTATGCAATAATATCTTTAAACGACTGTTTTTCGGTCATATTCATAAATTTATCCAGATTTACAACATTTTCGTTGAATAGCATCAGCATCTGTCTGCCATCAGCCATGGATACAGCCGGTCGGCATGAAATGTCCAAGATCCATCTCTTATAATCCAATTAAATTCTATCTCGCCGAGATATCTTTCCATGGTTGAATCAACCGTGCTCTGATCAAGTCCTGCAAGAAACAAATCGGTTGGTTCATATAGATATGGGCATGTATGCGAAAGTACTAAATCAAACGGTGCCTCATTTCTGCACAATTTTCTTCCGAGCTCCATTTCTTTTTCGTTTAATTGCTCATCCTTATACCACGTCAAATGTCTGGCTTGACGATAGTACTTGTCCACGCTGTAAGCACCGGGCAGAGATAGAGTTTTATAAGACTTAAAATTATATACTGCCGGTCCGTCTGCTAAATACTCAATGTGAGGGAATTCTTTCTCAACAAATATGGAACCATCATATTTTGATATTGTTTCCCAGCTGTCAGGATTTTTGTCTATAACCGTTTTTACTCTTGCTTCATGATTTCCTCTTAGACATATAAAGGTAAATGGCAGTTTTGAAAGCTCTGATTTGAATTTGTGGTCTCTCTGACCAGTGAGAGCAAAATTTGCACCAACATCACCAAGCAGAATCATATAGTTTTCTGATGAATCCAAACTCAATCTTTCCTTATTTTTTGATAAAAATAGTGAACCGGCTGTGCGCTGCCATGTATATCACCCAATAAAAACCATTGTTCATTCATCACATTATCTCCATTTTACTAATTATAATGCCATATTTAGGCTTTGGTCTTCCATATAAAACAATGATGGAAGAGTAGTGTATTTTAATATATCCGTAAACTATCATTTTATATTATGATACTTTTCGATAATTTCTTTCAGACTCCTTGGCTCATAATCAATCCATGCTTCATACAGCCCACATTGTATGCCTGTATTGGCTTATCACCTACATGCCTGCAATTATTCGCTTCCATACCAGTCAGACACTTTTGAAAATATACATCCTCTGCACTGTTGTGGGTGTGACCGTATAACAGGATCGTACCTTTATTCATGCCTTTCCATGAAAATATAGGATAGTGACACAGCACAAGGTCATAATTCTTACCACCGTATGAGTCATGTATCTCTCTGTAATCGCATATATCATAAAAAAGCTGCTTATATCTGTAATCAGACACATCATCATGGTTGCCTTTAACAAGGATTTTTTTACCTTTTAATGTAGCAACAAGTGCTATGAAACAATGCGTTCTAAATCTTTAACGAAACAATATTCAGTTTTTTTCGGATATCCTTACGTAGAGATGTAATTAGATATACTTATTAAAGCATCAATATCCAATCAAAAAAAGCTTTCCCTCCATTCTCATAATTCCCTCTATTACCATTATTGATTGATTCTTGTGCTATTTTTTTAGCCTCCTCAATGTTATTCATATTAATGTAGGCTAACACTTTAGTACTTCCTCATCCATACCATCTTCATAATCAATAATATACTCATCAATATCATACTTTTCCATAAAATTATGACTACACTCATCTACTAATCCCAAAAGGTATTCCGCTTGCTCATCATATTTATCTGTAAGGTCTACTTCCCCCTTTTTTAATAAAATCGAAGGAGCCTTAAAAGCACCACTTGCCCTTAATGAATTACTCTTTTTGCTATTAGTTGGCATTTGCATAACCTTCCAAAAAATGTCATCATAATTATAATTTTTAATATAGATTCTATAAACTAATTTCTGCGAATTTACAACAAGAAAATCACAATGAATAAATGCATTATCCTTTACACTATAAATGATATTTGTTTTTGTTTTATATCCTCTTCTATCTGAAGATATATATTGCATTAATTAATTGCTTTTGTTGGTTTTTATCTAGCTTCATCTGCTCCCTCCTGCGAAACACAATATTGTATCTTTACACCAAGTTCAGCAACTTGATTTTGAACTGACTGTAAAAACTTTTCTGCATTAGCGGTTAAATTATATAAGAAATGAATTTCTATAATTCCATATGTTATATTTTCTCCTTTGTAGATATCTTCATACTGCTTCTGTTCAAGAAAGGTGATATATACATTAATCTTTTCTTGCAACATTACTAAATGCTGATATTCATCTCTCCAGTCCATATGGTCAGCTATCAGTAAAATTATTCCATTATTATCATCCGTTAACGCTATGCCATCTACTGTTTTATTATCAACTATCGACATAATACCTCCTACTCTGGTCGAATTATTGTTACTTTTGTACCTGGCGGAATCTGGTATCCTCCAGAGAATATACCTTTTCCTTTTCCAACAACAGTTGCTCCACTTTCAAAAATCTCAGGAAATGCAATTTTTTGATTACTTGTTAGCGGTGCTGTCAATGATGATTTATATTCATTTATTACAACATTTCCATTTGCCCTATTCTGAGCTAATACATCAGCCTTACTACCACTCTGGTCTCTATATTCCCTGTTACACTCTCAACAACATTACCTTTCACACCTTTGTTTGACCAGCCCAATTTTGCATCTGCCATATTCAGTCCTTTTGCTGATCCCGTCGATGCCAGTATTCCGGCTATCATTCCAAGTGTTTGGTTGTTTGTTTATCATATACCAGGTTAGATGCTCCATATCCTGCCAGAGTTGATACACCTTCTTTTCCAAGCATAACAGTCCCTGATCTGTATTCATAAGGATTATTATACTCATTTTTGTCTCTTACTCACAAAAATCCGACAAACGACACGATTTTCGTGACGGATGATATATAATTCCACTTAACAGGTACAATAAACGCACCCTTAGCAACATTATGTGCTTGGAGTGCGTTATGTCAGCATATTTATTTTGCAATCTTCGTTCGTATACACAACTTGGCAAATTTCGCTAGTGTCTATTAATTAACATCATGAATTCTTAATTACTTCGAAACCGCCATGATGATTAATTAATAGACGTGCAGGAGTTGTAGGCTGTTTGGAGTCCGAAAGTATAACCATAATTGAATTAATCTCTTTCATAAAATGATTTGTGTTCTTTAATTACATTCTTTCCAAAATCAGAATTCGCTGAAACTATATCTAACATCTTATCTTTTAGAAATTCTACTGCAGAAATTTCCAATTCTTGGATATAGAATATTAGGATCTTCTTTTGAATCCAATATTAGTAAATAGCTTCCCTCTTCGCCTCTTACCATCCATAATAAGAATGCCTTATCAACGCTTTTTTCCTTATCAAAATATATACATAGATTATTAATCAATTCAGTTGGATATTCAGCTGGAATACCTATAAGCACCTGTTCTTCTTTTTTAATTATGCAATCATTTTCCAAACCATCAAGCATTGGAAGCGTAATCACAATATTTGCACCAAAAGGATTTATTACAATTCCTGAATATACATCTCTCGCTTCCTTCATGATGCTCTGAAAATCCTTATAACCAAAAATAACCGTTTGCTGTTCTTTGGATGAATTCCATTTATATAATTCTTTCCAGTCAGTAAATGCCATTAAAAACTTATTACCTTCTGTGTCTTCGATATGCTTTACAGATATTGAAGACCCTTCTCCCACAACTATTTCTTTACCATCTCTGGTACTATTCTGTAATTGAATATCTGCAGGACACAATAATTTAGCTTGTGCTAATTCTTCAAAAAACTTCTGTTGTGTTGCATTATTGTTACTTAATCCTTCAATTGCACTGACTAATTTAGGATTACTAATTGGTTCATTAATATTCATGTTTCCCTATCTCCTTCTGGTGATATATTCCATCAGCAAACTTACGGACAAAACCTTTTGCTGGGAAATCAGGATATTTAAATTCCCAAAGACATCCACAGCAAATACACTTG
>ENA-OQHP01000195-OQHP01000195.1-human-gut-metagenome-genome-assembly--contig:-NODE-195-length-20441-cov-1.303485_pt1 | contig 20441 bp, 28 predicted proteins | sample MGYA00242563_ERZ504717 | MGnify/ENA primary metagenome ERZ504717 (study PRJEB26092, sample SAMD00036212) | human gut metagenome | host: Homo sapiens | study: EMG produced TPA metagenomics assembly of... | reverse complement strand
TCTTTCCGCTATTGAGGGCTTAAAGGGAGTGGATAGCTCGCAGATAGAGGCTGTCAGGAAAAATATCCAAAGCATTAAAACACAGATAAAAGACCTTAAGTCTGATACTGAATTGACGGCAGATAAGCTAAAGCTTCTTAAGGAGTCGATAAAAGCCGATGTGTCAAGTGCCAAGTCTGCAATAGATACACTTAAAAATACATTTGACCACAGCGTGTCACCGAATCTCACAGGAGCGGTATATGATATAGAATATGCGCTTATTGAGACACAGTCCATGCTTGGTTCTCTGGTACAACCAGCTTCCCGGATATACAAAAACACTCAATGATTATTCGGCAGTACTTAAATCAGGAAATGTAGATATTGTAAATACAAGACAGTATGTACAGCAGATCAGAGAAGGTTTACAGAATGTTATATCAGGATTTGATAATTTATCAAACGATGAGCAGTTTAATGAGATTGTAAAGCTGCTTCAGACAGATCCGACACTCATTGCGCAGTTTGTGACATCACCGTTGTCTATGGATGAGCAGAAGATATATGAGATATCCACATATGGCTCAGCCATGGCACCGTTTTACACAGTGCTGGCTCTGTGGGTGGGAGGTCTGATAACTGTTGCACTTGTGAAAACAAAGGTAAAGGACACTGACGATATAAAATCACTTGGCAAAGTAAACAGCGTACATAAGTTTTTTGGCAGATATATCACATTTTTCGTGATAGGACAGCTGCAGACACTTGTGACGGTACTAGGTGATTTGTTCTTTGTCGGAATACAGTGCAGGCATCCGTTCCTTTTCTGGTGTGCAAGCGCACTGACAAGCTTTGTATTCACGCTTCTTATGTACTCACTCACAGCAGCCTTGGGCAATGTGGGACAGGCTGTAGCAGTAGTCATTATGGTCATTCAGGTGGCAGGCGCAGGTGGCACATTCCCGGTTGAGGTGCTGCCACAGGTGTACAGAGCACTGTATAAGTCATGCCGTTTAACTATGCCATGAATGCCTAAGAGAGTGCGTGGGAGCATGTACCGCTTTTGATTATTGCAAGGCATCTTGCGATTCTTCTTATATTTATAGCAATATCGCTTGTGATCGGACTGCTGCTTGGGCATCCGTTTGGAAAGCTTAATACAGCTATTGAAAAAAGTAAGAAAAAGTCAGGCCTTATCTTATAATAGTAAAAAAAGCTATATAGAACTTAAGTTATGGTTAGTATAAAAAATAGTACTAGACATTTTTTTTTCTATTGTACTAGAATGAGCATAAATGATAGTAGACCCGATATATGATAACGCTAGGTTATATCGGATCCGTAAAGAAACGGAGGATATAAAGATGGAAAAGAAGGATATCGATTGGTCAAACCTTAGTTTTGGCTACCAGGAAACAGATTACAGCTATGTTTCTAATTATAAAGATGGAAAGTGGGACGATGGACAGCTCACAAAGGATCATACAGTGACACTTAATGAGTGTGCAGGAGTATTCCAGTATGCACAGACATGCTTCGAGGGACTTAAGGCATACACAACAGAGGATGGCAGAATTGTCTGCTTCAGACCTGACTTAAACGCACAGCGTCTTAAGGATTCATGTGAGAGACTTGAGACTGCTGTCATTCCGGAGATAGATTTGTAAAGGCAGTTGAGGAAGTAGTAAAGGCAAATGCTGCATGGGTTCCACCATACGGCTCAGGCGCTACACTCTATATCAGACCATACATTATGGGAACAAATGCGGTAATCGGTGTTAAGCCTGCTGATGAGTATCAGTTCAGAATCCTTGTAACACCTGTAGGACCATACTTCAAGGGTGGCGCAAAGCCAATCACAATCCGTGTATCAGACTTTGATAGAGCAGCACCTCACGGAACAGGACATATCAAGGCAGGACTCAACTATGCAATGAGTCTTCATGCTATTGTAGATGCACATGCACAGGGCTTTGCAGAGAATATGTACCTCGATCCTGCAACACGTACAAAGGTAGAGGAGACAGGTGGAGCAAACTTCATCTTTATCACAAAGGATGGCACATTTGTTACACCTAAATCAGACAGCATCCTGCCATCAATCACACGCCGTTCACTGATGGTAGTTGCAGAGAAGTACTTAGGACTCAAGGTAGAGCACAGAGAGGTACTCTTTGATGAGGTAAAGGATTTTGCTGAGTGTGGACTCTGTGGAACAGCAGCAGTAATCTCACCGGTAGGAAAGATTGTAGACCACGGCAAGGAAATCTGCTTCCCAAGCGGTATGGATGAGATGGGACCTGTCACAAAGAAGCTTCGTGACACACTTACAGGCATTCAGATGGGCCATATTGATGGACCGGATGGATGGGTTCACGAGATTAAGTGTGATTAATAATAAGAATATACATTTATAATAAAGCACCGGGTATTATGTTACGTCGTAATATCTGGTGCTTTTATATTATTTTATGTGGCATAACAAGACGATTTGTGCTAATATATCTTATATGTATGCAAATGTTTATAAAAGACTGGAATAGCTATATAAAAGCAAACAAAGAGATACGGGATAATTAAATGGACGAGTATGAAAGAATAAGACAGAGAAAGCGCGAAGAATCATAGAAAGAGACACCGCGCCCAGGTTAGAAGAAAGCAGCTTATTGGCAATGGCATTGTTATAGGCATGATAATACTTATAATTGCAACGATAATCATTGTGGGAGCTTTAAGGGGCAAAAAGGCAAAGCAGGAAGAAGTAAAGGCAGAGGTGACCAGTACTCTTTACAATCCTATACAGCCAAAGCTTGATGTACAGTTGCTGACACCCAATCCGTATTCCAGACCACAGAAGGCACTTGAGAAGGTAAACGGCATAGTTGTCCATTATACAGCAAATCCGGGTACGTCAGCCAGACAAAACAGAGACTATTTCAATGGCCTGGCAGAGACCAAAAAGACCAAAGCAAGCTCACACTTGTTATAGGATTAGAGGGTGAGATAGTGCAGTGCATACCTTGCAATGAGATATCGTATGCATCTAATAACAGAAACAGTGACACAATATCGATAGAGTGCTGTATAGAGGATGAGACAGGAAAGTTCAACGACAGCACATACCAGTCGCTCATAGAGCTCACCACATGGCTTATGGGGCGGTATGATCTGAGTGCTGATGATGTAATAAGGCACTACGATGTGACAGGCAAGAAGTGTCCGCTATATTTCGTGGAGCATGAGGATGCGTGGGAGCAGTTTCACAAGGATCTGGATACATACATCGAAGAAAATGGTGTGCCAAAGGAAGAGGCAAGCCAAAACTGACAATATACAATAAATTAAAGGATGATTTAAAAAATGAAGGAAATTATCGGAAATCTGTTAAAAAAGAGAGTGTACGTCAGAATCTGAGCAGCCTCAGACAGGAGATTAAAGATGAAAATGCATTAGCAGAGGCTCTAAAGCTGCTTGCAGGAGAAGATGAGCTGCTTGTGTCGTTTATGGGAGCAGAAGATGCAAAAACCAGAAAGAACGCAGCGCTTCTGATAGGAGATCTTCATATGTCACAGCTTTCTGATGAGGTTTTAAAGCATACGAGGCTGAACAGATGCGCTTTGTAAAGGGCTCATATCTGGCGGCGCTGTCACAGCTGGACTGCAAAGAGCTCTTGCCACAGCTTATGGAACGTGCAAAAGAGCTTGAGCATATGACGGTCACAGCTGAAAATAGGAAGCATATTGAGGAAGAATTAAACGAGATAAATAAAATCCTGATTAAATATAATGGGATAAAGCACCATACACCTGTGCTCGAGGGAGTAAAGGCTGAGCTGCTTCTGATGACAAACCGCCTTCACAGAGAGGTGGTACGACGTCAGATACCGGTTAAGGATACAAAGCTGCATCCGCTTGGAGTGCTTGTAAAGACTGACAATATACCTCTTATCATGCAGGTGCGCACATTCAGAAAAATGTACTTTACCATACATGCAGCATCGCTTCTGCCAAAGGATGCACAGAAAGCAGCCGGACTTCTTGCAGAGTCAGATATGTATGATATATTAAGACGCATGCACCTAGAGGGTGGTCCGTTTTACTATCGTATTGAGAGCACGGCAGATGCGGCGTACCAGAGCAGGCTTGCGAAAGCTATCGATATGCATTTTGCGGGCAGGATGATCAATTCGCCAAATGATTACGACGTGGTGATTAAGCTCATACCGACAAAAAATGACAATTATTTTGTCTGCATGAGATTATGTTCTATACAGGATAATAGATTTGCATACAGAAAGAATGTGCTTCCTACGTCGATGCATCCGTTCATCAAGCGGCACTTAATTGTTTCACTTGCAAGCCGTAATCTTAAGGAAACGGCACAAATCATGGATCCGTTCTGCGGAGTTGGTACACTGCTTATAGAGCGCGCACATTTAGTTCCGGCACGCGAGATATATGCTACAGATACCTATGGAGATGCAATCACTATGGGCAGAGAGAATGCTGCGTTTGCCAAAACAAGAATTAATTTTATACACAGGGATTTCTTTGATTTCAGACATGACTACAAATTTGATGAGCTGATTACGGATATGCCGGTTCGTAACCGACAGACCAAGGCGGAGATGGAGCTTTTTTACGAGAGGTTTTTCGACAAGGCCGCAGAGCATCTGGTATCCGGCGGAATCATAGTCATGTATTCAAATGAGATTGGGTTTGTGAAGAAACAAATCAGGCTGCGTGTCGAATACCGTCTGCTTCAGGAGACATGTATTCTCGATAAGAATGACTTTTATTTGTTTGTTATCAGATATGAGGATTGATTTGCGTGAGTTTTTAGGAGGAAAATATGTCAGATTCCAAGCTTTTTCAAAAAATACAGGATTATTTCTGCATGGTCAACGGAATATATTTGTCGTGTCTGACAAAAAAGGATGGAGTCATGACAGAGGTGTGTCAATGTAACGATAAATGGAAGAGTATGCTTACCTTTATTGGTGAGGAAAAATACGAAAACCTTCTTTTGAGACTGTCGGACTGCAGGGTTGAGAATCTCATAGATGAACCTCTGGATAAGGACTATATCAGGCTGTATGGTCTGATTGTAAGAGTGGACAATACCCACGATATATATTGGATTATAGCTGCGGTAATTGATGAGCAGATGTCTAATGATGAGAGAAACCTGCTTCCTGATGGCATAATTATTACCAGTGAAGCGCGTCTTAACAGAACAATTGAGTTCCTGGAAACTATGACCAGACAGCTTTTGATCACAAAGAGAGAATGAGGATGCTGCGAATGAGGCACTTTCGCTTATCAGGAAGTCAGATGAGGAAATCAAGAAACAGTTTCATATGCTTGAGGCTATCAATTCTGTTATAAAACTGCTTGAGATGGATGGAAGCTTTACTGATATGGCTCAAAAAGCACTGGAGAGTGCAGTTACTACCATAAAGCTTACCGGTGCTTTTATCATCCGCAAAAACGTGGACGGCATGCATTTGGATGTGATTGTAAGCTATGGCAGAAAGCCGTTTGATACAATATCAATTACCGAGGTGCCTTTTTTCACCGGAAAGCCTTACATTATATCATCAGACTCTGTGATGCCGGAGAAATTCCGCCTTTTCATGGAGAAGCAGGCTATGAGGGCAGCTATATTCCAGCCTGTAAATATAGATAACAGGACTCAGATGTATGTGTGCTTTTTGATGAGAAGGATGACAGAAGCTGGGAAAAATATGATGTGAAGTTTTTTAAATGATACGAAGCGCGTCATTCAAAGTATTCTCACAAAGATAACAACCAACTCGCTTGCAGGCTCCTATGCTTCGCTCGAAGCGATACTGGAAAACTCCGGCTGCGGTATATACGTGGCTGATATGTCTAAGTCAGAGATACTTTACATGAATAATTACTGTAAGCAGCTGCTTTCAAATATTATCGAACAGAACAAGCTGGAAAATATATTTTTCCCATACTGCAGAGAGCCGGAGCTTTACAGAGGTCTACGTGACGGAGGAGGACAAGTGGTTTGATATTCATCGCACAGGCATAGCGTGGGTGGATGGCCGCAAGGTGCAGCTTGTTACAATGTATGATATCACACAGAAGAAGCGTTATCAGCAGCGCATTGAGAACCAGGCCAATAATGATTTCCTGACAGGGCTATATAACAGGATGAGATGTGAGCAGGATCTGGCTAAGTTTATAGATGATTCAGTGAAAAACGACACCAGAGGTGCGATGATTTATATAGATCTGGATGATTTCAAGCATATAAATGACGGGCTTGGCCATCAGTACGGAGATGTGCTTTTAAAAGATATATCGCATAGCCTGACACAGGTGAAGGGAATTGAGAACCACTGCTACAGGATGGGTGGCGATGAGTTTATCGTCATAGTGACAGGCAGCTCTGTTGACAGGCTGGAGAGTATCATTAATGATATACAGCAGATATTTGTCAGACCGTGGTTCTTGAAGGGAGAGGACTATTACTGTACAATAAGTGCCGGAGTGGCATTTTTCCCGACAGATGCAAGAACTGTGGAGGATGTCATAAGAAGAGCTGATATAGCTCTTTTCAATGCTAAGAAAGAAGGAAAAAACCGTATAGAGTTCTACAACGAGGGTATTGATGGCACAAGCACAAAGCGTCTTGACCTGGAAAAGCACATGAGAAAAGCCACGATGAATGAGTGCGATGAGTTCACCGTGTATTTTCAGCCGATTATAAACGTGAAGGGGGAGGATGTCTGTGCAGGTGCAGAGGCTCTTGTCAGATGGAATTCAGCAACCATGGGCTTTATAAATCCGGTTGACTTTATACCGCTTGCTGAGTATCTTGGGCTTATAAACCCAATCGGGGAGCATGTATTAAGAGAGGCGGCGAAGCACTGCAGGTACTGGAATGACATGGGACATCCTGACTACAAGGTCAACAGTAATACTGTCTGTGGTGCAGCTGCTGCAGAATGACATAGTTAAGAAAATCAAAGGCATAATTGACGAGGTGGGCATAGAACCGGGAAATCTGTGTCTTGAGGTGACAGAGAGTCTGGCAATCAATGACATGGTGCGCATGAAGCGGATACTCAGTGAGATAAAGGCGCTTGGTGTTAAGGTTGCACTGGATGATTTTGGTACAGGATATTCATCACTCAACCATATCAGGGAGATGCCTCTTGATATCATTAAAATAGATAAATGCTTCATTGAGCATCTTGGGGAGGATGATTTTTCTGATGCATTTGTCAAGATGGTTACAGAGCTTGCCAACACAATAGGAGTACATGTCTGCGTGGAGGGAGTTGAGACTGACAGGCAATATGCTATTATTAAGAAGATGGGAATATATTACATACAAGGGTATTTCTTCGATAAGCCAATGTGCATAGAAAGCTTTGAGGAGAAATATATCTGACGAAGAAGGTGTAACATGCACGAAGAAGATATAGAAAAAAGCACATGCTATTCATTTTGGATATACCAATCTCGGCACAGGTGGTATCTGTAGCTGATGTATATGATGCCCTGACAAGCGATCGTGTGTACAAGAGAGCGTTTTCACATGAAAAGGCAATGCAGATGATTCTGGATGGAGAGTGCGGACAGTTCAATCCTGTTCTCCTGCAGTGTCTGGTCAATATACAGGATCGGATAAAGGCGGGGCTGGACTAGCTTAAATGCATAGTAAATGAAAAATATATGTAAAAATAGAAATTAAGTGTTGACATATTTGGTTTGATTTGATATTATATCAAAGTCGCGTGAGACAAGCGACAGAAAATCAAATATATGCGGAAGTGTCGGAACTGGCAGACGAGCAAGACTAAGGATCTTGTGATTATTGCAATCGTGTGGGTTCAAGTCCCATCTTCCGCATTATAAAACTAAAAAGGGTTAAGCCTTAGGGCTTAGCCCTTTTAATTTTAGAAGCGGAAGCGGACCTTGTCCCCATGGGTCCAAGGTCTCCGCTCCGCTTCGGTCGTTGCAGGACAGACGTCCCCCGGACGTCTTGCAACCCATCTTCCGCAAGGCTCCGGTTGTTGCAGGGCAGGCTCTCTATAATGATAAGACAGGAAAGGTAGGATTTTATGATTAGATTTAATAACGATTATAACCGCGGTGCATTTGATTGCATTTGAAGGCACTGGCAGATACAAATACAACCAGCTATCCGGGATATGGTGAGGATGAGTGGTGCGATAAGGCTGAGCAGATTATTAAGGGGCTTATTGGCAGAGATGATTCCATGATTAAATTTATTCCGGGTGCGACACAGGCAAATTATGTTGTGGTTGCGGCGGCGCTTTCACCGGTGCAGAGCGTGATTGCAGCGGATACGGGACATATCAATTGCCACGAGGCAGCTTCTATTGAGAATACAGGTCATAAGATTCTTGCGCTTCCTAACACGGATGGTAAAATCAGTGCTGCGCAGATTGAGGCGTGTGCCGCAGAGTATTATGACAATGCAAAGCCTGAGTATCTGACAGAGCCAAAGATGGTTTATATTTCATTTCCGACTGAGCAGGGTACTCTTTACACGAAAAGAGAGCTTTGCGATATCAGTGCTGTCTGCAAGAAATACGGCATGTATCTGTTTGTTGATGGTGCGAGAATGGGATATGGACTGGGCTCAGATAAAAATGACCTTACACTTTGTGATTTTGCCATGCTTTCGGATGTTTTTTATATCGGTGGCACAAAGTGTGGTGCGCTCTTTGGCGAAGCGCTGGTTATAAATGCTGAGGATATCAAGTATCGTTTTAAGGCTTATATGAAGCAAAACGGTGCAGTGCTTGCAAAGGGCTGGCTGATGGGCTTGCAGTTTGCCACTATGCTTGAGAATGGCGATTATTTTGAAAAGACAAAGCGTGCTGATGAGCTTGCCATGCAGATTAAAGAGGCATTGAACAGAAAAGATACCGTTTGGGTTGAGAGCTTTACAAATCAGCAGTTTGTGATTTATCGGATGAGCAGAAGAAGACACTTGCCGAGAAATACTATTTTGAAGAGATGGGAAGAGAGAAGGATGGCACTGTAGTGCGATTCTGCACCAGCTGGGCCACAAAACAGGAGGAGGTTGATGCACTGGTTTTAGATATATCAAAGCTAGTGTAGTAACAGATTTATAGTTTTTCGTACATTTCGTATAGTTTTTTAATTTATGCTTGCATTATTCTAAACTTTTTGGTAGAATAATGCTTGTTCGCAGGAGTGGCGGAATTGGGCAGACGCGCAGGCTTCAGGTGCCTGTGGTAGCAATATCGTGTGGGTTCAAGTCCCATCTCCTGCATTAACAGGGAAGTCGGTGAACGGCTTCCTATTTTATTTTGTGCAGATAATTTTGAAAGCCTATTGGCTATTAATGGTCTGTAACCGTTGCCTGCCACACTGAGGGGTACAGCTGTCACAGGAATTTGATTATTATATTGGAGATGGGATTGCAGCGTGAAGAGATTGAATCTATCTTATATTAATGTAATATGTGTGTTTGTTTTGTCCTTTGCTGTTATGGAGTATGTAATCTTTTGATTGGCAGAGTGGGCGGATTTCCCGTGCTTGCAGGGGTGCTTGTGTCATATTCCGTTATGAGATATGGCAGCTTTGCAAGGAAAAATATGGCATGCTACATGGGCATCTATATACTGACATGGTTTATCGGCACGGTAGTGCTCTTTATCTCAAAATACTCAGGCTGGGGCAATATCAAAAAGCTTGGTCCGGCGCAGTATTTCAAGGCACTGTACGGCTCAACCTGTCAGAGATATGGGGATATTTTTTTGCAATTGTGCTCATGCTGACAGTGATTGTTTCATTTTTCCGCTTACCGTGATAAAAAGCAGGAAAATATATTCACGGTATGTGTTGGGAAATACGCTTTTTTGGACGATAATACTCATACCGCTTAGGTTTATAGATAAGAAATTTGTCAATCACAAGGTGATGTGGCAGGCCGGCTGTATGATGGCCTTTGCTGCGTTTTTGCTTGTGCTGGAGCTTTTCGTTGTATACAGACTGGTGAAATACAGGTATTGCGATGAGCATGCAGACAGGAAAGTGCGCATTCACAGACGCAGGGTTCGAAGGAAAACATTAAAAGCTGTAATAGTCATTGTGCCGGTCGTTGTCATTGCAATTATTGTTGTTTACACATATTTCATGTCGCCTTCAAACGAGCCGGCTGAGTATGAAAAGGTCGCAAGCTGTATCACAAATGATGACAGGCTTGGGCCTATGGTTTATGACAGTCAGGTGTATATTCCGATAACCATAGAGCTTGACTATACAGGACCGGCAGTCCGCTTGGCTATATTGTATACAAGGATCAGGACTATGGCAGCAGGTACTATGAGCTTGCAGCTTCAAACCTCTTATATATGAATAAGAACGGTGACGATACATATTTACAGATGTCGGGCAACGCATCAAATTCATACAAGAAGCTGTCTGTAGTTGAAAAAAGCAATTCATGGAAGGACTGCAGCGTTTTTCTCATGTGGGATGAGGAGTGGCAGTCAGAGTCGCGCTACAGCAAGGATGTCACAGGCTATACGGAGTGCGATGAGGAGTTCATAAAAGTCTTGAGGATACCTTTGGCGCAGTGAAAATAAATCCGGCAGACTTCAAGGGCTATGATGCTTATTTTACAATAGAGGCTACAAATCCATGAAGGATGCCATAGAGAGTGACAGTCATGTGGGCACCTGGGTGGGTTGCATACTGGCAAAAGACGATAAATTTTACTATGGCAGTTACGACAATGAAATCACAGGCGGACAGCTTCAGATGCTGCGCCATGTGCTCGGCGGTAATTGATATAGCATTAATTTTTTGCCGAAAGAAAATTAAAGTAAAAAGAAAATAAAAAAGGATTTTTAAAAATCACGTCGAATAATAACTAGTGTAGAGCATAATTAGTGTAGAGCACTATTAGTGGAATGTAACGCTATTTGTTACATTTGTGTGTGAATAGCAGCAGAACATAACGACTGTGACAGCGAGGAGGCAGATAAATGACTATTCGCGAGCAGATAGAAAAACGTGAGCAGGAAATACTTAGTCCGTTCGCATGCCTGAGCATAAACTCAAGAGGCAGGGACTATGATGAGCCGCAGTGCGATATCAGGCCTGTTTTTCAGCGGGACAGGGACCGGATACTGCATAGCAAGGCATTCAGGCGTCTGAAAAATAAGACACAGGTGTTTCTTACGCCAAAGGGCGACCATTACCGCACACGTATGTCGCATACGCTTGAGGTGTCGCAGAATGCCAGGACAATAGCCAAGGCACTGAGACTGAATGAGGATCTGGTGGAGGCTATAGCGCTGGGACACGACCTGGGGCATACACCGTTTGGACATGCGGGTGAGCGCATCCTCAATGAGATATACGAGGGGGGCTTTAAGCATAATGAGCAGAGTGTACGCATAGTGGAGAAGCTCGAAAAGGACGGAGCAGGACTCAATCTGACATGGGAGGTCAGAGATGGTATGCTAAATCACCAGACCTCGCTCATGCCACACACCTTAGAGGGCAAAATAGTCAGGCTTTCAGACAAGATAGCTACATAAATTCAGACTTTGATGATGCAATCCGAGCACAGCTTCTGTGCGAGATGATATACCGCTTGAGATAAGAAATACGCTTGGACACAGCACCCAAGGCCAGGCTCAATCATATGGTGCACAATATCATCACAAACAGCATGGGAAAAGGACGATATATGCATGTCAAAAAGAGTCCACGCAGGCAATGCAGGATTTGCGTAAATTCATGTTCGCAAACCTCTACAACAATCCAGTCGCAAAAAGCGAGGAGAAAAAGGCCAAGGCGATGCTCAAGCAGCTTTATTTCTATTATATGGAGCATATAGAGGAGCTGCCGCAGAAGTATCTCGTCATGCTAGAGCAGGGGGATGACAAGGGGGCGTATCATATGCGACTATATATCAGGCATGACAGACCAGTATGCCACCACGAAGTTCCACGAGTATTTCGTACCGGTAGCCTGGGAAATAGATGGGTACTGATAATTCGTACAGACTCTTAGCAGCGTAGCGTTAGCCGGTTGTAAGAGCTAAGTGCCGCACTGCAGACGCGCTCGCCGGGCGACACAAATGACAACAAAGATGAACAGTAAGGGATGATAAAATGCCGTACTACTCTGATGAGCTTATAGAGGAGGTACGTTCGCGAAATGACATAGTCGATGTTATAGGAAGCTACGTGCATCTTCAGAAAAAGGGAAGTACCTATTTTGGATTATGCCCATTCCATAACGAAAAGACAGGATCCTTTTCAGTCTCACCGAATAAGCAGATGTACTATTGCTTCGGCTGTGGAGCCGGAGGCAATGTATTTACATTTCTCATGCAGTATGAGAACTTTACCTTCCCTGAGGCCATGCAGGAGCTTGCAGACCGTGTGGGAATTGAGCTTCCCAAGCAGGAGATGACATCAGCACAAAGGAGGGAGGCAGACAGGCGTACACAGCTGCTTGAGATAAATAAAGAGGCTGCAAAGTATTTTTATATGCTGCTTCGTGGACCGAGAGGACAAAGGGCGCATGAGTATTTCAAAAAGAGAGAGCTGTCCGATGAGACAATGCAGAAGTTCGGGCTTGGTTACTCGGACCAGTACAGTGATGATCTGTACAAGTATCTGCGCAGCAAGGGCTATGATGATGAGATACTTAAGGAGACAGGTCTTGTGACGATAGATGAGGTCAGAGGCGGGCACGATAAGTTCTGGAATCGTGCGATGTTTCCGATTATGGATGTGCACAACCGCGTCATAGGCTTTGGAGGCCGAGTGATGGGTGATGGAGAGCCAAAGTATTTAAACTCTCCGGAGACAAAGATATTTGATAAGAGCCGTAATCTTTACGGGCTTAATATAGCAAGGAGCACGAGGAAAAACCAGCTCCTTTTGTGTGAGGGCTACATGGATGTCATAGCACTGCATCAGGCGGGCTTTGACAATGCGGTGGCGTCGCTTGGCACGGCGCTCACGAGCGGACATGCCTCACTATTAAAGAGATACACCAATGAGGTGTATCTGACATATGACAGTGATGGCGCCGGGGTAAAGGCAGCGCTGCGTGCGATTCCGATACTCAAGGAGGTAGGCATCACAACAAAGGTCATTAACATGCGGCCGTACAAGGACCCGGATGAGTTTATCAAGGCGCTTGGCGCACAGGAGTATGAGGAGCGTATCAAAAAGGCTGAAAACAGCTTTATGTTTCAGATACGGATCATGCAGGCAGGCTATGATATGGACGATCCCGAGTCAAAAACCGCATTTTATAATGAAATCGCAAAGAAGCTGCTTGGGTTTACCGAGGAGCTTGAGCGGACAAACTATACGCAGGCAGTGTCAAGAGAGTACAGCATACCATACGACGACTTAAGAAAGCTCGTAAACAGTATGGCAATGAAGGGCGGTATCGTAAAGCCCCAGACAAAGCTTAAAAGTGGAATCAATGAGAAAAATAAAAAGGAGGATGGCATGAAGCAGTCGCAGAAGCTTCTCCTCACATGGCTCATAGAGGATAATTCACTTTTTTGACAGGATAAAGGGGCGTATCAGTGCAGATGACTTTACCGAAGAGCTGTACCACAAGGTGGCTAAGGAGGTTTTTTCACAGTACGAGACCACGCATACAGTAAATCCGGCCAGGATAGTAAGCATGTTTACCGATGAGGACGAACAGCGCGAGGTGGCAGGGCTTTCAATGCCACAATCCATCAGGTGGAGGGCAAAATGACAAGGCAACCGCACTCAGGGAAACCGTTGTCCGTATCAAGCAAAACAGCATAGACTACCGCTCAAAGCATCTGCACCTACAGATATGGAGGGCATGATGAGGATTATTGAGGATAAGCGTGCACTCGAAGAATTGCAAAAAATACCAGAATAAAGAGGAAAATAAAATGGCAAAGAAAAAGGAACAAAAAGACATGGCACAGGAGCAGGAGCAGAGACTGAATTTCCAGCAGAAGCTTATTGAGATTCTTGAGCTTGGAAAAAGAAAAAGAATATGCTCGAATATCAGGAAATTGCAGATTTTTTCAAGGACTTAAATCTGGATCCGGAGAAGTTTGAGATGGTAATTGATTATCTCGAGCAAAACGGCATAGACGTGCTTAAAATCAGCAATGATGATGACGTGGATGATGATATCATACTCGATGATGAGGACGAGGTAGAGGTTGAAAAGATTGATCTCTCAGTACCGGAGGGAGTCAGCGTCGAGGATCCTGTCCGTATGTATCTGAAGGAAATAGGTAAGGTACCTCTTCTCTCAGCAGATGAGGAGATTGAGCTCGCCAGAATATGGAGGACGGAGCGGTAGCAATCGAGAAGATCAATGTACTAAAGGGCCGCCTTGATGGTGCATCGGAAGAGGAAAAGGCTGAGATAAAGGAAGAAATAAAGACACTGCAGAGGGATGTGGACAAGGGAGCAGATGCCAAAAAGCGTCTTGCAGAAGCAAACTTGCGTCTTGTTGTCAGCATCGCAAAGAGATATGTGGGAAGAGGAATGCTTTTCCTTGACCTGATTCAGGAGGGAAACTTAGGTCTTATCAAGGCAGTTGAGAAGTTCGACTACAAGAAGGGCTACAAATTCTCTACATATGCCACATGGTGGATTCGCCAGGCTATCACAAGAGCCATAGCTGATCAGGCCAGAACAATCCGTATTCCTGTGCATATGGTTGAGACAATAACAAGCTCATCCGTGTGTCAAGACAGCTCCTTCAGGAGCTTGGCAGAGAGCCTTCACCGGAGGAAATTGCCAAGGAGATGAGCATGCCGGTAGAGCGTGTGCGTGAGATACTCAAGATATCACAGGAGCCTGTTTCACTTGAGACTCCAATCGGTGAGGAGGAGGATTCACATCTTGGTGATTTCATCAAGGATGATAATGTACCGGTTCCTGCTGATGCGGCAGCATTCACACTTCTTAAGGAGCAGCTTGAGGAGGTGCTTGGCACTCTTACAGAGAGAGAGCAGAAGGTACTCACACTCCGCTTTGGCTTAGAGGACGGCAGAGCCAGAACACTTGAAGAAGTAGGTAAGGAGTTCAACGTCACTCGTGAACGTATCCGCCAGATTGAGGCAAAGGCGCTAAGAAAGCTTCGTCATCCAAGCAGAAGTAGAAAGCTTAAGGACTACTTAGAGTAAGATGATTAGGCTATCCAGAAGAATGAAGGCAGTGGCATCAATGGTCACGGCCGGCTACACGCTGTGTGATGTGGGAACCGACCATGGCTATGTGCCTATTGCCTGGTGCAGAGTAATATAATACCGAAAGCAATTGCTGTTGATATAAATAAGGGACCGCTTGAGCGCGCCAATGAGCATATACGGGCAAACGGTCTGACAGAGCAGATTACCACAAGGCTTTCCAATGGGCTTGAAGCGATACATGACGGAGAGGTTGACTCTATTGTCATAGCAGGAATGGAGGAGAGCTTGTTATTCACATTTTAACCGCAGGGGAGACAGTGTGCAGGTCGGCAAAGGAGCTGATTCTGCAGCCACAGTCGGAAGTGAGCAAAGTCCGTGAATATGTAAGGAACACAGGCTATAAGATAGTTGATGAGGATATGATTTTGGAGGACGGAAAATACTATCCGATGTTCAGATGTGTGCCGTGTGCGGACAATTCCGCATGGGACAATATGGACGAGACGACGGTTACTGTATGCGATTTGTACGGACCGGTACTTATCAAAAACGGTAATCCGGTGCTTCGGAAGTTTCTTGTCAGGGAACACCACAAGCTGGCTGCCATCATGCAGCAGCTAAGGACACAGGATATGAGTGATTCCATCATGGACAGAATCGAGCAGATAAACGAGATGATGGCATACAATGAGGCAGCATATTCGACTATGGGGGCAATAAGAAATGCAGGAATATAGTGTGAAGGTGACCTTGCCGGATGGACAGGTCATGGCAGTGACAGCATCAGAAAGTGATACTTTAGAAGCCGTAGCAGACAGATTCAAGGATTATTATGAGGATGACATAATCCTTGGAATTGTAAACGGCAGGCTTCGTGAACTGAATAAGAAAATAAAAGTGACTGTGAGCTTAGCTTTGTGACGACAGCTGACAGGGATGGCAGGCGTACATACAGAAGAAGTGTTGTGCTGCTTTTGCAGAGGGCTATATACGATGTATATGGCAGCATGACACAGCTTCATGTGATGCATTCGCTCGGAGAAGGCTATTATTGTCAGCTTGAGAAAGCGGTGGAGTGTGCAGACAGCCAACAGGAAAAATATAATGAAGATACAGACCAATGCAGCAGAGAAACAGTGAGAAAAGCGTGACAGAGCATGATATCGACAGGATAGTATGCAGCATGTACTCATTTGTGGAAAAAGACCTCACGATTACCAAGCACAGTGCAAAACACAGTATGCGGAGCAGCTTTTCAAGGAAAAAGGGCTGCATGATAAGGAGAGGCTATTGCACTACAGGAGAAGCTCCAGAGTCAATCTCTATGAGCTGGATGGTGTGGTGGATTATTTCTACGGATTTATGGCACCCTCGACAGGCATGCTCAAATACTTTGATATAGTGCCGTATGAGAGTGGCTTCGTGCTTCTTTTTCCGGGCGCTCACAGTAGGAGTGTTGAGCCGCTTGTGACATCAAATAAGCTGTTTCACACGCTGGATGATTCCAGGGAATGGAGCAAGATGCTTGGAATTGGCACGATAGGCTCACTAAATGATGCGATTGCAGCAGGCAGGGAACAGGAAATCATGCTGCTTCAGGAGGCACTGATGGAGCAGAAGATAGGAAATCTTGCAGCACAGATTGCTTCGGATGACAAAAAGAAATTTGTCATGATAGCAGGTCCTTCATCATCAGGCAAGACATCGTTTGCCAACAGACTGTCAATCCAGCTTATCGCAAAGGGCAGAAAGCCACATCCGTTAAGTCTGGATGATACTATGTGGACAGGGAGTTTTGCCCGAAGCATCCGGACGGAAGCTTGATTTTGAGTGCCTTGAATCTATTGATGTAAGATGTTCAATGAGGATATGAACAGGCTTCTTAAAGGAGAGGCTGTTGATATGCCATCCTTCAATTTCAAGACAGGAAAGAGAGAGTACCGCGGAAGAAGGCTGGTGCTTGGCCCTGATGATATACTTGTTATTGAGGGTATTCACGGCTTAAATGACAGGCTTTCACAGCTTATCCCGCCTGAGCACAAGTTCAAAATCTATATATCAGCGCTTACACAGCTCAATATTGACGAGCACAATCCTCTTTCCACCACAGATGAAAGACTTATACGCCGGATTGTGCGTGATGCGCGTACACGAGGTACCAATGCCATGGAGACTATCGCTATGTGGCCGTCTGTCAGAAAGGGTGAAAGGGAGAATATCTTTCCTTTCCAGGAACAGGCGGATGTGATGTTCAACTCTGCACTTGTGTATGAGCTTGCAGTACTCAAGGTGTATGCGGAGCCGTTGCTTTTGGCATAGAAAGAGACTGCCCGGAGTATCTCGAGGCAAAGAGGCTGCTTAAGCTCTTAGACTACTTTCTTCCGATGCCGGCTGACGGCATACCAAACAATTCACTGCTTCGTGAGTTTGTAGGAGGAAGCTGCTTTAATGTTTAAAACTAAAAAATCCCGCATTCCGGCTGTGTATAGAATACTGCTTGTGGCAATTGCAGTCATGGCTATTGGCGGTATTGCCGTAATTGTTATGTGGGAATTATTATCGGGCAGATTCAATTGCGGAGGCTGCAATCGATTCAGACAGAGAGGTTTCTGTTACTATTGAAAAGAAGGACAAGCGTATACAGGCCACCCAGTACGACTTAAAGCTTAAGAATTATACGATAACCTTTGCACCGCAGGATAAGGAAAAAGCCACAAAGGCATTGATTTTTTATCCGGGAGGCAGGGTACAGTATACGGCGTATGCGCCGCTGATGCATGAGCTTGCAAAGAATAATTTCGTGTGCATACTTGTACATATGCCGGGCAACCTCGCAGTATTGGACCAGAATGCAGCAGACGGTATCATTGAAAAATACAAGGAAATATACCCATCCATACAGGAATGGTACATGGGAGGCCACTCCTTAGGCGGAGCCATGGCTGCAGAATATGTGTCAAAGCATGTTGATGAGTTTGACGGACTATATCTTTTGCAGCATATTCTACCGCTGACCTGTCGGATTCAGATCTGAGGGTTTTTAGCGTGTACGGTTCAGAGGATGGTGTGCTTGATATGGACAAATACCGCAAATACCGCTCAAACCTGCCGGAGGATACATATGAGTATGTCATTGATGGCGGGTGCCATTCTTATTTTGGAAGCTATGGTCTGCAAAAGGGAGACGGTACACCTGATGTGGCTTTCGAGGAGCAGATAGAGATGACGGTAGACTTTATTACATACAACAGCAAATAATAATTACCGGTAGACTGCATCATATACAACAGCAAATGATAGTTACCGGTAGACTGCATCATATACAACAGCAAATGATAGTTACCGGGAAATAACAAAATGCAACTGAGATATCTCAGTTGCATTTTAATGGTGCACCTTGCGGCGCACGTTACTAATAAGTTACTTTACGAAACGCCAATAGGCTTTAGATTATTAAAATACGCAGGACGATAAGCCGGGTTATGTCGTTGAGTGATCATCTATCTAGGACGCCTGTTGCCAGACGCCTCAAGCAACCTACCTAAAGCTGGCGGGCCACGTCAAAGCTTTGTTTCGGTCTTGCTTCGGATGGGGTTTACATGTGCCCTCCCTGTTACCAGTGAGGCGGTAGTCTCTTACACTGCCATTCCACCCTTACCACAAAGTGGCGGTATATTTCTGTTGCACTGTCCTTAGAGTTTCCTCCACCGGCCGTTAACCGGCATCCTGCCCTATGAAGCCCGGACTTTCCTCACCTGCGGTCTTTCGACACCTGCAGCCGCGATCACCTGTCCTGCATATTTATTTAATATACCAAGCATTTTTTCAAAAATCAAGCCCTTTTACCAACTTTAATAAACGAAATATAAAATGTTTCTTAAAAGACGATAGGTCTATTGACGGTTTTTATCTTCAATATTATCTTAATAAATGTAAAGAACGATTTAAAACCTCAAAATTCATAGCGTGGACACTGTATGAGGTAAGAATTTGGCTATAATGAAAATATAGGGCGAGGCGGTAATATGAGAGAAAATTTATCAGATTTATGAATGGAAGAAACGGGATGGACGAGCTTGCAAGGGCTGAGTCATGGGTAGTAATGATATTACTTGTGGTTTCAATATTTACAAGGTCGGCGATACTTGATATACTGGCTATAGGACTGATGATACATATGTATTTTCGTGTATTTTCGAGAAATGTAAACAAGCGCTATGCAGAGAATCAGAAGTTTTTAAATGCCAGGTATGAGTGGACCGTAAAGGCAGAGCGCAGGAAAAAGCGCTTTGCACAGAGGAAGCAGTACAAGTTCTTCAAGTGTCCTATGTGCAAGCAGGAGGTCAGGGTGCCAAGAGGACATGGCAAGATCTGTATTACCTGTCCGAAGTGCCGGGAGCAGTTCGTGAGACGCAGCTAGTACATCGAATAATAAGTAACCAGCCATATGACTTGCCTGATTTCCCATCTGCGGCGTTGTAGTCAATCGACGTAGCCACCGCTACGCCTCATTCCTCCGCCTTGCAGATGAAAATTCATTCTGCGTCATATAGCCAGAAACTTATTTTTCGATGTACTGGTACGTCAATATATATACCTGTACATAAGAGCATGGAGAAGAGAAATGTTTGGATATATAACTGTCAATAAGGACACTTTGTCCGAGGAAAATAAAAAAATATATCAAAGCTATTATTGCGGGGCTGTGCCAGACAATGAAGTCGCAGTATGGCAGGCGTGCACAGATGGCACTAAACTATGACATGACTTTTCTCATAGTGCTTCTGACAGGCTTGTACGAGCCGGATAGTGTAACGCGGGATGGATTTGTATGCAGCGTGCACCCTACGAAGAAGCGTACACTTCGCACCAATGAGATTACAGAGTATGCTGCAGCTATGAACATACTGCTTGCATACTACAATCTGATAGATGACTGGAAGGACGATAAAAGCCTGACGAAGAAGACATACGCAGAGATGCTGAAAAAGGACTTTGAGAAGGCAAAAAAAGGCTATCCGATACAGGCTAAGGGCGATAGAAGACTACATTGCAAGGCTTGCAGAGTGCGAGAAGAGCATGATACCAATATTGATGCAGTTGCGGGGCTGACAGGAGAGATGCTCGGCATACTTTTTGCGTGGAAGCAGGATGAGTGGCAGAAGGATCTGAAGGAATTTGGCTGCTATATGGGCAAAATTTATTTATATAATGGATGCGTATGAGGATATTGGGGATGATGTAGAAAA
>ENA-OQHP01000194-OQHP01000194.1-human-gut-metagenome-genome-assembly--contig:-NODE-194-length-20461-cov-2.250123_pt1 | contig 20461 bp, 26 predicted proteins | sample MGYA00242563_ERZ504717 | MGnify/ENA primary metagenome ERZ504717 (study PRJEB26092, sample SAMD00036212) | human gut metagenome | host: Homo sapiens | study: EMG produced TPA metagenomics assembly of... | reverse complement strand
GCGCGCTCACGACGCACGGGGCTGTCATCGCTTGCCTCGGTGAGCAGGCACAGGCGTCACTGCCAGCGTGCCAAGCGTCTACCAGGCCGGCAACCAGTTCGCGGTTGTTGGAGGTCACCAGATGATGCCACCGTCGGCAACGTCGCGGTCGAGCAGTACAACGGGCAGGCGCCCCGCGGCGCGGCGATCGCCTTGTCGTTGCCTCCGCAGGTATTGACGACCAGGCCGTCCACGCCGGCATCGATAAGTCTGGTGAGCGACTCTGCCTCCTTGGCGGGATTGTTGCCGCTAATGGCCGTCATAAGCGAGCAGCCGCGCGCGGCGGCACTGGCGGAAAGTCCTTCGAGCATGGCGCTGGAGAACGGGTTAGCGATGTCGGCCAAGATCACGCCGATGAGGTTGGTGCGTGAGCTGCGCAGATTGCGCGCGGCGGCACACGGGCGATAGCCGGTGCGCTCGATAACCGCCGCGATGCGAGCACGGGTTTCCTCGGTCATTTGCCCGGGGCGGTTGTTGAGATAGCGCGAGACCGTGGCCGGACTCACGCCCGCCTCGGCGGCAATGTCCGTGATTCTCATCTGCGCCATAGCGCACCCCGTTTCCCCATTTTCGGCAGTCTGAGCCATTTTAGGCATTTTTTAACATTCTCGGTTGCAAAACGCTGTAGGTGAGCGGCATCGTTTTTGCGCCTCGAGCAGATGCGATGATGGACTAGACTGACGAGTCTTTAGGCAGCTCAAAGTAGTCGGGATGCAAGGCGATAACCGGCCCTGCTCCTCGGGCATCAGATGCAAGTGCGTCTCTGCCAGATAGCTCGCCGTGTCGGTATCGCCCCTCTTAATGGCCTCGAGAATCCGGCGATGCTGCCGGCGAATCGGCTCCCAATCCAGGTCCTGCGACACCATACGCAACCAGTTGTATCGCTCAAAATGCGTGTTGACGCTCTTCATCCAATCCCACAGCATGTGACGACCGGCAATCACGAAACACGTCTCATGGAACAGGTTGTCCAGGTCAAAAAACGACGCGTTTCGCTATGGTCGAGCGACTCGGACTCGGCAAGAATCTGCTCGAGCCGATGCTTTTGCTCGGGCGAGGCGGCCGAACAGCATTTAATAAGCACGCTTCTCTCGAGCTTCTCGCGCAAGAAACAGGCATTCTCGGCGTGTTCCATGCTGATCTTAGAGACGTAGGTGCCGCTCTTGGGACGCGTTTCCACCAGCTCTTGCTCGCGCAGGCGCACAAAGGACTCGCGAATGGGCGTGCGCCCGATTCCCGTCTCCTTTTCCAGACCAATCGCCGAAAGGCGCGTGCCGGGCCTGAGCTCGGCATAGATGATCTTGGAGCGCAATGCGTTGTATGCCTGGTCTTGCAGGCTCTGATAATGCTGGTGTTGTTCCATAAAGCCCTCGGATGAAGCCCACGGTTTGTCGAATTTCACCACGTAATACTATCGCATCGACACGCCCCAGCTCCCAATCAGTCTTTTTGGTCGGGGCTCTTTTAGCTACCCTGGCCCGCAGATCGGCCCCCTTGCCACAAAAGTGGCCCATCTACTACATTAACACGGATAGCCTCGGCCATACCGAAAACCGTGAAAACAAAACCGCAGGTAGACAGCTTGTCGATTTTCGAAAAAGCCGAGTATGGTTGACCCCTGCGGCTTAAACGTAGTAGATAGGCCCTTTTCGTGGCGCAGCACTACTGCACCCCAAATTGGCACCCCGAGCCTGTTATAAGTTGCTGTGAAATACGGACGGTTGATAATCAAGGCGCGCTATACGGCTTGCTATATCTCACTATACTTTGCTGTACGTCGCTATACTTTGCTATAACTTGACAATAATCGGCCCGTTACCATCCGGGATATAACGGACCCCAAGCCAACGCTGGCTTGGGTCCGTCTTGTACCATGGCTCTTTTTGACTATGAGCGCTCGTATTTCGTGGCCCGCCCGGTTCCCTGCCTTACGATTGCATTCCGTTCAAGCAGAGATTCGAGTGCCGCCAACGTCCGCATGCGGCTCAGCCCCGTCTGTTTTCAATCTCGCTTCGCGACATAATTCGACCGCCCGACAAGGCCTTGAGAACCTGGACCTCTTCCTCGGACCCTTCAAGGCATCGGTAACGGGCAATGTGACGGCCACCATGCCGCCGCGAACATCAAAAATTGGTTGATTGATCGAATCGCGATAGGCACGTCTAATGCGCGCAATTCCCGTACCAAATTTCTCGATGTAATCCAGCTTTAAGAAGGCCTCTGCAACGATGGGGTTTCTGAGCACGGATATCTGCCCATACAGGTATTGTTCCGTCGTCAAACCGGCGGGCAGCGATCCGGGGGAGGTCACAACGACGCGATCATCGTACAGGGCAATTTGAACGTTCGCTCGAACGTCCCACGTCCGATGCACCAAAGCGTTTGCAACAGCTTCGCGGAATGCCTCAAGAGGAATTCGATCGGTTTGGACGCGCTCCATCCCTTCGATACGCTCATAACGGTAGTAGCGTGCAAACATAGCTACCGCCCTGTCCACCTGCTCAATTGCGGATACATTTGTCGCCGCCTCGCGATCCAAGATCACATCCTCGGTATCGCCAAAACGGACGCAGTCGATGCCCGGAAAATCATTCTTATCCGCTAAAATCGCCGCGGCATTGGTATAGCCATCCTTGCCGAGCAAGCGGAGCGTACGCAAGATATCCGACGTAGCTCGGAAATGCCGAGGTGTTCAACACACTTATGCTCGAGCGTATGAAAGCTCAAGTCCTGGCGAGCCGACGTGAGCGCGTCGAACGTTACGTTGCTGCCTTCGAGCGTCAGCCTGCCATACTCAAACCGGTCGACCTCCACCGTTGCCGAATCGTTTCGTCTGTAGGCCTTTCCCTTGCTTCGATAGGGTTTGTCCTGCCCCTCATAAACCGTAAGGATTACGATCCCGTGTTTCTCATCGGCTCAAGCGAATAACGGGGTGCGGGATCAAGACTGTCGTTAATCATGTTCTCGATGCGCAGGCATTCTGCAACCGGATCCGCAAGGCCGACAGTCACACCCTCGTCATCAACGCCAAACTCAATCTTGCCCGTCCCGTAGTTTGCATAGGCGCTCACCGTTTTAAGAAACGTCGGCGTAACGCTTTCCTTGTATTCGACTGTAGGCTCTCTCTAACAACCATATGCACAACCCCCTCGTTTCGTACCATTCATAACCGTATTATAAGACGAAACCGTTTGCGTACTGATTTATAGAAGACGCAAACGGTTTCGTCTTGATTTGCGTACTGAATTAAGACGCATAATTTCGCTTTCGTATGGCTCAATACCGGACGCAGACTGTTTTCGTCTGTCAATACGTCTGCAATCCAAACGAAAAGAGCCCCGAGCTCGTATGAACTCGGGGCTCTTTGTGCCGCACATCTATGAGAGAAGAAATTCGATGCGTACGGACGCTACTCCATGAACCGCCCTGGGATGGCGGCAACCTCGTCAATGGGGTCAGGTTTACATGCATCAGCTTAGTGCAAAGTAACCTGGCCCCATGCACTAAGGGATTGGCTAGAGCTCGCAGGCAACCTTGTAGCCATCGCCGATGGCGTCGCGGATGTTGCCGCACTTGTTGGCATCGCCCAGCACGTGGGTGGCAACACCGGCTGCAGCCAGGTCGTCGGCCAGCTTGGTATTGGGACGATAGCCCATGGCAAGCACCAGCGTATCGGCACCGGTGATGGTGTGGACCTCGCCGTCCTTCTCGTAGCTGATGGTGTCCTCGGTGATCTCGGTCACCTTGGCCTCGGTCAGCACGTGGACGCCCTTGGAGAGCATGCGCGTGATGAGCACCGCGCGGCCGGCACCGCCCTCGTTGGCGGCGAGCGTCTTAGTCATCTCGATGACGGTGACGTCGCGATTGGCCGGCGACAGGTCGTTGACCAACGGGGCCAGGTAATCGGCCGTCTCGCAACCGACGGTGCCGCCTCCCACGATGACGATCTTCTTGCCCGGGAAAGCCTTGCCACCCAGCAGGTCGTCGGCCGTCATAACCTGCTTAAAGCCCTGCATGAAGGCCGGAGCGATGGGCTCGGCACCATAAGCCAGGACAACCTCGTAACCCGCGTAATCACGCTGAATGTCCTCGGCCGAGAGCTCGGTACCAAAGACGCACGTGACGCCGGCCTCGGCCAGGCGACGGTACTGATACTTGATCACGCGGGTGAGTTCCTGCTTTGCCGGCGGAACGGCTGCGATGCGCATTTCGCCGCCCGGCTCATCCTGCTTGTCCACGAGCACCACGTTGTGGCCGCGCTTGGCGGCAATGTAGGCTGCTCCATGCCCGCAGGACCAGCGCCCACAACGAGCACGTTCTTGGCCTCGGCGGCAGGCTCGTAGCCAGCTCGTCACGCTCCACGTCCGGGTTGACGGTGCAGGAGATGCGCTTGCCAAACATAATGCCGTTCAGGAGCGCAGGCAGCCGATGCAGGGGCGGATGTCGTCGGCGTTGCCGGCAGCGGCCTTGTTGCAGAACTCGGCATCGCACAGGTTGGCGCGGCCCATCATGCAGATGTCGGCGGCACCGTCCTCGATCAGCTCCTCGGCAATCCAGGCCTCGTTAATGCGGCCGACCGTGGCAACGGGAATGTTGACGTGCTTTTTGATCTCGCGCGAGCAGGCGGCATGCGAGGCCTGCTGGGTACCGGCGGCGGGAATCGCGGAGCCGCGCTTGATGGTGGTGCCGCCCGACACGTGAATCATGTCGACGCCGGCCTTCTCCAGACGACGCGAGACATAGATCATGTCGTTGAGGGTCAGGCCGCCATCGGTGTATTCATCGCCCGAAATGCGGACGTCGATGATAAAGTCCTTGCCGCAGCGCTCGCGAATCTCGGCGATGACCTCGAGCAAGAAGCGCATGCGGGCGTCGAGCGAGCCGCCGTACTCATCGGTACGCTTGTTATAGAGCGGGGTCAAAAAGCCGCCGAGCATGCCGTGGGCGTGCGCCGCATGGACCTCGACGCCATCGACGCCGGCCTTCTGCATGCGCACGGCAGCGTCACCGAACTGATGCGTGAGCTCGTGGATCTCATCGACCGTGATGGGGCGCGGCGCCTCGCGGGCATAGGACGGGCCCACAAAGGACGGAGCGATTAGGCGCGGCGTGCCCGGAATGTTAAAGGCCATGTAGGCGGGGTGGAAGAGCTGCGGCATGATCTTGCAGCCGTACTCGTGGACGGCGGCGGCGAGCTTTTCCCAGCCGGGGATAAACGTGTCGTCGTAGCAGCACATGTCACCCGGCAGATAGGTATAGGTGGCTCGACCGTCACGACCTCGGTGATGATCAGGCCCACGCCGCCTTTGGCACGGGCGCGGTAATGATCGACCAAATCGTCGGTCACATAGCCGTGATCGGCCAGGTTGGTAGACACCGGCGGCATAAAGACGCGGTTCTTGACCTCGGTCGTACCGACCTTGATCGGGCTAAAGAGCATCGGTAGGCAGAAGACTCCATGCAGGCTTCCTTTCGTTTGAGCCGCTCGGCGGCAGTTACTGACACACCTATCGTATCAGTATCCGCCGCATTCGCACTCGCTCGCACTCCCCACCTTCAATCCCGACCCTCACAAAAAGTTGCGGTGGAATAGTTCCTGAATAAGGCTCTTGGCGCGCCAAACAGGGACTATTTCACGCACTGATGGGCGGGGTGGAATTGAGGGCTCAGATAGTCAGTCATGCCCTCATCCGCCACTCCCTCACTTACAGCGCGCCGTCCAGCATAAGGTTCACCTTGAGCACGTTAACCGTGGGCTCGCCGAACACGCCGAGGAAACGGCCCTTGGTGCACGCGGCGATGATGTCGCGCACCTCGTCCTTACTTTGCCCGTGCTTGGCAAGGCGCGGGACCTGGTACTCGGCGGCATCCGGAGAGATCTCCGGGTCGAGGCCGGACCCCGAACACGTCACCAGTCGACGGGCACAGCGTCCATATCGCGTCGGGGTTGGCAGCGCGGATCTTCTTCACGCGCGCGTCCACAAGCTGCCGATACTCCTCACTCGCCGGGGACAGGTTGGACGGGGCACCATACGCCATGAGCTCGCCGTCTTCGCCTTCGACAATTGACACGTTCTGGATGCGGCCCCACATGTGGTCCTCGTCCTCGAAGTTCTGGCCGATGAGCTCGGAGCCCACAACCTTGCCGTCGACCGTAATGAGCGAACCGTTCGCTGATACGGGAACGCAACCTGGGCGATGCCGGTCACGACGAGCGTATAGCCCAGGCCGCAGACAACGGTAAACAGCGCGAACACGCCCAGTGCGCGCGATGCAACACCTTTGAACATACAAACCTCCACTTACATAATGCCGCAGAACGCGAGCAGCATGTCAATGAGCTTGATGAATACGAACGGGGCAACGATGCCGCCCAGACCCCACACGAGCAGGTTGTGGGTCAGCAGCTGTCCGGACGGGACCTCGCGGTACTTAACGCCCTTCAGTGCGGCCGGGATCAGCGCGACAATAACGAGCGCGTTATAGATGATGGCCGAAGAACCGCGGACAGCGGGCTTGCCAGGCCGAGGATGTTGAGGGCGTCCAACCCGGGTAGATCGGCGAGAACAGGGCCGGAATGATAGCGAAGTACTTCGCCACGTCGTTGGCCACTGAGAAGGTCGTGAGCGAACCGCGGGTCATGAGCAGCTGCTTGCCAATACGCACGACCTCGATGAGCTTGGTGGGGCTGGAGTCGAGGTCAACCATGTTGCCGGCCTCCTTGGCAGCCTGGGTGCCCGTGTTCATGGCCACGGCGACGTCGGCCTGGGCCAGAGCGGGAGCGTCGTTGGTGCCGTCGCCGGTCATGGCGACCAGGTGGCCCTCACGCTGGAACTCGCGGATCTTCTCGAGCTTGCCTTCAGGGGTGGCCTCGGCCAGGAAGTCGTCACGCCGGCCTCGGCGGCGATTGCCGCGGCGGTGAGCGGGTTGTCGCCCGTCACATGATGGTCTTGATGCCCATCTTGCGCAGGTCGGCGAACTTCTCCTTACGCCGGACTTGATGATGTCCTTGAGGTACACAACGCCCAGCACGCGGCAGTTCTTGGTCACGACCAGCGGGGTGCCGCCGGCCTTGGCGATGCGCTCGACGGCCTCGTCGCACTCCTGGGAGAACACGCCGCCGGCTGCCTCCACATAGGTGCGCACGGAATCGGCAGCGCCCTTGCGGATCTCATTGCCCTCGTAGTTCACGCCGGACATACGCGTTGCCGCGGTGAACGGGATGAACTCCATGCCCTTATCCTCGAGTGTGCGGCCGCGCAGGCCGAACTGCTCCTTGGCGAGTACGACGACGGAACGGCCCTCGGGGGTCTCGTCGGCCAGCGAGGAAAGCTGGGCGGCATCGGCCAGCTCCGCGGGATCGACGCCGTCGACCGGGATGAACTCGGCGGCTTGGCGGTTACCCAGGGTGATGGTACCGGTCTTGTCGAGCATGAGGATGTCGACGTCGCCGGCGGCCTCGATGGCGCGGCCGGACATGGCCAGCACGTTGGCCTCGTTCAAACGGCTCATGCCGGCGATGCCGATGGCGGACAGAAGGCGCCGATGGTAGTGGGAGCCAGGCACACGAGCAGCGCCACGAGCGTGGTCACGGCCGTGGGGTTGACCATGTCGTTAAGACCGACCGAGAAGCAGGAGTAACAATACAGGGCCAGCGTGACCAGGATAAAGACGATGGAGAGGGCCACCAGGAAGATCTCCAGAGCGATCTCGTTAGGGTCTTCTTGCGCGCGGCACCCTCGACCATCGCGATCATCTTGTCCAGGAAGCTCTGGCCGGGCTCACTGGAGATCTTGACGATGATCCAGTCGGACAGCACCGTGGTACCGCCGGTAACGGCAGAGCGGTCGCCGCCGGCCTCGCGGACCACGGGGGCGGACTCGCCGGTGATGGCGGACTCGTCAACGGAGGCAGCGCCTCGATGACGTCGCCGTCGCGGGAATCTGCTCTCCGGCGCGTACGATCACCAGGCCGCCGCGCGTGAGCTCGGTGCCGGGAACGACGATGAAGTGCTCCTTGTCCTCAACGGACTCGATGCGATGGGCCTCGACATCCTTCTTGGCCGCACGCAGGGAATCGACCTGGCCTTACCGCGGCCTCGGCAAGCGCCTCGGCGAAGTTCGAGAACAGGTCGGTGAGCCACAGGATGACCGCGATGGCGACCACATAGTAGGTGGGCACACCCGCGTCCTGCACACCGAAAATGGAAGCGACGGCCAGGACGGAGGTCATGACGGCGGAAAGCCACACCAGGAACATGACCGGGTTTTGAATCTGGACGCGAGGATCCAGCTTGGCAAACGAGTCGCGGACCGCGCGGCCCATCATGTCTTTTTGCATAGCCATAAATCTGCGCCCTCCTTTACGCAATCATCTGGAAGAACTCGGCAACGGGGCCAAGCGCCAGGGCCGGGAAGAAGCTCAGGGCACCGATCAACAGAACGATGAACACGAGCAGGAATACGAACATGCCGTTGGTGGTAGACAGGGTACCGGCACTCTCGGCGACCTTACCCTTCTTGGCCAGCGAGCCGGCGATAGCTAGCGTACCGATGATGGGCATGAAACGGGCGAACAGCATCTCGAGGCCGAGCGTGACGTTGATCCAGTGAATGTTGCAGTTCATGCCTGCAAACGCCGAGCCGTTGTTGCCGCCGCATGAGGTGAAGGCATACAGCACCTCGGAGAAGCCGTGCGCGCCACCATTGTTGAGCTGGTCGGCAAGACCGGGCACCATGCAGGCAATGGCCGAGCACACCAGAATGGCAAACGGAGTTGCCAGGCACAGGACAACCGCCCAGCGCATCCTCGCCCGGCTCGATCTTCTTGCCCAGGAACTCAGGCGTGCGGCCGACCATAAGGCCGGCGATAAACACCGTGAGGATGGCGAAGCGATCATGCCGTACAGGCCACAGCCCACGCCGCCGAAGACGACCTCGCCCAGAGCCATCTGGAGCATCTGGACAAAACCGCCCAGCGGGGTGTAGGAATCGTGCATGGAGTTAACCGAGCCGTTGGAAGCAGCCGTCGTGAAAGCGGACCAGGTGGAAGAGGAGGCGATACCGAAGCGGCTCTCCTTGCCCTCCATGTTGCCGCCGGCCTGGCCGTCGGTCATCTCGATATTGACCGCTCCGCCATCGGCCAGCTGCGGGGTGCCCGCATGCTCGTTGAGGGCGATGATGCCGGTGAAGATCACCAGCAGGATGAACATGGCGGCAAAGATGGCCTTGCCCTGCTTGGTGTTCTTGACGCCGATACCGAAGGTGAAGCAGCAGGCGGCCGGGATCAGCAGCAGGCTGGTCATCTCGATAATGTTGGTGAAGGCACTGGGGTTCTCATACGGATGGGCGGAGTTCACGCCGAAGAAGCCGCCGCCGTTGGTGCCGGACTGCTTGATGGCGACCTGAGGAGCCGCGGGGCCCTGGGGCAGGAACTGCTCGGTGACCACGCGCGCGCTCGACAACCTTGCCGTCGACCTTGACCGTGTCGCCCTCGATCTGGCGCCGTCGATGACGCTCCAGCCGCCGTCTGCATTAGGCTGGACAGCAACGGGCTCTACGAGCTCGGCCTTCTGAGCCGGCTGGAAGTTGGAGATGACGCCACCGGCAGCCAGGCAGATGCCGAACACGAGGTTCAACGGGATGAGCACATACAGGACGGTGCGGGTGAGGTCGACCCAGAAGGAACCCAGACCCTGCTCCTTGACCTGGCGGAAGCCGCGGATCAGCGCGAACATGACCGCGATACCGGTGCCAGCAGAAACGAAGTTCTGCACGGTGAGGCCCATGAACTGCACAAGGTAGGACAGGGTGGTCTCACCGGAGTAGGACTGCCAGTTGGTGTTGGTTATGAAGGAAGCAGCCGTATTGAACGACAGGTCCCATGACACACCCGGCAGGTGCTGGGGATTGCCTGGCAAGAAGGACTGAAACACCTGGAGTGCCACAAGAGCCACGAGGCCGATCCCCGAAAAGACCAGCACGCTCGCCAGATAGCGCCTACACCCCATCTGCTCTGCCGCGTCGATGCGAAGCAGACGATAGACGCCACGCTCCACAGGAGCAATCACAGGCGACAGGAACGTATGCTCACCATCCATGATATGGGCCATGAACCGACCGAGCGGAACGGCCAGGACGACGAGCACGGCAAAGTACAAGATGTACTGAATCGCAGCGTCCATAGTTTACGAATCACTCCTCATCAGAATGTAGATGTAATAGATAAGGAGTCCAATGCAGACGACTCCGATGATGGGAATGAGGATGTCCATTTACCGCCCCTTTCACGCGCGGTCCGATGTCTCGGACGCCTGCTCTCGCAAGCGTCTGGGGACAGTAAACGCTTCTAGGGATTAAAGAGGCGTGAGGGCCGGGGCTCACGTCCTTAAGATGCCGTAAAGATGCAGGTAGAAAGCACTATTGCGGCTGCAGTGCGCCTATACTCGACCTCGCGAGCATACAGTGGCGTCCTCACCGCGTATGCACGCATGGACAACGTTTCAGAAAGGCTACGCTATGCAGCGCGACGCATCGGACACTCGCGTCAATCCAGACCTCATCCTCAAGGCAATTGAGAAAGACGAGGCCGCCGATGACGCTCGAACCAGCCGGGGACACCTCAAGATTTTCTTTGGCTACGCTGCTGGCGCAGGCAAAACCTATGCGATGCTTCAAGCCGCCCACGCCGCCAAGCGGCGAGGTGTCGACGTCGTCGCGGGATACATCGAGCCGCACGAACGTCCGGCAACTGCCCATCTTGCACAAGGGCTTGAGAACGTGCCCTGTAAACTCATCGAGCACAACGGCATTGCGCTCAGCGAGTTCGATCTAGATGTGGCTATCGAGCGCGCCCCTCAGCTCATCCTTGTCGACGAGCTCGCCCATACGAATGCGCCGGGGTCTCGCCACGACAAACGCTATCAAGACGTCGAGGAACTTCTACATGCGGGCATCGACGTCTATACGACCGTAAACGTTCAGCATATCGAGAGCCTAAACGACATGGTTGCATCCATCACCGGCGTTGTCGTGAGCGAACGAATCCCCGACCGTATCTTCGATGATGCCGACCAGGTCGAGCTCGTCGACATAGAGCCCGAAGACCTACTTGAGCGCCTTCGCGCCGGCCTCGTCTACCGTCCCGCACAAGCCGACCGAGCGCAACAGCATTTTTTTACCGTCGAAAACCTCACCGCACTCCGAGAAATCGCGCTGCGCCGCTGTGCCGATCGCACCGGCCACCTCACAGACGCCGCACGCGTGCTGGGAAACCGTGACTACTACACCAAGGAGCGTATCTTAGTCTGTGTCTCCCCGGCGCCGACCAATCCCCGCATCGTCCGTGCCGCCGCACGCATGGCGAAAGCGTTTCGCAGCGAGCTCGTCGCCTGTTCGTAGAAAGCCCGCGCACGCAAGCCATGAGCGATGATGAGCGCGCCAAGCTTGCAGACAATATCGCCCTAGCCGAGCAGCTCGGAGCACATATGGAAACCGTCTATGGCGACGACGTCGCGTTTCAGATCTCCGAGTTCGCACGCCTGTCGGGTATTTCGAAGATCGTCATGGGGCGCACGGGCGAGCACAGCAGCGTCCGTCAGGCCCTCTTTGGCCGCAAATCTCTCGTAGAACAGCTCATAACATTCGCCCCGAACCTCGACATTTACATCATTCCAGACCAGTCGACTCCGCCCTCCCGACCCAAAGGACGCCGCCATGCGCTCGCCCTGCAGCCGCCCAGCAGCCGAAACGTGCTTCGCACGCTGGCCCTCTCTCTTGTCGCCACGGCGATCGGCACGGCTTTCCGCCATCTGGGATTTGCCGATTCCAGCATCATATCCCTCTATATCCTCACGGCCCTGCTGACCGCCGTCACCACGACGGGGCGTATCTGCACGATTGTATCGAGCGTGCTCTCTGTAGTGCTTTACAACTTCTGCTTCGTAACGCCTCTGTTTTCGCTCGCCAGCTACGACCGAAGCTATCTGGTCACGTTCGGCATCATGTTCGCTACCGCTATGGTCGCCGGCGAGTTAACTGCGCGCATCGCCGACAATGCCCGTACCTCCGCCGAGAACGCATTCAAAACGCGCGTACTCCTCGAAACGAACCAGCTCTTACAGCAAGCCCATAGCGCGGAGGAGTGCGCCCGCGTCGCCATGAACCAACTCGTCAAACTGCTAAAACTCGACGTGGTCTTCTACCCCGCCGAACACGGCACGCTCGGCAAGGCGCTCTATGAGTCCGCTGGCACCGAAAACCGATCCGCGTCGCTGCTCACCGACTACGAGCGCGCCGTTGCAACCTGGACCTTCACCAACAACAAGCGCGCGGGCGCAAGCACGCGGACCCTGCCTGAGGCGCGCTGCCTCTACCTCGCGGTTCGCACCGGCGACAAGGTATTCGGTGTCATCGGCATCGCCCTGGAGGGGCGCGAGACCGAAGCCTTCGAGCATTCGATCGTCCTATCTATCGTAGGTGAATGCGCTTGGCGCTCGAAAGTGACCGAGCGGCGCAAGAGCGCGAAGAGGCTGCGGTCTTGGCGAAAAACGAGCAGCTGCGTGCCAACCTTTTGCGCTCCATCGGCCACGATTTGAGGACACCCCTCACGGCTATATCCGGATCTGCGGCAATCCTTCGGAAGAGCGACGAGAGGCTCAGCCTCGAACAACGCTGCGATCTTGCCGATGCCATATACGATGACTCCCTCTGGCTTATCGATACCGTGGAGAACCTCCTCGCCATCACACGCGTCGAGGACGGCACCATTCGCCTCAACTTACATCCGAGCTCATCGACGAGGTCATCGAGCCGCCCTCAGCCATGTCGCCCAAGCATCGCATGGACGTACCGTCACCATCGAGCACACTGACGACATCCTGCTGGTACGCATCGACGTCCATCTCATCATGCAGGTGCTTACGAATCTCATCATGAACGCCTTCAAATACACGCCCGAGGACTCGACTGTCACCATCAGCGCACGTCGCGAGGGTGCGTTCGTCGTGGTGGACGTCGCAGACGATGGGCCGGGTGTGGCAGACTGCGACAAGCCTCATATCTTTGAGCGCTTCTTCACCTCAAGCAATACGCGGCCCGTGGATTCGCGTCGATGCATCGGCCTTGGGCTGTCGCTCTGCCGCTCCATCGTGGAGGCGCATGGCGGCGTCATCGAAGTTCGCGACAACCACCCCCATGGGGCCGTCTTCCGTTTTACCCTGCCCGCTGAGGAGATCGAGATTCATGAATAATGCCGCTAAGCCACGCATCCTCCTGGTCGAAGATGACCTGACCGTTCAAAACCTCGTTTCGACCGCGCTTGACCTCCACGGCTATGTCGCGAGCAAGGTTTGCAACGGCCAGGCCGCCATCATGGATGCGGTGTCGCACGGCCCCAGCCTCATCATGCTCGACCTCGGCCTTCCCGACATTGACGGTATCGAGGTCATCACGAAGATCCGAAGCTGGTCGGCAGTCCCCATTATCGTCATTTCGGCGCGCACCGAAGATTCCGACAAGATTGCAGCACTTGACGCAGGGGCAGACGACTACCTCACCAAGCCCTTTTCTGTGGATGAGTTGCTCGCGCGCGTCCGTGCGAATTTGAGGCGCTCCTCGATGGCGTCGAGTGAGTCGACAGAAGCGAGCACGTTCGACAACGGTCCGCTGCATATCGACTACGCCGCGGGATACGCGACGAAGACGGACGCGAGCTCTCGCTCACCCCAACCGAGTACAAATTGCTCGTCCTTCTGGCGAAAAATGTCGACAAGGTGCTCACCCACACCTTCATCACCCGCGAGATATGGGGCACGAGCTGGGACAGCGATCTGGCGAGCCTGCGCGTGTTCATGCGCACCCTGCGCAAGAAGATCGAGGCAGACCCTCTCACCCTAAGATGATTCAGACGCACATGGGTGTCGGGTACCGCATGCAGCGTCTCTAGCCCACCCACAAAAAGTTGCGGTGGAATACGGAGTAGATAAGGCCTTTGACAGCCAAACAGTCCGTATTTCACCGCAACTGATTTAACGATACCCAAAAATACTCTTCAACTCGCTGCGCTCGCCGCCAAATGTGCAAAGCGCCCCGCGAACGGATGCTCGCGGGGCGCTGGATGCCTGGACCTTATTTGATGCCGCGACCCAAGTCTTCGGCAATTTTGTCCACGCCCTTAAGTGCGGCGCAGGTCTTTTGTTGGAGCAATGCCCCGTGCAAACGCCACCCTGGGCGCAGTCGGCGCAGGTGCCCTTTCGGTAGATACGCACGCACACGGCGACAAACGCAATGCCGATAACAGCCAGTACAACAATATCGATAGGTGCCATAGTAAGCCTCCTCTAGTTAACCACCACTTACTTTACCCCATTCTCCACCTGCCAAAAAGGGACAGGTTTATTTTGGTCGGTTTTATCTGCGGAAACGCCACATCTCAACTCTTGGCGCAAAGTAACCTGTCCCCTTTGCACCAAGGCCCGGGGGTCGCTGGGACACCCGGGCCTTTGAAAAGGGGCTAATCCTTATTCGGACTTAAGCGGAAACTGCGGCGGAAGCAGTGTTGGTCTCGTCCTCGTCGGTCCAAGCGTGCTTGGGCATGGGACGGAAAATCTGGAAGAGCATCGCAACCAGCAGCACGATGGCCACAACCGTCCAGATACCAAACTGTCCAAGAACGAACAGGTTGTAGAACTGGTTGATGAACAGACCAATGACCCAAGCAAAGGCGCACTCGTAACCGATCGCGATGGCGGTCCACTTGCCGGAGTCCATCTGGTTGCGGATGGTGCCCATGGCTGCAAAGCACGGGGCGCACAGCAGGTTGAAGGCACCGAAGGCCACGCAAGCGCCCATAGTCGGGAACATGCCGGCGAACGCGGTCCACAGGCTCGGGTCGGTCTCGGCGGCGTCAGCGACGGACAGCAGCGAGCCGGCGGTGGCGACGACGTTCTCCTTAGCGACAAGGCCAGAGACAGTCAGCGCGGTTGCCTGCCAGGTGCTAAAGCCGAGCGGAGCGAAGATCCAGGCAACCAGGTTGCCCAGCATGCGAGCACGGAGTAGTCCATGAACTCCTCGGGGATGCCGTCCATAGCAGGCAGGAAGCCAAAGGAACCGTTATAGCTACCAAGTTGGAGAGGAACCAAACGACGACAGTGGACGCGAAGATGACCGTACCGGCCTTCTTGATAAAGGCCCAGCAGCGCTCCCACACGTGCAGCGCCCAGGAACGGATCGCCGGGAAGTGGTAGGCGGGAAGCTCCATAACGAACGGCGTCGGGCGGCCGGCGAAGAGCTTGGTTTTCTTGAGCATGAGGCCCGAGGCGATGACGGCAAAGACGCCCAGGAAGTAGAAGAGCGGGCTGATCCATGCGGCGTGGTGGAAGAATCGCCAATGATGGAGCCCATGAGCAGAGCGATGATCGGCAACTTGGCGCCACAGGGAATAAACGTGGTGGTCATGACGTCATGCGGCGGTCCTTCTCGTTCTCGATGGTCTTGGTGGCCATGACGCCGGGGACGCCGCAGCCAGAGGAGACGAGCATCGGAATGAACGACTTACCAGACAGACCAAAGCGACGGAAGATGCGATCCATGATGAAGGCGACGCGGGCCATGTAGCCGCAATCCTCCAGGAAGGACAGCATCACGAACAGCAGGAACATCTGCGGCACAAAGCCGAAGATGGCGCCCAGGCCGCCGACGATACCGTCACAGACCAGCGAATCGACAAGGCCACCGTCCTCGGTGCCGCCCGCCACGAGGGCGTCGTGCACCATGGTGGTAATACCGGGAACATAGGGGCCGTACTGCGCCGGGTCAACCGAGTCGGCATCGTCGCCCGCACCTCGACGGCTGCATCGTAGGCGTCGCGGCCCTGACCAAGCACATACCAACCGTCGGTGCCAAAGAGCTGGTCGTTGGTGAAGTCGGTCACCGTGCCGCCCAAGGTAGAAACGGCGATGTAGTACACGCAGAACATGATGACCACAAAGATCGGCAGACCCAGGATACGGTTGGTAACCACGCGGTCGATCTTCTCGGAGGTGCTCATCTTGGCAGGCGCCTTGGTGAGGCACTCGTCAATGATATGGCAATCACGCCGTAACGCTCGCCGGTAATGATGGACTCGGCATCGTCGTCGCAATCCTGCTCGCACTGGGCGACCAGCTGCTCCACGCGAGCGGCCTTCTCCTTGGTGAGGTTGATGAGCTTGCAGGCGTCCGCATCGCGCTCAAACAGCTTGACCGCGTAGTAGCGACGCTTGTTAGCGGGAACGCTCGCCGGCAGGTTGTTTTCGATGTGGTCCAGAACGTCCTCGATGGAGGAATCGAACTTGTGCTCCGGCACCTGGCCCTTGGAAGCAGCGGACTTCTTGACCTGCTCGAACAGCTCCTTGATGCCCTTGTTCTTAAGAGCCGAGATCATCATGACCGGGCAGCCGAGCTTCTTGGAAAGCTTGTCCGTGTCGATCTTATCGCCGTTTTTCTCGACCAAGTCGGCCATGTTGAGGGCGACGACCACGGGCAGGCCGGTCTCGATAACCTGAAGCGCCAGGTACAGGTTGCGCTCGAGGTTGGTGGCGTCGACCACCTGGACAACGACATCGGGCTCGCCGCTCATGAGGTAGTCGCGCGAGCACTGCTCCTCGGGGCTATAGGGGGAAAGCGAGTAGATGCCAGGGAGGTCCGTGATGGTAACGTTCTTGTCGCTTAGGAGCTTGGCTTCTTTTTTCTCAACCGTGACGCCGGGCCAGTTGCCAACGTAGCCGTTGCGCCGGTGATCAGGTTGAAAAGCGTGGTCTTGCCGCAGTTGGGGTTGCCCGCAAGCGCGACATGGATCTGAGAATCCGCCATTCAATCCTTCTTCCTTGTGTGCCCGCGCTGCTTTCTCCGCGCGAGCTGGATAATGTGCTTCAAAAATGCTGCATTAAGTTAGAAAAACCTAACTTTATCTGCAGAAATACACGTTGCGAGCCCTTACTGGACCTCGACGACGGCCGCCTCCTCCTTGCGGATGGAAAGCTCGTAGCCGCGCACGTTGATCTCGACCGGATCACCGAGCGGCGCAACCTTTACGACCTTAAACGACGTGCCTTGATGAGCCCCAGGTCCATAAGGTGGCGGCGCAGCGCGCCCTCACCGTGAAGCTTGACGATGGTAGAGCTTTCGCCCACCTTAACGTCACCCAACGTCTTCATCCTCTTGTCCCCCTTTCGGTTTTATGAAATGCTGTGGACTAGCCGACGGTCATGATGTGCATGGCAACCTTGGAATCGATGCCAAAACGTGCACCCAGCACCGTGACGATGATGTTGGCGCCACTCGAGCTCACCACATGGATTTCGCTGCCCTCGACAAAGCCGAGGTCCTTGAGGTGGTGCTTCATGTCCTCATTGCCCTTTACACGAGACACACGCACGGTTTCGCCCGCTTTTACCATCGAAAGCGGCATGGCCGGCATCTGCGGTCCGCAAGACATGAGTGGCTCCTAACGTCAGTTCGTCCTCAACATCGACGCGATAAAAGTTAACCACGTCTATGTTCGCTTTAGTAAACTAGCACGTGGTTAACTTTTTGGAAAGGGTCCTGTTCAGTTTCGAAAAGTTTCCTATACGAAACAAAACAAAAAGGCGCGGCAAAGGACTACCCTTTACCGCGCCCTATCATGCCTAGAGCGAGAGATTTCTGATCGATGTGACGCAGGAGCCTCATCCACGCCCGAAACACGAAAGACGACGTTCTCGCCGCACTCACCATAGAGGGCCATGAGCCCCATGACATCGCGGCCATCCGTGTGGCGATCGCCGATACTGACTGACACGTCGCTACGATGCTTGGCAATGATGTCATAGAGCAGCGCAACCGGGCGGGCATGCAATCCCAACGGATCTTTAATCGTCTTCGTAAATTCGACCATGTCCCCTCCCGCGGCATCGCACATTCGGCCGGCAAACCCAGCCACGTGGTAGTTATTGTACGTTACCGGCGCACCCCCGTCTCACAAAAAACGAGGAAGGCACACGTCCTTCCCTCGTTGCTGGCAATAGGTAGCCGCTCGCCTACATCAGGCGCAGGCTGACGTCCTTGAGCTGGCGCCGGAAACGGCACTCGGAGCACCCGACATAAGGTCGGAGCCGCTGGCCGTCTTGGGGAACGCCATGACGTCGCGGATGGAGTCGGAACCGGTGAGCAGCATGCACACGCGGTCCAGGCCCAGAGCAAAACCACCCATCGGGGGTGCACCAAACTTGAGCGCCTCCATGAGGAAGCCGAACTGCGACTCGGCTCGCTCCTCGGTGAAGCCCAGGAGCTTGAGCATGGACATCTGCATCTCGGCGTTGTGGATACGCATACCGCCGCCGCCGGCCTCAAAGCCGTCCATGACAAAGTCGTAGGTGCAGGAACCGGCCGCCAGCGGGTCGGCCTCGATCTTGGCGATGTCGGTCTCGGTCGGCAGCGTGAAGGCTGATGCTCGGCAGCGTAGGCCTTGCGGTCCTCATCCAGTGGAGCAGCGGGAAGTTGACGACCCACAGGAAGTCGTGGCCCTCGCGCTTGATCTCGAGTGCGTTGGCCATGTGGGAACGCATGCCGCCCAGGATCTCGTCAGAGAGCAGGCGCGGGCCGGCGGCGAACATCACAAGGTCGCCGGGCTCGACGTCCATGCGCTCACGCAGAGCAGCCATCTCCTCGTCCGAGAAGAACTTGACGATGGGGCTGTTGATGGAGCCATCCTCGCGGAAAGCGATCCAGGCCAGACCCTTGGCGCCAACGTGGAGGCCACGCCGGCGAGCTTATCGATCTTGGCACGTGCCCAGGCACCGGCACCCTTGGCGTTGAGGGCCTTGACGACGGAGCCTCCTCGTTTGCGGCGGTCGCAAGACCTTGAACTTGGAGTTGGCAAAGATGTCGGTCAGGTCGATCAGGTGCATGCCATAGCGAGTATCGGGCTTGTCGGAGCCATAGGTGTCCATGGCCTCCCAGTAGTTCATGCGACGCAGCGGTGTGGGCATCTCGACGCCCATGCGGCCGAAGGCATCGGACAGAACCTCCTCGAGCGCGCTCATGACATCGTTCTGGTCCACGAAGGACATCTCGATATCGACCTGGGTGAACTCGGGCTGACGGTCGGCACGCAGGTCCTCGTCGCGGAAGCACTTGGCAACCTGGTAGTAGCGCTCGACGCCACCGACCATGAGCAACTGCTTCAGGAGCTGCGGGGACTGCGGCAGGGCGTAGAAGTTACCCGGCTGAATACGGCTGGGGACGATGAAGTCACGGCGCCCTCGGGCGTGGACTTAAACAGGGAGGCGTCTCGACCTCCATGAACTCACGGTTGTGCAACGCCTCGCGAATGGCAAAGGTGAAGTCGGAGCGCAGCTTGAGGTTGGCCATCATCTCGGGACGGCGGAGGTCCAGATAGCGATAGCGCAGACGGGTGTCCTCGCTGGTCTCGATGCCGTCCTCGATCTGGAACGGCGGGGTGACGGACGTGTTGAGCACCTCGGCGTGGTCGGTCAGGACCTCGATCTCGCCGGTCGCGAGCTTGGTGTTGGTGGTCTCCTCACCACGAGCGCGCACGACGCGTGGATCTTGATGGGCCACTCGGGACGCATGGTCTCGGCGATCTTAAAGGCATCGCCATCGGAGTGCTCGGGGTCGAAGGTGAGCTGCGTGATGCCCTCGCGGTCACGAAGGTCGCAGAAGATAAGGCCGCCGTGGTCGCGGCGACGGCTCACCCAACCGGTGAGGGTGACCTCTTCGCCCACGTCTCGAAGCGAAGCTCGCCGCAGGTGCGGGTGTGCATGGAATGCTCGTCAATGGGACGGGTCTGGCTCATACCAGTGATCCTCCTTTATGGATCTGTGCCGCCCCGTGTCGTTCCGGGCGGCGTCGTACAGATTTGCCCAGCCTGCGTAAACCGCGCAGCCAGACATGGCGTTCTATCTTATCGCACCTGCGTCGATGTGCCGCGGAAAAGTAGCTCCTGCCCAAAGACTTGACGGAGACGAAACAATTGACGCACCGCGGCCGTCGCCAAGGCGCGCCGCGTGCGACAATGTGCCCCAATACAACTGCACTCGGAAAGGCCCGCCATGACTGCACGCCTCATCGTTATGGATATTGACTCCACGCTCATCAACCAGGAGGTCATCGACCTGTTGGGCGAAGAGGCCGGCGTGGGCGAGCAGGTGGCACAGATCACCGAGCGCGCCATGCGCGGCGAGCTGGACTTTAAGCAAGCGCTCGAGGAGCGTGTGGGGCTGCTCGCCGGCCTGGACGAGAGCGTGTTCAAGCGCACCTTTGAGCGCGTGACATTTACACCGGTGCGCTGGAGCTTGTGCGCTCGGCGCACAGCAAGGGCTGGAAGGTCGCGTCGTGAGTGGCGGCTTCCACGAGGTCGCCGACAAGATCGTGGCTGCCGCGGCA
>ENA-OQHP01000193-OQHP01000193.1-human-gut-metagenome-genome-assembly--contig:-NODE-193-length-20575-cov-1.485231_pt1 | contig 20575 bp, 25 predicted proteins | sample MGYA00242563_ERZ504717 | MGnify/ENA primary metagenome ERZ504717 (study PRJEB26092, sample SAMD00036212) | human gut metagenome | host: Homo sapiens | study: EMG produced TPA metagenomics assembly of... | reverse complement strand
TACCACTATGGAGACATATCTCACAGATGGAACCTTAAAGCAAGCGGTGGCAGATGGCTATGTGCTAGTTGAGCGTACTACGGAGTCAGGGGTTCGTCTTGGAATAGTAGGACTTATTGATCTGGATGACTATGATTTCGACCCGAAAAAGAAGACTCTCATCAGAGCAACAGAGGGAACAGTAATCTCACGTATACCTCCGAGAGTAAAAATAAGAGAGAATGCAGCTATTGAGCTGCCACATGTTATGCTGCTTGTTGATGATCCTATAGACAGACAAAAGATTGATGGATGCCAGGGTGCTACACAGGAAGATGCAGTAAATATAGCAGCTGTAAAGCATGGAATAATCGAGTATGTGTATGCCATCAGGGACACTCTTCGTAAGCTTTACGATACAGAGCTCATGCAGGGAGGCGGACATATCCGCGGCTATGCTGTCGAGGGTGAGGCAGCAAAGCAGGTGACAGAGGCATTCGCAGCAAAACAGAATAGCTGTGGAGGCTTTTTGTTTGCAGTAGGTGATGGAAACCATTCCCTTGCAACAGCGAAGACCTGCTGGGAAAATATCAAAAAAACCGGAAAATTCACAGAGGAGCAGTTGAAAAACCATCCTGCAAGGCATGCTCTTGTGGAAATCTGTAATCTGCACAGTGAGGCGCTTGAGTTTAAGCCTATTCACAGACTGCTTACAAATGTTGATGTAAAGGATATACTGTCGTTTTTCGAAGCTGAAATCACAAAACAAGGACTTGCGAGCACTGAGGGTGATGAGATAGTATTTGAGTATGTTGAATCAGGCGCTACCGCAATAAAGAATTCCGGAATTAATATCACAAATAGAGGTGACCGCCTCCCGGTTGAGATACTCCAGGGTATTTTAGATAAGTATCTTGAGACACATGGCAATGTGGAAATAGACTATATCCATGGTGATGAGGCACTTCACGGACTGGTTAAGGAGACTAAGGGATTGTGGAATTTTTCTTCAGTCGATAGACAAGAGCACATTGTTCCCTGCAATAAATGCGGGCGGGGTGCTGCCCAGAAAGACATTCTCAATTGGAGAAGCGAATGAGAAGAGATACTATATGGAGTGTCATAAGATATCTATGTAGCTTTGATTTACATAATATGTCAATTTTATCACATTAATAAACAATTGATTTTATGAAGTCGAATAATTTAACAAATAATACTGTTTTACTACACAAACATATTTGTTAAGTGTATAATATAAGAAAAATTTATTTCACAAGGGGACAATAATGGGAAAATACTTTGGAACAGACGGCTTCCGTGGAGAGGCTAATGTCAATTTAACAGCAGAGCATGCATATCAGATTGGTAGATTTTTAGGCTGGTATTATGGAGAGCTTAAGAAGCAGAAGCAGCTCGACGAGCCGGCGAAGATAGTAATAGGAAAGGATACAAGACGTTCAAGCTACATGTTTGAGTATTCCCTTGTATCAGGACTTACAGCATCGGGAGCAGATGCATATCTATTACACGTTACCACAACTCCATCAGTGGCATATGTAGCAAGAACCGATGATTTTGACTGTGGTATCATGATTTCGGCAAGCCATAATCCATACTATGACAATGGAATCAAGCTTATCAACAGCAATGGAGAGAAGATGGATGAGGAGACAATTCTCCTTGTCGAGGACTATATAGATGGCAAGCTCCGCCTGTTTGGTCAGGAGTGGAAGGAATTGCCCTATGCACATAAGGATGCTATCGGATGCACAGTTGACTATGTAGCAGGCCGTAACCGTTACATGGGATACCTCATATCGCTTGGTGTCTACTCGTTCAAGGGCGTGAAGGTAGGTCTTGATTGTGCCAACGGAAGTTCATGGAACATGGCAAAGTCTATTTTTGAGGCACTCGGAGCAAAGTGCTATGTCATCAACAATGAGCCAAACGGTTTAAACATCAACAATAATGCAGGATCTACACATATTGAGGGCTTACAGAAGTACGTGGTGGACAATGGTCTTGATGTAGGCTTCGCATACGATGGAGATGCAGACAGGTGTCTCTGTGTAGATGAACTGGGCAATGTAATCACAGGAGACCATATCCTCTACATCTATGGAAAGTACATGAAAGAGAGAGGAAAGCTCGATAACAATACTGTTGTCACAACAGTTATGTCCAACTTTGGACTCTATAAGGCCCTTGATGAGCTTGGAATCGGCTACGCAAAGACTGCAGTAGGTGATAAATATGTATATGAGTACATGCAGCAGAACGGCTGTCGCATCGGCGGAGAGCAGTCAGGACATATCATCTTCTCTAAGTATGCATCAACAGGTGATGGTATCCTTACCAGCCTTAAGATGATGGAGGTCATGATGGCGAAAAAACAGAAGATGAGCCAGCTCTGTGAGGGGCTTAATATCTATCCACAGGTGCTTCAAAATGTGCGCGTAGCTGACAAGGCGGAGGCACTTGCAAACCCTGATGTTCAGGCAGCCATCGAACAGGTTACTGCAGAGCTTGGCGATACAGGACGTATACTTGTGCGTGAGTCAGGTACAGAGCCTGTTATCCGTGTCATGGTTGAGGCTGAGAGCGAGGAAATCTGTCAGAAATATGTGGATATGGTTGTTGCAAAATTAAAATAAAGGTTAATGCCAAAGATAATACACGTAATATACAAAAGCTGTGTGAGAATATCATGCAGCTTTTGCTGTTATGAGGGTTCATAAATGAGTGAATTAAGATAAATTAAGTGGATATAATTTAATCTGTAGAGAGAATAGGAATTAAATTCTGCCGGAGGAAATAGTCTATGCCTGAAATCTTAATTATTTTTATATTATGTGCCGGTATTATTGTAATTGGCATAATATTGTGTATAATTATTAAAGTGAGTCATATGTCTGATGACGAACAGAAAAAGGACGATGAACGACAGCTGGAGTTCATTCGCGCCTACAAGGAGCATAAAAAAGGACATTGAGTTTAAAGGATTATATAATAAGAGACATACAGGAAAAGTTCAAATATCTTCCGTCAGCGGTATATTTGGCTTTAATCTGCATTGCGATGTATATTTTTGTGTGTCTTCTGAGATATCTTTTCACAATGAGAGAGGTATCACAGGCAGATGAGAGAAGAAAAAAGATAGTGGGCAAAATCTGGCATATGCTGTTCTGCGGCACCTTTGTGGCCTATATGTATACGCTTATAATGATAGTGTATTATTCAAGGGAGCCGGGAAGCAGAACCGCGTTGCCGATATGGTGCTGTGGAGCAATTGGGGCATGACACTTCAGATGCACGCTTATTTTATAGAAAATATAGTATTGTTTATACCATTTGGGCTTTTATTTCCACTGGTTTTTAAAATTGGATGAGATGGTTTACAATACCTGTTGGTGCTCTTATAAGCGCAGCAATTGAGTACACGCAGCTGGTTACCGGCAGGGGATATTGTCAGCTTGATGATTTTGTGACAAATACGGCAGGAGCAGCAATCGGATTTTTTATTTATTTGATATTATATGCAGGGTGGCTGGTATGGAAAAAAATAAGATAAGCATTGTGGTACCATGCTTTAACGAGAAAGGGGCTCTGCCTCTTTTTTATAATAAAATAACTCAGGTGTTTAATCAGATGAGTCAAGAGAGTGAGACAGCGGGATTGTCCTATGAACTGATTATAGTGGATGACGGTTCTATGGACGGGACACTCGATGTCGCAAAGGAGCTTGCTGTAAATGATTCCGGTGTGAAATACATATCCTTTTCACGCAATTTTGGCAAGGAGGCAGCCATGTATGCAGGCTTGCAGCATGCTGTGGGGAATATGTGGCGATAATGGATGCTGACCTTCAAGATCCGCCGGATATGCTGCCTGAGGTGTACAAGGCTCTTATGGAAGAAGGTTATGATGCTGTCGGTACAAGGCGAGTGACACGCAAAGGTGAACCAGCGATTAGATCTTTTTTTGCCAGAAAGTTCTATAGGCTCATGAGCAGAATATCAAAGGCAAATATGGTTGATGGGGCACGTGACTACAGGCTGATGAACAGGAAATACGTGGATGCACTGCTTTCGCTTAAGGAATACAACAGGTTTTCAAAGGGATTGTTTGGCTGGGTAGGCTTTAAGGTGAAGTGGCTTGAGTTTGAGAATGTAAACAGAGTGCAGGTGAGACAAAGTGGTCATTCTGGCAGCTCTTTTTGTATAGCCTTGACGGAATAGTGGCATTTTCCAACGCGCCGCTATACATGGCTTCAATAGCCGGAGTGTTCAGCTTTATTGTCGCAATAATTGCAATGCTCTTTATCATTATCAGGAGACTTGTATTCGGAGATCCGGTAGCCGGCTGGGCTTCGACCGTTGTTATCATACTTTTTATAGGTGGGATACAACTGCTTAGCATAGGCATTTTGGGACTTTATCTGTCGAAGCTATATCTCGAGGCAAAGGACAGACCGATATATTTAATAGGAGAATCAAATATAGAAAAATCTACAGAAAAAAATTAAGGCTTTCTTAAGAATTCTTAATTCGATAGCACATGACATTTTTTTCGGATGTTATATGCTATAATTTTTTCGGCAACGTTTATTAATGCATGAAAGAGGACTAAGATGAAAAATGTACTGGAGTGCTTGAGGCCACAGTAGAAAAATACCCTGACAAGCCTGCATTTTCGGATACTGAATGCAGCATTACGTTTGCGCAGGTGTATGATATAGCAAGAAATACAGGAGCATATCTGATAGAACAGCTTGGAGTGGACAGAACCCCTGTTGCAGTATTTGCCGGAAGGAAAATGGTAACACCGGCATACTTCCTGGGAGTGGTATATGCAGGCAGACCGTATGCGCCGATTGATGCATCGCTTCCTGACAAGAGAATTGAAAAAATACTTGAAAATCTGTGTCCAAGGGCTATTGTGGCTGACAGGGAAAGCCTTGAGCATGTGGAGAGCATAGTGGATGAGCTGGCAAAGGCAGAAGGTTTCGATAGACCGCAGATATTTATTGCTGAGAATATATCGCGCTTCGAGCAGGTGGCGTGCGCTGATAGTAATTGTAAAATCAGTGAATCAGCAGGAGACGCTGTGACGGATAGTGAGAACGATACAGATGGTGGTGTTGTGGCAGGCTGTGCAGGAAAAATAGATGACAGCTCACGGGATATGCTCGCTGTAGTCCGCAGGCAGATGTCCATGACAGACCCACTGTATATCATCTACACGTCAGGCTCCACCGGCAATCCAAAGGGAGTCATGACATCGCATCTGTCACTTATGACATACATCAATGCATATTGTGATGTGATGCATATAGAGGAAGTGATGCGCTAGGCAATCAGTCGCCGCTTGACTATATTGCGGCAATCAGGGACATTTATCTGCCGCTAAAGACCGGTTGCAGCACAGCGATTATTCCAAAAGAGTATTTTATGGAGCCAAATGCCCTGTTTGATTACATGAATGATAAGAAGGTCAGCAGTGTCGGCTGGAGTGTTTCGGCATTTACCATCCTCACATCGCTTGGGGCATTTGAGGAAGTAGGGCTTAAGAGTCTCAGAAAATCTGCTTCTCAGGCTCAGTAATGCCATGCAGGGTGCTCAGAAAATGGCAGGAAAATCTGCCTGAAGCACATTTGTGAACCAGTATGGACCGACAGAGGCCACAGCATCATGCACATATTATAGCGTGGATCATACAGTGGAAGAGGACGAGGTGCTTCCTATAGGAAAAGCCTATGACAATTACAGGGTTTTCCTGATAGATGAGCATGGAAATGAGCCGGCTGTAGGAGAACAGGGCGAGATATGCGTATGTGGACCAATCCTGGCGCTGGGTTATTATAATGATCCGGAGAGGACAGCTGCGGCATTTACACTCAATCCACTCAACAGGGCTTATCCTGAGCGGATGTACGCACAGGGAGTTACGGAAGGCTCGATGAGGACGGCATACTTCATTTCTGTGGACGTATGGACCGCCAGATAAAGCACATGGGACACCGTGTGGAGCTTGACGAGGTGGAGCATGCCGCCAATGTGGTCGATGGAGTCGCAGAAAGCTGCGTTATATATAATAAAGCAAAAGAGGTGCTGATACTTTTCTACACAGGTGACTGTGACAGGAGAAGCCTTGCGTTGGCACTGAGGGACGAGCTCCCGGGCTTTATGGTGCCAAGGAAAATCAAGAAGCTGGAGCAGCTTCCTAAGCTTCCAAACGGAAAATATGATATGAAAAAACTGGAGGAAATGTAAAATGAGAGACACAATTTTAGAGATTTTAGAGGAATTAAGACCGGATGTGGATTTTGAGAAGGAGACAAAGCTCATCGATGACAAAATTCTTGAGTCATTTGATATAGTTTCACTCGTATCGGAGTTGACAGATGAGTTTGACATCACAATCAGGCCAAAGGATCTGGTTCCTGAGAATTTCAACTCAGTTGATGCAATCGAGAAGCTTGTGAAAGAGCTTGTGGAGGAATAAAGCATATGAGACAGACACCGTACTATGTATTTGATACGGACGAGTTTGCGAAGAGAGCAGCCATGATAAGGGCTGCTCTTGATTGTAAAGGAGGACGTAGGATACCACTTTGTTTTTCGATAAAGGCAAATCCGTTTCTGCTTCACAGGCTGCCGGCGGGCTTAGACCATGTGGAGGTGTGCAGCCCGGGAGAGCTTGAGATATGTATAGCACTTGGCGTGAAGCCGGAGAGCATCATCTATTCAGGCGTGATGAAGGAAAATGCGATATAGAGCGAGCCGTTTCGTATGGCGCCGGCATACTGACCTGTGAAAGCATAAGACATGCGACGCTTATATCAGAGGTGATGCTTGAATGTATGTCTGAAGGCGCGCAGGAAGCCGAGTTTGCCGAAACGAAAGCACATGTCATACTGCGCCTGACAAGTGGCAACCAGTTTGGCATGTCGCTTGAGGATATTGAATACATCATATCGAATCCGGATGAGTTTAAGGGCATCACGGTAATAGGCATTCACTACTATTCCGGCACACAGAAGAGTCTTCGCAAAATAAATAAGGACTTGGAAAAAATAAAGTCTGCACTTACCATGTTAAAGGACAAATATGGCTTTGAGCCACAGCTTGTAGAGTAGTGGTCCGGGGCTTTGCGTGGAGTATTTTGAGGAAGACTGGCAGGAAAAGGAAAAACAATCACTTGATGAGGCAGCAGAGGTGCTTAGAGAATTTGCCGAGGAATATCCGCTTGGCATTGAGATGGGACGCTTCCTAGCAGCCTCATGCGGTAAATATTACACACAGGTAAGGATCTTAAATCGACAGGCGATGCCAATTATGCGATTCTGGATGGAGGAATCCACCATCTGAATTACTTCGGGCAGAGGATGGCTATGCAGGTGCCACCGATTAGTATATATAGAGCTGCCGGTGTGGAATTAACACAATTGCCGGGCACAGACTATACACTATGCGGAAGCCTCTGTACAGTGGCAGATGTGCTAGTACGCGAGGTGAGGCTTAAGAAGCTTAAGCTTGGCGATGTTCTTGAGTTCGGGCACTGTGGTGCATACTCGGTGACAGAAGCACCGGCGCTCTTTCTGTCAAGACAGCTTCCGGCTATATATGCGTATTCGAAGGAGTATGGATATGAGTGTCTTAGGGAGCATATTCCTGCGGCTGAGATAAATCTGGCCGGAAAAAAATAATGTAAATAAAACCGCCCGTGGCAAAATTGCTATGGGCGGTTTTGTGTGACATAAACAAAGCATTTTGTGGAGAGCCTGATTATTAGCCAAGCTCCTTCTCACACATATCAAGTACAGAAGCAATGGTAGTATCCATATCATAGTACTTGTACTCGCCGAGACGACCACCGAATATAACACCGGTCTCCTTATCGGCAAGCTCCTTATACTTGGCATAGAGCTGTCCGTTTTTCTCATCGTTTACAGGGTAGTAAGGCTCATCGCCGGCCTTCCACTCAGAAGAGTACTCACGGCTGATAATAGTCTTTGGCAGATCATTTCCATCCTCATCCTTACCGAACTCGAACCACTTGTGCTCGATGATACGTGTCCATGGAGTCTCACGGTCAGTATAGTTGACAGCGGCATTGCCCTGGAAGTTAGGAATATCGAGGGTTTCATTCTCAAAGCGCACTGAGCGGTATTCCAAAGTACCTAGCTTAAAGCCAAAGTATGCGTCAATCGGACCTGTGTATACCACCTTGTCAGCAAGAGCATCAAGCTCAGCCTTGTGCTCAAGGTAGTCGGTATTCAATCTGACCTCAATGCCGTCGAGCAGATTTTCAACCATCTTGGTGTAGCCACCGATTGGAATACCTGATAAAGAGCGTTGAAGTAATTGTTGTCAAAGGTAAGTCTAACAGGAAGACGCTTTATGATGAAAGCCGGAAGTTCCTTACAGTCACGACCCCACTGCTTCTCAGTATAGCCCTTCACGAGCTTCTCATAGATATCACGGCCAACAAGTGAAATAGCCTGCTCCTCGAGATTTTTTGGCTCACCGGTGATTTCCTTTTTCTGCTCCTCAATCTTTGCAGCAGCCTCCTCCGGTGTCACCACACCCCACATCTTGTTGAAGGTGTACATGTTAAATGGCATAGAGTAAAGCTCTCCCTTGTAGTTGGCTACAGGGCTGTTTGTGAAGCGGTTGAACTCAGCAAACTGTGTGATGTAGTTCCAGACCCTCTTATCATTGGTGTGGAATATGTGGCTCCGTACATGTGTACATTGATGCCCTCCTGCTTTTCGGTGTAGACATTTCCTGCTATGTTAGGACGCTTGTCCACAACAAGCACTGATTTGCCCTTGGCCTTTGCCTCATGGGCGAAGATGGCTCCGTAGAGACCGGAACCTACTACTAAATAATCGTATTTCATTGTATTCTCCTTGTTACATAGTGATAATATAATTATAAGTACATTTTCCGGAAAACAAGCATAAACAGTGAAAATAAGTAAATATTAATAAATCCTGTATTAGAAAATTATGATATACTTAGATATAAAAGTAAGAAAATAAGAGGAAAGGCAACGCAACGATGAAACTACCCGGCTACTACTCCTCAGGAGAATTTGCAAAAAAAGCGCATATTACAAAAAAGACCGTCAGGTACTATGACGAGCACAATATTTTAAAACCATCCTACGTAAACGAAAACGGAGCCAGATTCTATAATGATGACGACTTTGCGCGTCTACAGCAGATACTGTTCCTCAAATATCTGGGCTTTTCCCTGGATGATATCAAGGAGATGACACTCAGAAACACGGACAGCGATGTCATGTCTGAGTCGCTTCACATGCAGCTTGGTCTCGTGGAGGAGAGGATAGAGCAGATGAAGCTTATGAAATCAGCACTGCAGGAGGCTTCAGAGGTAATAGACGAGGGGCGAAGCGTGGACTGGAGTCATATGCTGGAGCTGGTTAATATAAACGAGATGGAGCAAAAGCTAAAGCAGCAGTACAGGGATGCTTCAAATATATCAGCCAGAATCAATCTGCACAGGGATTTCTCGATGAATCCGGTGAGCTGGTTTAGCTGGGTATTTGATGAGTGCAGCTTTTTGAGGGGGAAAGGTGCTTGAGGTGGGCTGTGGTGATGCCTCTCTCTGGACACAGAACATAGACAGGATACCGGCAGATATGCAGATAACCCTGACTGATATATCGTATGGCATGGTAAGAGATGCAACGAGAAATGTAGGCGCAGATGACAAGCGATTCACATATGAAGTGATGGATGCCCACAGGCTGTATAAGCCGGATGCAACGTATGACTGCGTGATAGCAGACCATGTACTGTTCTATTGTGACAATCTGGATGCCGTGTGCAGTGAAATCCTAAGGGTGCTAAAGCCCGGTGGCGTGTTTGTGTGCAGTACATACAGCTCACGGCATATGAAGGAAATAAACGACCTGGTACAGCAGTTTGATGACCGTATAGAGCTGTCAGCGGAAAGGCTGTATGAGCAATTTGGTAAAGAAATGGTGAGGCAATACTTGGAAAATACTTTGGTGAGGTAAGCTGGCATGGATACGAGGATGAGCTTGTGGTAGAAAAAGCAGAGCCTGTGATAGAGTATGTGCTTTCGTGCCACGGCAACCAGAACAGGTATATTGTGGACCGCTATAAGGAATTTGCAGCATTTGTCAGAAAGAAGACAGAGGGAGGGTTCCATATCACAAAGGATGCAGGTGTATTTATTGCACGAAAATGATTCAAAAACAGGATATTATAAGCATATATTTGTGAAAAATGCTAAAAATATAAAAAGTACTTGAAGGTGCCCTTGGGGCACCTTTTATAATGCAGGTAAATGATGAATCAGGTCAGTGGATTCTACAGACCGAAAGCATCAAGTGCAGCACGTAGTTTCAGTTTGAAGGAGAACAACATGAAAGGTATTATATTAGCGGGAGGTTCAGGCACACGTCTTTACCCACTCACAATGGTAACATCAAAGCAGTTACTTCCAATTTATGACAAGCCAATGATCTACTATCCTATGTCAGTGCTTATGAATGCAGGTATCAGAGATATTCTGATCATTTCAACACCACAGGATACACCAAGATTCAAGGAGCTCTTAGGAGACGGACATCAGTTTGGTGTCAACCTCACCTACGAGGTACAGCCAAGCCCTGACGGACTGGCACAGGCATTCGTTATCGGTGAGAAATTTATCGGTGATGATACAGTAGCCATGGTTCTCGGAGACAACATCTTCGCAGGACACGGACTCAATAAGAGACTCAAGGCCGCAGTGAAACGCTAAGAGTGGTAAGGGCGCCACAGTATTCGGATACTATGTAGATGACCCTGAGAGATTCGGTATCGTAGAGTTCGATAAAGAGGGAAAGGCTATTTCAATCGAGGAAAAGCCGGAGCATCCAAAGAGTAATTACTGTGTCACAGGTCTTTATTTCTACGACAACAATGTAGTAGAGTACGCAAAGAACCTTAAGCCATCAGCAAGAGGAGAGCTTGAGATAACAGACCTTAACAAGAATCTATCTCGAGAAAAAGCACTCAATGTAGAGCTTTTAGGACAGGGCTTCACATGGCTTGATACAGGAACACACGAGAGCCTTGTAGATGCCACAAACTTTGTCAAGACAGTCGAGACACATCAGCACCGCAAGATAGCATGTCTTGAGGAAATCGCTTACTTAAACGGCTGGATTACAAAGGATGAAGTATTAAAGACATATGAGCTCGTAAAGAAGAACCAGTACGGACAGTACTTAAAGGACGTACTTGATGGAAAATACCGCGAGCAGTTATATTAAGGAGGAAATCAAAATGACAATTATCGTAACAGGTGGAGCAGGATTTATCGGAAGTAACTTCGTATTTCACATGCTTAACAAATATCCGGATTATCGTATCGTATGCTTAGACTGTCTCACATATGCAGGAAATCTCTCAACACTTGAGCCTGTAATGGACAATCCAAACTTCCGTTTCGTAAAGGAGAGCATCACAGACCGTGATGCCGTATACAAATTATTTGAGGAAGAGCATCCTGATATGGTTGTAAACTTCGCAGCAGAGTCACACGTTGACCGTTCAATCGAAAACCCACAGGTATTCCTTGATACAAATATCATCGGAACATCAGTACTTATGGACGCATGCCGCAAGTATGGTATTAAAAGATATCACCAGGTATCAACAGATGAGGTATACGGAGATCTGCCACTTGACCGCCCTGACCTTTTCTTCCATGAGGATACACCAATCCATACATCAAGCCCGTATTCATCATCAAAGGCAGCAGCAGATTTACTCGTGCTTGCCTACCACCGCACATATGGACTTCCTGTAACAATCAGCCGTTGCTCAAACAACTACGGACCATACCATTTCCCGGAGAAGCTTATCCACTTATGATTGCAAATGCACTTAATGATAAGCCACTCCCGGTATACGGAACAGGCGAGAACGTGCGTGACTGGCTCTATGTAGAGGATCACTGCAAGGCAATCGACCTTATCATCCACAACGGACGTGTAGGAGAGGTTTACAACGTAGGTGGACACAATGAGAAGACAAACCTTGAAATCGTAAGATTATCTGTAAGGAGCTCAATAAGCCGGAGAGCCTTATCACATTCGTAGGGAGACCGTAAGGGCCATGATATGCGTTACGCAATCGACCCAACAAGATCCACAATGAGCTCGGATGGCTTCCAAAGACCAAGTTTGAGGACGGCATCAAGAAGACAATCAAATGGTACCTTGACAACCGTGAGTGGTGGGAGACAATCATCAGCGGAGAGTACCAGAATTACTACGAGAAGATGTATGCGAATAGATAACTGCTACTCTTTGAGGCTTTTGTGCATGCCTAAAGAATATGTGATTGCGTATATATGTTGAGCATGTTTACGAATAACAGCGTTAAGGAGACAAAAATGAAGTATTTGTTACAGGAGTTGCGGGGCAGCTTGGTCATGATATAATGAATGATCTTGCGGCGCGCGGTTACGAAGGAATAGGAACAGATATTGCATCAGAATATAATGGTATCTCTGATGGTACAGCAGTGACACGCATGCCATATGTATCTCTGGATATTACTGACAGAACAGCGGTAGAGCAGGTGATAGGGGCGCTTAAACCCGATGTTGTAATACACTGTGCAGCATGGACAGCTGTAGATCTGGCCGAGGATGATGATAAAAAGCAAAGGTGCATGCAATCAACGCAGACGGCACACAGAATATTGCAGATGCCTGCAAGAAGATAGATGCCAAGATGGTATATATCAGCACAGATTATGTATTTGACGGACAGGGCACCACACCATGGCAGCCTGACTGCAAGGACTATGCACCACTCAATGTATATGGACAGACAAAGCTTGACGGAGAGCTTGCAGTGGCAAATACACTTGAGAAGTACTTTATAGTGCGTATAGCATGGGTATTTGGTGTAAACGGCAAGAACTTCATCAAGACAATGCTAATGCCGGCAAGACACACGATAAGCTTACAGTAGTAAGTGACCAGATTGGTACACCGACATATACACTCGACCTTTCAAGATTGCTCGTAGATATGATAGAGACTGATAAATACGGTTACTATCACGCTACAAACGAGGGCGGATATATAAGCTGGTATGATTTTACAAAGGAAATCTTTAAGCAGGCAGTGGAGCTTGGTCATACAGAGTATTCTGAGGACAGACTCACAGTAGTACCTGTTACTACAGCAGAGTATGGTGTGTCAAAGGCAGCACGTCCGTTTAACAGCAGACTGGACAAGAGCAAGCTCGTGGAGAATGGATTTAAGCCACTCCCTACATGGCAGGATGCGCTGCACAGATATCTGCAGGAGATAGAATTTTAGTGAACTAAGAAGCACAGAAGCTACGAAGTAGCGAGGTTGAGTTAGATGTTGGGATGTTCACGTAATACAAGAAAGGACATAGAAATCATGGGACAGATTAAAGTACAGAAAAACGTAGGTGGAATCGAAGGACTTTGCATCATCGAGCCTACAGTACACGGAGACAACCGTGGATACTTTATGGAGACATACAATTCAAAGGATATGCAGGAAGCCGGCATTGACAGAGTGTTCGTACAGGATAATCAGTCATGCTCCACAAAGGGAGTGCTCCGCGGACTACATTTCCAGAAGGAATACCCACAGGCAAAACTTGTGCGTGCAGTAAAAGGCTCAGTATTTGATGTGGCTGTAGACTTAAGAAGCGATTCAAAGACATACGGCAAGTGGTTCGGAGTAGAGCTCACAGAGGAGAACAAGAAGCAGTTCCTTATCCCGGAAGGCTTTGCACACGGATTTTTAGTACTCTCAGATGTAGCAGAGTTCTGCTACAAGGTAACAGATTTCTGGCACCTTGGAGATGAGAGCGCCTTGCATGGAATGATCCTGCAATCGGCATCGAGTGGCCACAGCTTGTCGGAGAGTATCCGGGAAGCGCTGACGGAAGCGGATACACACTTGAGATGGCACACCAATCAACCTGAGTGATAAGGATCAGAAGTGGGAGACACTCAAAAATACTATTTAAATTTTAAAAAAATTATTAATTTTGTTTTTAAAGGCTACAGTTGAGCGGAGACACATAAACTGTAGCTTTTATTAAATTTTTGTTATAATTTTTTAAAATTTGGCAATTATATATCAAATATGGTAAAATACATTTCGGGTTGCGTTATTTAGCATTTAGGAGATATGAATATATGAATTCGAAAGAAAAGTATCGTAAGATATATAGAAGTGTTTTGGATGTGATGGTTATGTTTACCTCATATCTGATTGCCAATAGGATTAAATTCGGTTTCTTTAGAACAGGTCTGATAAACAGAACAGAGCATTACCTTACTCTGTTTTTGCTGGAGTTTGCGGTATACGTAGTAGTATATTTTGTGGCTTTCAGAAACGACAATATAGTCAATCGTAAGCTGTTTCAGGAAATATATGCTGTTGGAAAGATGTATGCTTATATCATAGTATTGACCTCCGGATGCATTTATTTTGCAAAGATGGGGGAATATTACTCTCGTGTGCAAATGCTTATTACTTTTATAATTAGTCCGATTGCGACAGTTATAGTCAGACAGATATTCAAGAGACTTGTTACGAAGGAATATCATAGGTCCGGAGCTAATGAAAAAATAATGCTGGTTACCACATCTGATCAGGTGGAAAATGTAATAAAGATTATAAAGACTACGAGAAACTGGGATTTCAGAATCTCGAATATTGCGATAGTTGATTGTGATAGAACCGGCCAGATTATAGACAAGATTGAAATTGTTGCAAATGGGGATAATCTGATGGAGGTTCTCGCAACAGCGGAGATTGACTCGGTATTTGTGCATTTACCTAATGGATATGTGTTCGATCAAAAAGCTTTTGTGACTGCTGTCAATGATATGGGAAAAACGGTATATTTGAATGTGAACGAATATGAGATGAAAATCGGGGAGAGAAGATTAGATTTTCTTGGAAGATATGCTGTTGTCACATGGAAGAATAAAACATACAGACTTCGTTATCTGTTAGCAAAAAAAGGATTTGACCTGATTTTTGGACTGTTTGGCAGTTTACTTATTATCCCGGTATGGATCTTTGCTTTTATAGGAAAACTCGTCACAGGAGATTTGGGACCGGTTATCATTACGATTGTACGGGTAGGTAAGAATGGCCGACGTTTATTATCATAAATTCAGAACAATGTATATGGATGCTGTGTCAAGATGTGATAAATGGATTATGGAGGGGAAAAAAGGAGTGGATCCTCGATATACTCCGGTTGGATGGATTCTCAAAAAGACTAAATTGGAAAATTTGCCATCGACATGGAATGTCTTGTGGGGAGATATGAGTATAGTTGGAAATCCGGCTCCTTCATTGCCTGAATTTTTGGATTATTCCGACTATCATAGAAAGAGTCTTAGTGTAAAACCAGGTGTTTTTGGTTTTTGGCAGGCATACGCAGATAATGGTGAGAGGCTAAGTGAGGAGGAACAAAGCGAATTTGACAGAGAGTATATACTAAACTGTACTTTGGGACTTGATATAAGGATTGTATTTAGAATTATCTGTCCGTTTTGCAAGTCTATTCCAAAGGCAAAGTTTTCATCTAATGCATTGGCGCATGATGAGATGAAGATGCTTGATGTTATACTTAATGAGAGAAAACCATTACGATATAGGTCGGTTGTTTTAGAAAAACAAGAGAGACCGTCATTTGTAATTTATAAGATGCTTAAAAGGCTGGCTGATATTGTTTTATCGGCTCTTGCGCTTATTGTTCTGAGTCCTGTTTTTATAGTTTTAGGAATATGTGTAAAGCTGAGTGATGGTGGTAGCGTGTTCTATGGACATACCAGAATTGGATATAAGGGAAAGAAAATATCTGTATACAAGTTCAGGAGCATGAAGACGAACGCAGGTGATCTGGAAAAGATATTGACACCTGAACAGCTTGAGCAGTATGTAAAGGAATTCAAGATAGACAACGATCCGCGAATCACCAAAATAGGAGGCTTTCTGCGAAAGACCAGCTTGATGAGCTGCCACAGCTAATAAACATACTTAAGGGTGAGCTTTCAATAGTGGGACCGCGTCCAATCGTGGAGAAGGAAACCGAGATATACGGTAGTGACATCGCAAAGCTTCTGAGCGTAAAGCCGGGACTGACAGGTTACTGGCAGGCATATGCCAGAAACAATGCCACCTATGAGAGCGGAGAGCGCCAGAGGATGGAGATGTACTATGTGGAGCACTGCTCACTTTGGCTGGATATAAAGATACTTTTCAGAACCGTTTTCTCTGTAATCAGAAAGGATGGGGCACAATAATCAGAACATATGTGAGAAATATGATGAAGAAACTGGATTTAAATAGTATAAAAATAAGTCTCATAATACCTACTCTCAACGCAGCAGAGTATATGCCCGGTCTGATAGATATACTGGGCAGACAGAACCGTAAGCCCGATGAGATAATAGTGATAGACTCAGAATCCGAGGATGCCACAGTGCGTATGGCAGAGCAGGCAGGCTTTAGGACACTAAAGGTCAAAAGGAGTGAGTTTGACCATGGTGGCACAAGAAACTATGCCGTAGCCATGTCAAAGGGTGATATAGTGATGTTTCTGTCACAGGATGCACTGCCTTCGGATGAACACTATGTGGAAAATATGCTGAGAGGCTTTGAAAACGAAGATGTCGTCATGATATCAGCCAGACAGCTCCCCAGAAAGGATGCAAAGCCTGACGAGGTATTAGTGAGAAAATTTAATTATCCTGCGGAGAGCTTTGTCAGAAGTGAAGCTGATATACCAAAACTTGGGATAAAGGCATATTTCTTCTCGGATGTATGCTCAGCCTACAGACGTGATTTCTTTGAAGACATAGGAGCTTTGAAAGCCGCTGCTCACAAATGAGGATATGCTTATGGCAGCAAGGGCGCTTAAGGCAGGATACAAGATAGGTTATTGTGCCACAGCGCAGGTGTATCACTCACACAACTATACATTTAAGCAGCAGTACAAGCGCAACTTTTGACGTAGCGGTTCTTTATGGAGACCTACAAGGATGAGATAAAGTGTGATGGTACCACAGGTGAGGGTATCAGGATGGTGCTTTTCATAGAAAAACAGCTCTTAAAGCAGTTTAAGATATGGGCAGCAGTGCACTGCATATTTGACAGCGCAGCAAAGTTTCTTGCAACAGGGCCGGAAGAAAGTGGAAGAGGAATAATGCATAGCACAGACAAGATAGCCATTCTCATGGCTACATACAATGGAGAAAAATATATATGTCAGCAGATAGACTCTATCCTGTCGCAGACCTGCAAGGACTGGGAACTATATATACACGATGATGGCTCTACGGACAACACGATAGCTGCTGTAGAAAGCTATGTGGAAAAATACCCTGATAAGATACATCTGATAGACGGCAAATCAACAGGTGGAGCAAAGTACAACTTCTTCTATCTGTTTAGTCAGGTGGAAGCGCCATACTATATGACCTGCGATCAGGACGATGTATGGCTGGGAAAAGAAGATAGAGCTGACCTATGATAAGATGCTGGCTATTGAAAAAACAGATGGTAAAGAGCTTAAATCCGGACTTCCATGTCTGGTGTACACGGAGCTATGCGTGGTAGATAGTGAGCTGAATACAATAGCGGACACGATGAGCGAATACCAGAGTCTTGACTGCCACAAGCGCACAATCAATCAGTTTATATTGCAGAATTCTGTGACAGGCTGTACAATGATGGTAAACAGGGCTTTAAGAGATATAATGCTTCGCATTACTGATATAGACAACACAATAATGCATGACTGGTGGGCAGCACTTGTTGCCGCACAGTTTGGAAAAACAGCATTCATAGATGAGCCTACAATACTGTACAGACAGCATGGAGACAACAGTTTGGGAGCACTTGGGATAAATAAGCTTTCATATATTGTGCGTCGTGTCTGGCAGAAGAAACAGATACAGGAGAGCATGAGGCTTGGGCGGCTTCAGGCGAGAGAATTTGCAAAGACATATATCTGCGATGATAGCCTGGCAGCAAGGTAGTGCGGCACTGGAAGGTAAATCCAGACGCGTGAGACAACGGTTTATAAGGAAAACGATATGTATAAGACCGGGACCATGAGACGGCTGGGACAGGCTGTGTGGGGATGATTTTTTGGTTAGGAGTAAAAATGAATATAACGGTTATAGTTAGCAAAGCATTAAATAAAGAAAATTGGAAAAAAGGTGTTAATTATTTAAATAAGTATGGAGTTAAAGGATTTATTAGAAAATTAAAACATTTATCACCGGATACAGATTATAATAAATGGTTTTTGGAACAAAGAGTTTCTGATAAATTAATTTTGGAACAGGCGAATTATAAATTTGAATATGAACCTGAAATTAGTATAACTATTCCACTGTATAATACCAAAAGAGAATTTTTAAAAGATATCATGGATTCTATAGTCGGACAATCATATCAGAAATGGGAGTTATGTCTGGCTGATGGAAGCAAAACAGATGATGTGGAAAAATATTTAAGAGAACATTATTTGAGTGATTCAAGAATAAAATATAAACGTTTGAATAAAAATCTGGGAATTGCAGGAAATACTAATACAGCATTGAATATGGCATCAGGTGAATTTATTATGTTGGCTGATCATGATGATGTTCTGGAAAAAGATGCTCTATTTGAAATAGTGAGTTTACTCAAATAAGAATAGAAAATTGGATATTGTATATACAGATGAGGATTTAACTAATAAAAACGGAACAAAAATATTTGTCACCACGATTTAAACCTGATTTTTAATATAAATTTTTTACGTAGTATAAATTATATTTGTCATATTTTCCTCGTTAGAAAAACAATACTTGATAAGGTCGGCGGTTTTAGAACGGAGTTTGATGGTGCACAGGACTGGGATTTAATTTTACGATGCTGTGAACAGACGGAATATATAGGACATGTGCCTAAAATTTTATAATCATTGGAGAGCTCATGAAGGCTCTACAGCGGGAAATCCGGCAAGTAAGAAATATGCTATAGCTGCAGGAAGAAAAGCAGTAGAAGAACATTATAAAAGACTTGGATTGGAAGCAAAGATAGAGGATACAGGAATATTTGTCATGTTTAGAACTGATTTTGTAGTTCAAAATAATCCAAAGATTTCTATTATAATTTGTAATAAGGATCAAAAAGATACGTTAAATAAATGTATAGATTCGATATTAAATAAATCGACATACAATAATTATGAGATAATAATTGTCGAAAATAATAGCACTGAAGGTGAAACCTTTCAATATTATAATGAAATTCAAAAAAAGACAGATAAAGTAAGGGTAGTGTATTTTGATGGAGAGTTTAATTATTCGAAAGTGAATAATTTTGGCGTGCAGTATGCAACCGGTGAATATATACTTTTTCTTAATAATGACACAGAGGTAATTACGGAAAAATGGCTGGAAAAAATGGTTGGATATTGTCAGCTACAAAAGACAGGAATTGTAGGGGCAAAGCTATTGTATCCGGATGATAGTGTACAGCATTGTGGTGTAGTAATCGGAGTAGGTGGCTTTGCAGGGCATATTCTTACTTTGTCGGATAGAAATGAAGTGGGATATTTGGAAAACTTCAGGCTGTTCAAAATGTAAGTGCTGTTACCGGTGCCTGTCTGATGATTAAAAGGTCGGTATTTGAACAGGTCGAAGGTTTTGATGAAGGTTTAAGGTGGCGCTTAATGATATTGATTTGTGTTTAAAGGTTAGAAAATCAGGCTATGATGTAATAATTCACCCGGGTGTAGAATTGTATCATTATGAATCAAAAGCAGGGGGCTGGAGGAAACACCTGAAAAGCATGAGCGGTTTAAACGTGAAATATCACGGTTCAGGGATAGATGGAAAAAAGAACTTGATGAGGGCGATCCGTTTTATAACCCGAATTTGACATTAATGTATGGTGACTGTAGAATACGCGAGACACATGAACATTTTGATATAATTGATGAAATTGAGGCAGAAAAATATAATCAATAAATTAGATTGTTACAGAAATGTTGCAAAATGAGATATATAAGTATATAATTGTAATGTTTTACAGAGATTTATACTCGATTACGAATACTGATAGTAAATAAAAGGAGAAAACAATGAAGTATTAGTTACGGGAGCAATGGATATATTGGAAAGCATGTTGTTGAGGCTTTATTAAACAAAGGCTGTGACGTTTATGCGGCAGATGTAAGATTCGAAGGAATGGATGAGCGGGTTAATAAGGTAACTGCACCAATATTTGACAATCCGAATATCTTTGAAGAAAGTGGTTGCCGGATGTGTGTATTCACATGGCATGGAGAGATGGGTTCGTGCACAATTCAGAGGCACATATTGTCGATCTGCCTAAGCATTATGCGTTCATAAAGAATATGCTGGAGGGAGGCCTTAAACAGATTATTACAATGGGATCAATGCATGAGGTTGGTTATTGGGAAGGTGCTATAGATGAAAATACACCTACACATCCTAGCTCATATTATG
>ENA-OQHP01000192-OQHP01000192.1-human-gut-metagenome-genome-assembly--contig:-NODE-192-length-20607-cov-3.584473_pt1 | contig 20607 bp, 28 predicted proteins | sample MGYA00242563_ERZ504717 | MGnify/ENA primary metagenome ERZ504717 (study PRJEB26092, sample SAMD00036212) | human gut metagenome | host: Homo sapiens | study: EMG produced TPA metagenomics assembly of... | reverse complement strand
TCAAATCAAATCCATAATAGAAGCCTTAAAGGAGGACGACAGTGACAACCTGATGGAAACCCTTGCAGTGTACCTAATCGACTGCGACTCCCAGTTGAGCACCACTGCAGCCACCTTGTTTTTGCATAGAAATACTGTGACGTACAGGCTTAATAAGATAAAGCAGATAACAAACACCGATTTCACCCTTATGCCGGCCACCTATGATTTTTATCTAGCAGCTGCGCTGTGGCGGTTAAACGAAAATTCCTAATCTGAGAATTTCAAATCAAAGTCTATCACTCGTGATTGACAAAATATGACGAGGGCTTTATTGCAGTGGTGCGCTCGGTGAGCACACCCTTACATACAAAATTAGGAGAATCTTCCATTTTGTATGTAGGGGTGTTTCAGCCCTCCTTTAGTACTGCGATTCGTGTTGTGATCAGTTGTTTAGTCTGTTCTATATATTTCTCCGGCAAATAGGAATCTTCACATGCACATAAAAGTTTGTCTTCTAGAGAACACATTTAGAAAGCATTTTTCTGCTGCATTCTCAGCAATGCCACACTTAGATGCAAAAGACATAAAATCACGTTTTTTCAGACGTCTCTTCTTTCCATTTAGAGTCAATGCCATTTCTTCTTTATCTTCTGGTACTGCGATATATCTCTGAATCTGCTTTGGGCTGTCACCAAACTCTTCTCCAATTAATTCGATTGTCTTCTTGCCTTTCTTTTGTTGGCCACTTTGTCCCTTTTTCCGACCTACTTTTGTTTCATTGCTTCATTTTTCATTCTGTAAGCAAAAGCTTTTTCGCTGAAAGAGATATGTTCCCGGTGCAAATTTGTATCAACCATTTTTACAACCGCATCTTCATAGCTCATAGGCTGGATCAGTACCGGTATTTTTCTATATCCCAAAAGCGCAGCAGCTCTTTTTCTTCGATGCCCGGAAATGATTTCATAAGTACCATCTTTGATTGGTCTGACAAGTAGTGGTGTTAAAATTCCGTACATTTTGATACTTCTTTCAGCTTTTCCAGATCGTCATCATCCTTACCTGGAATGGGTGATTACGAAATGCTTTGAGTCGTTCTATTTCGATTTCTACTATGGTTTCGCCTTTCCAATTACTTTTTTCTTTTACTTCTGCATGATTTACCTCCTTATCTTAGGACGACAAAAACCCGTCCAAACTAGAATTTTTTATAAATCTAGTCTGAACGGGCATGCCATTCGTTCGTTAGCAGGGCTAACTCTTAAATATAGATTTCAGCTAATCGATGTTTGCAGGATTCAAATCGGATGAGTGAATTTACTGTACTTTTCTCTATTTTACATCCCTTTTCTTTGGTTAATAAGACCACTTTCCCAAATGTTAGCAGGACTGTAAATTTTTCTTGTTAGCAAAGGACTGCTTTTTATTAGCTGTCAGCTAACATTTTTATGGATTTGTTAGCAGAAACAGCTGATTTTCAAAGCAATTATTTTTCGAAAAAAAGAAAAAAGCGGATAACGATTTTGCTAATCAGCTAATCATTTCCGCCTCTTATCAAGCGTTCCCTGTGATCGAACCTACAATAAAGTCTTAGGAGTATGGCTTACCATGTGATACACGGTTCAGATGTAACTTCCAATATCATCCCTTACGCAGAATGACTTGTAGTAAACGAACTTTATGGTGCAAAACACCTATTCTGACGCAGTTTTATGTGTCCGTTGGGTGGTCCTATTAGCAAATTCTTAGCAAGAGGACACCCAGCCAAAGCCGATTGCTACTGCCATTCTTCACTCCCTTAGTCAAAATGACAAGGCAAATACATGGAGGTTACTATGGACAAGAAAGAGAAAAAGTCACTGCCGGAACCGCGCACATATACCGTGGAACAGATTGCGGCCATGCTCAACATCGGCCGCACAACTGCATATCAGCTCGTCAAGCAGGAGGAGTTCAGGATCGTCCGCATAGGCAATGCGATCCGCGTCTCCAAGAAATCTTTTGACGAGTGGCTGGAGAGTTTGGAATTGTGAATATCGCAAGAAACGCCGTAGCTCAAAAACCTATGGCGTTTTTTTTATACCCATTTGAAGGAGGCTGGCAATGAAACTGACAGAAGCAGAAATGAGGATGGTGTTTCAGATTGAAAGTACCAATCAGAACGCTGCCCTGAATGAGATTTACATGACATGGCGCTATGCGCCGAACCCGGCAACGAAAGAAACGGCGGAAGCCTTCTGGACAAGCTCCGCCCACTGTCGGATCAGGAGTGCATGGATATAATCCGCAAGGTGCAGGCCGAATACCGTCTGCCGGAGAAAGCCCGCACCATCGGGGAAATGCTGGCAGAAGCCAGACAGCAATCCGGGGCGCAGAAGTTATCCGGCCATGACATTATGGCTTTGGAGCGTTTCGACCCGGCAACCAGACACATGATTGTCTTTGATGTTCTTACCCATGACTCGCCTGTTGGCTGGAAGGGTGAGAAAATGCGCCTGTTCCTGACCGACGCTGGATACAGCAAGGCTTTGGAGAATCAGGAAAACGGGCATATCAAAATCCGTAACCATGCGAAGGTGCTTTCCGGAGACCTCCACTATGACCATAAAGACCGCGAGAGGTAGCCGCCCCCAAAATGTATCAAAATCAGCGGAAAATCTTCTGTTTCTTCCTCCGTGGCTTGCGTTCTGAACAGGGCGTGGATGTTTTCCCATGCGGGAGGCTATGAAGGCGTACAGACAGATAAACCGCTCAAATCAACACTTTTTATTTTCACAGGAAGGAGGTGCGAAGATGGCTGTTTTTCGTATTGAAAGACCCGTGATTATACGGTCATGTCAAACCATCACTTGAAAGATCGAACGCTGACTCTGAAATCCAAAGGGCTGCTGTCCATGATGTTGTCGCTCCCTGACGAGTGGAATTACACCACCAGAGGTCTTGCGGCGATCTGCCGGGAAGGTGTGGACAGCATCGGTGCGGCATTGAAGGAGCTGGAAACCCACGGGTATATCCGGCGCACCCAGCTTCGGGATGAAAAAGGCAAGATCACGGATACCGAGTATGTCATTTACGAAATGCCTCAGTGCGAGCCGCCGTCAAGCCCAGATACGCCTTTACCGGGTACGGCCAAGCCATATACGGAAAACCCGGATATGGGTATCCCGGATACGGCGGAACCGTGTACGGAAAACCCCGCACAATTAAATACTAAGAAATCAAGTAAAGAAACATCAAAGACTGATTTATCAAGTACAGAACTATCAAATCCTATCCAATCAAATCCCCCTACCCCCGCAGGGGCAAGGATGGGAACGGATCGGATGGGAGCCAGAGAATGTTATCGTGAAGTGATTTTGGATAACATCGAGTACAGCTATCTGGTGCAGGACAGCCATATCGACCGTGAGCAGCTTGACGAAATCGTTGACCTGATCGTGGATACCGTATGTTCTGCACGCAAAGTCATCCGCATTGCCGGAGACGATTATCCGGCGGAGGTGGTAAAGTCCCGGTTTATGAAGCTGGACAGTTCCCATGTGCAGTATGTCATGGACTGCATGAAGGACAATACCTCCTATGTCCGCAACATCAAGAAATATCTGCTGGCGGCGCTGTATAACGCCCCGACCACCATCAACAGCTACTATTCTTTCCTGGTGCAGCACGATATGTACGGGGATGGACAAAGGGGGCGAGGCTAAATGCAGGAGGAAGTAACGCGGGGCGCCGTGACGCTCATTGTTGACGGAGCCAAGCTAAGTGAGCAGGTCTTTGAAAAGGCCGTCAAAAAGTTCCTGGAGGAAATCCAGAAAAACCAAAAGCCCAAAATCTACCGCGCAGGCAGAGCCTTAAAACAGCTTGCCAGCCAGAACGCCGGTCTTGCCAATATCGAGATCAGCGACAAGAATATCAAGGCTTTCTCCCGTGTGGCGAAGAAATACCATGTGGATTTTGCCTTGAAGAAAGACACCTCCGCAGAGCAGCCCCGTTACCTGGTCTTTTTCAAAAGCCGGGACGCGGATGCCATCACAGCGGCGTTTCAGGAGTTTGCCAGCCGGAAAATGAGCCGTGAGGAAAGCCCTCCATCCGGGAGCGGCTGACCCAGGCGAAGGAACAGGCGGCAGAGAAAGCGGAACACCGCACCATTGACCGGGAGAAAGTAAAGGTCAAAGATCGGAGCGTGCAGAGATGAATATGAAAAAAATGTTTTTGCTGAACCTTCCGTATCTTCTGTTCGTGTATCCCTTCGATAAGCTGGCACAGGCTTTCCGGCTTGCGCCCGGTGCTGACCTCTCCACAAAGCTGCTTTCCATTGGGGACGGCTTCACGGCAGCCCTTTCCTCCCCGTGGCTCAGTTTCCATCCCACGGACCTGCTGATCGGCATAGCGGGTGCGGTGATCCTTCGCATGGCGGTCTACCTGAAAGGCAAGAACGCTAAGAAGTATCGCCACGGAATCGAGTATGGTTCTGCCCGCTGGGGTACGGCGGCGGATATTGCTCCCTACATGGACAAGGACTTTTCCAAAACATCCCCATGACGCAGACGGAACGGATCACAATGGCGAGCCGTCCAAAGCAGCCGAAGTATGCCAGAAATAAAAACATTCTGGTGATCGGCGGTTCCGGCAGCGGCAAGACGCGGTTCTTCTGTAAGCCGTCTCTGCTGCAAGCCATTCGTCCTATGTCTGCACCGATCCGAAAGGAACCTTGCTGCCGGAAATCGGCGCTTTCCTGGAACGGAAGAAATACCGTATCAAGTGCCTCAACCTGATAAACTTCCGAAAATCCATGAAATACAATCCGCTGGCTTATATCCGATCAGAGAAAGATATCTTAAAGCTGGTGAACGCCTGATTATGAACACGAAGGGCGAAGGCGAAAAATCTTCGGAAGATTCTGGGTCAAAGCGGAACGCCTCTATTATTCCGCACTGATCGGCTACATCTGGTACGAGGCCACGGAGGAAGAAAAGAACTTCATCACGCTTCTGGACCTTATCAATGCCAGTGAAGCCAGAGAGGATGACGAGACTTATCAAAGCCCGGTGGACCTGCTCTTTTCTCAGTTGGAGGAACGGGAGCCGGACCACTTCGCCGTGAAGCAGTACCGCAAATTCAAAATGGCGGCGGGCAAGACCTTAAAATCCATCCTCATTTCCTGCGGCGCCCGGCTTGCCCCCTTTGACATCAAGGAGCTGCGGGACCTGATGGAATATGACGAACTGGAACTGGATACCCTGGGCGACAGCAAGACGGCGCTGTTTGTGATTCTTTCGGATACGGACAGCACTTTCAATTTCGTGGCCGCCCTCATGTATAGTCAGCTTTTCAATCTTCTCTGCGACAAGGCGGATGACTTCTACGGCGGGCGGCTGCCTGTCCATGTCCGTCTGATCCTGGACGAGTTTGCCAACATCGGCCAGATACCGAACTTCGATAAGCTGATCGCCACCATCCGAAGCCGTGAGATATCGGCTTCTATTATTTTGCAGTCGCAGAGCCAGTTAAAGACCATCTACAAGGACGCGGCAGATACCATCATCGGTAACTGTGACAGCACCTTGTTTTTGGGAGGCAAGGAGAAATCCACCCTCAAGGAAATTCGGAGCTGCTGGGGAAAGAGACCATTGATCTCTATAACCAGTCCGAAACCGGGGCAGCCAGGTTTCCCACGGCCTCAGTTATCAAAAATTAGGAAAGGATATGCCATAATTCATGGTGACGAGTTCAGTTGCCTTGAATAACAGATGAACAGGGACACGATCAACTGGATTCGGATAAAACGAAAACAGGAGGTCGCTATGAAGAAATTGAAAAAGCATATCCATGATGACAGTAACGGTCTGGACTATGTTCTGGTCGGAGACTACTATATTCCAGACTTACAGCTGCCGGAGGAAAGCCGCCCAATCGGACGGTGGGGACGGATGCACAGGGAATATCTGCAAGAGTATTGTCCCGACCGGTACAATGAATTGCTTCTGTCTGGAAAGCTGTGGACATATCTTGCCGATCTGGATGAGCAGGCACAGAACCGTCTGGATTGTATCATTGCCCAGATAAAAGAAACAGAGGGAGTCACGGAGGAATTGAAAGCAAAAGACCAGCTTGCATGGGTCGGTCACATGAACAGCATACGCCACCGGGCAGAGGAAGTCATTCGGTCTGAGATGATTTTCGTCTGAGAAGGTGGAAAACTGAGGCCATTCACTTTTATAGTGGATGGCCTTTTTGCTACCTGCGCTTTTTCTTTTTTGGCATATAATACGGCTGTGACTTGGCTTTTCCCCGCATATTGTTTGGTTTTTAAGCAGTTTGGACAGGCTCAGTATCCGCAGAAAAGCCGAAAAGTCCTCGGATGAAATTTTTTCAAAAGGAATCTGCATTTTATCACAGAACTCATGGATCATAGCTTCTGTGTCGGTTCCCATCTGTATGGCCTGTTCAAAATTCTCTTTGACCTCATCCAGTGTTGGCTGTGGGTCGGCTGTGGTCTTGTCTTTCAAATGGGCTTCCCGTATATCCCGGACAATGCTGTCCAGATCATCATGAAGGATATGGCTGTAAAAATCGTTCTCCTGTACCTGACCCAATTCCAGCGTCCGCATATACAGATCATTTTCTCCCGGTGCGTGTTCTTTCAGAATGGTCTGCCGGGTAGCTTCCAGAATCAGATTCATCTGGTTCACCCGCATATCAGCGATCTGGTCAATAAAGATTTCCATATCAACCATCAGCCGCAAAAAATTTGGATGAGTCGCCAGTTCACAAAGCAGGCGGTTGTTGATCTTTCCGCTGCTCAAAAGTTCCACCATAGCGTCACTCAGATGCAGAGCTTGAAGCTCCGTGTTTGGGTGATTTTTATTTTCTGACACACCCATCAGATAATCAGTGGACACACCGTAAAACTTTGCCAGTGTCGCAATCGCAAATGCTGATGTCTTTGTAGTCATCGCTCTCATATTTTCCCAGTGCCGACTTAGACAGGCCGGTCTGTTCTGCCAGCTGTTCCAGCGTCAGGTGCTTATCCACCACCCGCAGGTCTTTGAGCCGTTCCGGGATCGACAGTTTTGTGTACATCAAAGCACCTCCTTGCCAACGGTTTTTGTTTTCCATTATAGCACATTTCCGAGAGCGTGGAAATATGCGGTTTTCGTGTGATTTTCCTGCGTCTTGGACATACGGGAGCAGCCCTCTTTTTTCGGTAAACTGGTTCTTGTCAGGAGACATAGAACCTTGAAAAATGAATGACCGACTGCAAGGGGGATGACCTCCGGGGAAGTGACGCCACGATAAGAGCGCACCAAAGAGGACAATACGCTGGGAGAGAATCCGGGCAGGAATATTTTGCAGACAGACCGGCAGACAGAAAAATAAACGATGCGGGACATACCGCATCAAATGAATGGAGGTAGATCATTATGAAACTGAATATGAAGGAAAAGAAAATACTTTACGCTTACGCCTGCCCCAGCCATCACAACACAGTGACAAGGCTGAAATGGCTGACAGCATTGACTGTTGACCCGGAGGCGAAAAGCCAGATGCTTCATCTTGCTCGTAAAATTGAGACAGAGACAGAGGAAAGGTGGTACGAAGCCTTTTACCATCATCTGCGTATGGAGATGGACGAATACCGCCGGATTAGACGCAGTCTGCGTGCGCTGAAAGCAAACACCGATTATGAGGAGGAACTGTATGAGGAAGCTGTCTAAATATGAAAAAGAAACCATCATCAACTGGAATGAGGGCGAGACGATTGCCAGTATCTACACCTTCAATGCCAGCTTGAAACGCAGACTGGAGGATTTCAGCCGGAAGTACCTCTGCTGTGCCGCTTGGAACGCAGTACGCCGGAAGGTAGCGTGACCTATGTACTGGACAAGTCCCGACTTCGATCCGGCTGGTGCCGCCGTACAGCGAAGAACGGCTGGCAGCTGCAAGGGAGTACGCAAAAGAGCATGGCTTTCAGGTCATACAGACAGAAGAAAAAATCGCTTAAAATGAGGGCGATTTACGAAAAAATATCGGGTCTGCACCCGCTGTTTTGATTGGCAATTTCCGCAGGCGTATTCTGTATCCACTTCTCGCCTATGGGCGTAAATGTACGGATACGGAGCCGGTGAAACTGGCAAAAACCGCTTCTGCGGTGAAGGCCAGCTTCGCCGGTGCGGGAGTACAGAGGGCAGCCAGCCTTTGTGCCGGGGTGCAGGGGCGGCAGCGCACTGCTGGGGTCAAGGGGCAACGCCCATTGGCGGGTTGAGGGCAGCCAGCCTCATCGGGTCAAGGGTGAAACGCCTTGCCCAGGGAAAGTTGATGCCTGCGTCAACTTATACTGGGTATTACCTGACGCAAAACTTCGCAGGTCTGGCGGCTTTGCCGCCCTCCCCAGCCCAGAACATCTTTGCAGGAAGGAGGAAAATGTTTGAAATTAACAAGACACAATGGACGATCTGGGAAGCATGGCACTTACAATCCCCGGCACAATGACCGTCGGTTCGATGTAGAAAATAGCGAACACATTGACGCTGAGCGTGCCAGACAAAATGTGTACTGGGACTGTTACCGGGGCTTTACCACCCACGACTTTCGGGAAAACCCAGAGCAGCCGGATTTCAGCTTTGAGGAAATTGAACGGATGTATTACTACGAGCATTATGCCGACCATGTCAATGCTCAGAACGCCCGGAACGAGAAAACCCGGCACATTGAGCGCAATCGCACTGTGGATGATCTTTTGAAAAATAACAAGACCTGTCCAGAAGAAAGCATCTACCAGATCGGCACTATGGAAGAATCCGTTCCGCCAGAGACTTTAGCGCTCATTGTCAGTGAATTTTATGAGGAATTTGAAAACCGTTTCGGTTCTCATATCCACATTTTAGACTGGGCGCTCCATCTGGATGAAGGAACTCCGCACATCCATGAGCGCCATGTATTTGACTGTGAAAATCGGTATGGAGAGCTGTGCCCCCAGCAGGAAAAGGCGTTGGAGGAACTGGGTATCCCTCTCCCTAAACCGGAACAGCCAAAAGGAAAGCACAATAACCGGAAACAGACTTTTGATGCAGTCTGTCGGATAATCTTATTTGACGTTGCCAAACGGCATGGGCTGCATCTGGAACAGGATCCGTCTTATGGTGGGCGTGACTATTTGGAAAAGCAGGATTATATCCTGATGAAGCAGAAGGAGCAGCTGGCGACACAGGAACAAAAGCTGGAGGAACTGACGCTAAAAATTGAGGATGTAGAAACCTTGCTGGAAGATGTTTCCGGTGCAGCCTATGACAAGGCGGTGGAGGTTGTGACCGACAAGGTTCGGGAACAAACCCAGCTTGAAGATATGGAAGTAATTGAGAAATATCGAAAGAGCGTGGTATCGCCCAATGCCAAAAATTCGCCAGAAGTTGTGAAGATAGCGAACACTCTGCTGAGTAGGGTGCGAGAAAAATTACAGCAGTCTGCTGAAAAAGTTCTCAAAAAGGTACAGGCGGTGCTGTTAAAACCGGAGGTCAAACAGGCTGGCAAAGAGCAGATCAAAAATAAAGCCAGAAAATCCATTAAGGAGAAGCTGGCACAAGGCAAACTGGACGCTGATCGGGAGAACCGGGAGCGCTGGGAGCGTGAAGGACGGATTGCTCCAACAAGAAAACAGGATATGGAATTGTGAGGCATCTGATTTTCTATGGAAACCGGATGCTTTTGCATTGTTTGGAGGTGGAAGAAACGAATGTATTTGAAGCAGTAAAACAGTCTGTTACCACAAGGCAGGCTGCTTTGGTTTATGGAATTTCAGTAGGACGCAACGGGATGGCTTGTTGCCCGTTTCACGATGACAGGCATCCCAGCATGAAGGTGGACAGACGGTTCCATTGTTTTGCCTGTCAGGCAGATGGAGATGTGATTGATTTCACTTCCCGTCTTTTTGGACTAAGCAGTAAAGAAGCTGCCTTAAAGCTGGCAGAGGACTTCTCAATCAGCTTTGACCGCAAAGGCCACGATCCGCCACAAAAGAGAGTAATCAAAAGAAAAATCAGCGAGGAAATGCGATACCGGCAGGCAGAGCAGAAATGCTTTCGGGTGCTGTGCGACTACCTGCGTTTGCTGGAACGATGGAAAGAAGAATATGCGCCCAAACAACCGGAGGATGACTGGAATCCTTTGTTTGTGGAGGCTCTGCACAGGCAGCCATATATCGAATATCTGTTGGATCTTCTTCTGTCTGACAGCATAGAAGAACGAGCTTTTGTAGTTGCGGAGTATGGAAAAGAGGTGAGGAAAATTGAACAGCGAATATCAGAGTTTATCGCCAGCCACCCAGCAGGCTGTGATGAGCGCAGCCGAAGCCATAGCGCCGGAACAGAGCGTTGATAAGGTGCGGCAGAGCCTTTCTGTTACCGACAAGGGAAAAACAGCCAACACCATCGACAACTGCCGGATTGTGTTCTGCTGCGATCCACTCCTGCGGGATGCCATCCGGCTTAATCTCCTGACAGACCGGGTAGACATTGTACAGGACTTGGGCTGGCGCAGGAATACCAGCGCTCTGACGGATACTGATGTGAAATATCTTCTCCTCTATTTTGAGAGAAACTATGAGCTGACCAGTGAGAAAAAGATCACGGCTGCCCTTTCTATCGTAGCAAACGAAAATTGTTACCATCCAATTCAGGATGTGCTGAACAGTCTTGTCTGGGACGGTACACCACGCATCCGATCCTGTCTGCACCATTTTCTTGGTGCTGATGAAAGTGACTATGTGGAAGAAATGCTGAAACATTTCCTGCTGGGTGCTATACGCCGGGTATTCCGTCCCGGTTCCAAATATGAAGAAATGCTTTGTTTGGTGGGCGGTCAGGGTGCCGGGAAGTCCACATTCTTCCGACTGCTGGCGATCCGGGACGAATGGTTCTCTGATGACCTGAAGAAGTTGGATGACGACCGGGTATTCCAAAAGCTACAAGGTCACTGGATCATTGAGATGTCAGAGATGCTTGCCACCAGCAGCGCAAAGAGCATTGAAGAAATCCGTTCCTTTATTAGCCGACAGAAGGAAACCTACCGGACACCTTATGAATCTCAGCCTAAAGACCGGCTTCGGCAGTGCGTGTTCGGTGGTTCCTCGAATACCCTGGACTTTCTGCCGCTGGATCGAGCCGGGAACCGGCGCTTTCTCCCAATCATGATTTACCCGGAGAAGGCAGAGGTTCACATTTTGGAGAACGAGGACGCTTCCAGAGCGTATCTGTTGCAGGTATGGGCAGAAGCTATGAGCATTTACCACAGCGGCAAGTATTCCATGAAATTCAGCAAGTCCATCCAGCGTCAACTGGTGGAGGTGCAGAAAGACTTCATGCCGGAGGACACCGAAGCTGGACAGATACAGGGATTTCTGGAACACTACACCGGAAACATGGTCTGCTCAAAACAGCTGTTCAAGGAGGCGCTGGGACATACCTTTGATGAGCCGAAGCGGTGGCAGCTCCACAATATCAATGAGATCATGAACACGGTCGTGACCGGTTGGAAGCCTTTTTCCAATCCCCGGATGTTTGCCGGATATGGCAGACAAAAGGGCTGGGAACGGGACACTTCCGGCAACGAACTACCCAGCAACGAAGGTGGATTTGTAGAACTGAGTGAAGAAGAATGCCGTCAGCTGGAACTTCCGCAGGAGTGGATCGCCTGACAAGGACGGTCTGTTGCCGGGATAGTTGCCAGTTGGTTGCCGGGTTCGTTGCTGATAAATTTATGGTTTTGATATGGAAAAAGCCCGTAAATAAAGGATTTTTATTATCTATCTATGTTTCCGGCAACGAAAGCAACGAGATTTTACAAGAAAATTTGAAAAGTAAGAAATCAGGGTCAGACGATAGTTTACAGGTTTTTTGATGTCCGTTGCCGGACTTCGTTGCCACAGCTACCGTCTGATCCCCTATTCTATGGAGGTAGCCTATGGAGAAAAACAAGAAGCAGAATAAAAAAGTCCAGTTTGTAGTGGTTCGTGAGTTTTCTGGGGACAAAACCATGCGGGAAGCCTTTGAGCAGCTGATCGAGCGTCAGACCTGCGAACACTTCGAGGAATGGTTAGAGCATCAGGAAATGGCACGAAAAGCGGCGTAAAGCAGTTGAATCATGGACAGGGGCATGGTATTATAATGGTATCGTGTCCCTGTTCATAGAAGGAGAACACTATGAGCAGGAAAAAACAAGTGAATCAGAAAATCACAGCCCTTTATTGCCGTATCTCTCTGGAGGATGGCGGCGATAATGAGAGCATGAGCATCAGCAACCAGAAACTTATGCTCCGGGACTTTGCCGAAAAAAACGGAATGTTCCAGTATGAGTATTATGTGGATGACGGTTATACAGGCCGCAATTTCAACCGCCCTTCTTTTCAGCACATGATTGCCGATATTGAGGCGGGAAAGATCGGCTGCGTTATCACCAAAGACCTGTCCAGACTGGGCAGGAATTATATCGAAGCTGGCAGCTATATCGAAATCTTTTTCCCAAAACACAATGTACGCTATATCGCCATTACAGACGGAGTGGACAGCCTGACCCGTCAGGAAATGGACATTACGCCGTTTAAGAATATCCTGAACGATATGTACAGCCGGGATATTTCCAAAAAGGTGCTGGCAGGGCGTATGACCCGTTCCCGGCAGGGGAAGTTTTGTGGTGGGCAGCCGCCCCTCGGTTTGATGCGTGACCCGGAGGATAAGGGCATTTGATCCGTGACCCTGAGACAGCACCGGTAATCCGAAAATCTATGATATGGCGCTGGATGGCTGGGGATGTATGCGGATTGCAAAGCAGCTCATGGATGATAAAGTCCCAATCACCAGAGTAAAAAGTAACACAGAATGTGATGTAAATTACTATTCATGGGGAAGTGCAAGAATCAGCCATATCCTGCGGAATCCCTTTTATAAGGGCGCACATCTGGTCTGCCGGACACATCAGAAAGGGATTCGCTCCAACACCTATGATATTATCCCTCGTGAGGACTGGGAAATTATCGAGGATTGCCATGAAGCAATCATCTCCCCGGAAGAATGGGAGCAGGTGCAGGAAATCATTGACCGCAGACCAACCATTATGAAGGGCAACTCCTGCCCCTTTTATAACCTGTTCCACGGTATCATTTATTGTGCGACTTGCGGAAAGTCCATGCAGGTGCGGTATGAAAAGGTTGGCAGAACCGGAAAGAACCGTTTTACCGGCGAACAGCGGGAACCGATTGATAAGGCGTATTATATCTGCCAGACCTATAACAGGCTGGGCAAGAACGCCTGTACCAGCCACAAGATCGAAGCCAGAGATTTATACAATCTTGTGCTGAAAGATATTCAGGAGCTGGCAAAGACTGCGCTCAAAGATGCCGATGCTTTTTATCAGCGGCTGAGCAGCCGGATGGAGCGCCGGTATCTTCTGGACGCTTCCCAGACACAGAAGGAATGTCAACGACTGGAAAGCAGGAATTGTGAAATTGATGAGATGTTTCTGAGCCTATATACCGATAAGGCAAAAGGAATCTTGACTGAGCAGCGTTTTATGAAGCTGACAGCAACACTGGAGCAGGAGCAGGAAGCCAACCAGAAGCGCCTGCGAGACCTGCTGTTGATGATGCGCCACTCTGACGAACAGGAAAATGAAGTCCGCACCTTTATCAAAGAAATCCGGCGTTATGCAGCCATTGAAGAACTGGATGAAGCGGTGCTGAACCGGCTCATCAGCAAATTTTGGTGGGCGAAGTCAAGAAGATTGACGGACAGAAGGTGCAGGAAGTCAGAATCGTCTATAACTTTGTCGGAGAAATCCCGGAGATTACAGCATAATCATTTCGCCTCATCTCTCAATCAGCGAGGGATGAGGCTTTTCTTTTTGTAAAATTGCAATAGATATATTCATAATTTATTTACAATTAAATTCCTAGCCGTACAGCAGAAAAATGATGACGAAAGATCATGCAAATGCTATAATGTTTGCATATAGATATGACAATTTGACCATATCGGAATCTTTATTCAAACAGATGATTGGAGATATTGCTATTATGAGAAATCCATGGCCAATTTTCAGCATTGCGGCTCTCTCCGGAGCTGCGTGCTTGATTTATGATCACTTTTTTTCTTACGAGACTATGTGGATTGCTGTTGTAGTGTTCCTTGTGCTGCTGGCTCTATGCTTTTTCGCATATTGCAAATATGAACACTGGCTGGCAAAGAAACTTAACCCCTATGTGGTGGCATATCAAAGCGATCACAACCTTGAGAATTTGAAACATGGATTGGATCGCTGGCGTCCTTGGGCACTCAGCAAGCATTCCAAAAACATCATTACAGCGAACTGGTTCTCCGCTCTGCTGGAACAACAGCGCTGGACAGAAGCGGAAGAAACTTGGAGCAGTTGCATCGAGCAAAAAATACGCAGGATAAACTGGGGTATCACCTACTTCGTGAAGATTACGCAAGGGCGATCGGAGACACTGAATTAGAGAAGCAGGAACGACTTCTAAGCGAACAGCTAAAAACCCAGCTTGAAAATAAAAAGGGAGAATCAAGAATACCCGCAAGCGCCAAAGAGAGTAAATATGCTTTCTTTTGCTGGCTCTCTTTCAGCTTTGGTCTGGCACTGTTCGGAATCATCAGCAATATAGCCACCGGGGACTCTATACTCGGGTCAGTTGGAGCCGGACTTTTTATTTTGGGTTTGTTCTCATTCCCAGTCTGCTTGATCTGCTGATTCTCTGGTTGATCCGGCGCAGAAAGGAGGTTGTTAAATGACTTATATCCTCCCGGTACTCTATGTAATTGTGTCTTATACATTCTTCCTTTTGGCAGGCTGTTTTGACAATGCGATCAAATTGCAGATATTATCCATCCTTCTGCCTTTTATCATGGGAATCGTCAATTTGATTGTTGTGCTGACCGTAGGAAGAAAGTGGTCAAGAAAGACATTGCTGAACTGCACTTTGATCATCAAGTATGGACTGATCCCGTTCTACCTGGTCGGAGGGAGCATCACCGTATATGTAACGCTGATGGCATTCTTCCCATTGCCGCTGATGGCGTTGTTTGGACTGGTAACCATTGTTTTTTTGATTTTTGGATACGGGATTCTATTAGGGGCAGCTCCCTATGCTATCGCTTATCTGATAAAGTCATGCAAAGACGTCATTCATCCGAAATGGTTGGCGGTTTTAGCTGGAATCTGCCAGTTCTTCTTTTCCTTTGATGTACTTGCAATGATGGTTCTGACATTAAAGGAGCGGCACAGGGTCAAAACGACGATTGCCGTTTTCTGTGCAATGTGTCTTGCGCTCCTGCTTATCGTACTCTATGTGGTCATGACGCTGATAGGGGCATAATCGACCTTTATATAGGATATGAGTTGTTCATACATAAAACAAATTTGATAGAATCGCAGAAAGGATTTACGCTTATGAAAAAACAATGGATTGCTTTACTGACAGGATGTGTGCTGGTATGCAGTATGCTGGCCGGATGCGGCTCAAAACCTCAGACATCAGCTCCGGCAGCTGCGGGCAGCGATAAAGGCTGTACGGATGAGGCCATTCTGTCTCAGCTGAAAAATGACGGGACACCTGAGTTCGTACTGGATGGCACTTACTACACACTTCCTTTGGAAACTTCCCAGCTGATACAAGCCGGCTGGAGTTTGGAAACGGAAGAATATGATGCAGCAGAGTTTCTCTGCAACCCGGCGAGCGTATTTATGGGGGAACTTTCCAAAGACGATCAGGAAATAGATGTTGCAATCGTAAATGCCGGGACAGAGCCATGCAAGCCTGCTGAGGGCGGAACGGTGGTAGAACTGGAATACTCTGCCGATAAGGATCAACCAAATCCTGATTTCTTTGTAACGCTCAATGGGATCAACTGTGCGATGTCCAACGCAGCTTTACAAAAGGCGCTGGAAGGTGTAGACGGATATGAACTGAATTCCGCAGGAAATATCGACATCAATCGTACTGTTGATGATGATGAAATTGCTGTTTATAAAGTCATTCTGGATGATGACTACACAGCAATCACGCTTGCTTCGGACAATGTTTTTGAATACAAGGATTATCAGCCGCAAGAGGTAAAAGAACAGGCATCTAATGAAAAGATTGCCGCTTACAAGGATACTACAAAAGCCGAGATGGAGCCGTATGCTCAGGATTTCAATGCGATCATCGAGGATATGAAGAAAATATGGTCGTTGGATTTTACAGTGAAGGTACTATTTGGGGCGAAGAAGTCGGTGAACATAAATCTATTGCCGGAACGCCGCTCGCTTCGGATGTGTCTCTCTACATCGCAGAGGATACAACCGGCCAGCTCTACTGTATTGATAACCAGATTTTGAATGAAGATGGTATTGTAAGCACTGCCATTGAGCTTGAGGAAGGCGATCAGGTCAAGGTTTGGGGTTATGCTTCACAGTATCTGGAATTGCAGGAAGGTCTGAAAATCGTCGTGGTTCAGCCTGGTATCATTGAACGCAACGGCGAACTGGTGATCCTGGACAAAAATTTGAAAGCAGACTAATGCTTTTGAACGCCGGGTGCATATATCAAAGGATTGCATCCGGCGTTCTCAACTTAAAACAATAATTAGGAGGAATAATTATGCTTACAATGAATGAAAAAGATAAAAATGAAATGCTGGAAGCCATTTTGAACGAAAATGAATCCTATCAGTGCAAGTTATGGGCGGTCATCATGGCCGGGCTGATACCTATGCACTGATTGGAGGACTTTCTACACTGACGGGGGGCGCTGCCGCTGCATTGGGCGCACTGAGCAATGCTTACTGCTATCTGGGAGTTACCGAGCAACACCTGAATATGGTCATTGTAAATTCCGTCAATGTCTCCAAAATTGAAAACCGGCTTTCTCTGCCCCTAAGCAGCATAACAAAGGCAGAAGTCAAGGGTGGCTGCTGCCCGGAAGAAAAGTCGTAATGCTGCATTTCGGAAAAGAAAAAATGAAAATTTCTTTGATGAACAATGCGATTGGCTCTGATATTCAGGGGCAGAAAGAAAATGTTGAGATGTTCTGCCAGATTGTTTCCAAACTCGGATAACCCGTATTATAAAGCGAGAGGAATCAGAGCATGAAAAAATCTTAATTGTGTTATTAGCTATGGTGCTGCTCCTTGCTGGATGCGGTAAAAATGGGACTTCATCGCCACAATCTCCCTCTGATGAATCTGTGACGGATCAGCAGGAACCTTCTTCTTCCGAAACCGAAATATCATCTGAAGATCACGCGATTCCCGGAACTTATACCGTCCCGGAGATGGGAGAAATCTGAGAAGCATTCTACTGATTCGCAGATTTTCTACATAGAGGAAGGTCACGAAAATGATGAAAAGCCGGACAACATCTCCATCCATGTAGGAAAGAACAAATATAGTCTGGAGGAGCATGAGCAGTTCCGGGATGCGATCGTCCAACAGATTTTGATGCAGCTGGATGGTATTGAAGCACAACTGAACGGGGATGGAACCTATACCGAGCAGGGAGATCTACTGTATATATTTACTATCGACGAGGGCGATATTGTCACCACGCAATACTATATTGTAAAGGATTACGGGTTCTGCCTGATCCAGCTTACAAATTTCAGCGGATCAGAAACCACTGAACAGGCCGCCAGGGACATGGTAGATAGCTTTGTTTGGGATACAGAAGGATAAATTGATACAGGAACAGTGATTTTATAGGAAAACGACGAAGATGGAGAAACGAAAACTTTCAGGAAAAACAATTTTGAAGCTGGCAGGGGCACTTTGGGCTCTGGCTTATTTGGGATTCTATTTTTATGTAGGTATTACAGGAAAACTTCCTTATATGCACGAAACTGTACATATCATGCGATACGGAGATCGTAAAAAATGGGTGGCAGGTGGTATGACAGCAGCATGATTCTTGGTATATGTATCAACTCTGCGCTTAATGACTTAAATCTCAAGAGGATACGCAAGGAGTCATTTCTACCCTTGTTTTTCACTATGATTTTTCCGATTATCCTCCTTCTGTTTCTGGAAGCTTTTCTGGATAATGGCTGGCTTGGGATTGGCATTTATGCCAGTGTTGCAATCTTCATGTGTGCGACTGCATGGATTCCACTGATCCTAAGAAAATGGATCACCCATCTACTTTTGCGTGACAAACCTATGAGTGGCAAACAGCAAGTGCGGATCATTGAGTGGATTCATTTTCATCCACTGAAAAAGTTGCTGGTTTTCGGGCTGTGGGGCTTTGGCGTTGTACTGGTTCTGCGTGGCATCTGGGTAACGGCAACCGGGAAAATCGAAATGGATGGAGAGCTTTTTCTGTTTTTACTTGGCACAGCAGTTCTGGTTGTAGCGCTGTTTCAGAAAATGAGGCGTTATATCTGCGCGCCTTACCGGAACATACCGGTACTGAATCAGATTCTCAGCAAAAAACAGTTGGAGCAGCTGTTGGATGGAGAACACTTTGAACCAATAGCGTTTGAAGATGAGGGCATGAAAAAGTATCTGGAAATATACCAAAGCCAGAACTGGATGCTGATTGGCGGTAAGCTACTCTCAAAAAAGCTGGCTTTATGGTTCACAATGAATCGGTTCAGAAACCATACTTCCTTGAAGGTACTTTACCTTAACGGCATGACTGCCAAAGCGACAGTCGATCTGGATATTCGAGGGGACCGGTACAAGGAGTCTACTGCTGTGCTGAAAGAATTGATTGGATACGAAGGCACACTTAAACTGTATGAAAAAGAAGAACAGCTGGCACAGAAATTTGCGTCCTTTTTCCCAGAGCAAACTTCCGAACAAGATCGTGTCGCTGCTTTTCTTTCTCAGGATGTGACGCTGATCCGGCAGGACTATATTCAGACCTTCTCTCCGCCGCCAGATCCCCGAAAGAAAAAAAGGAGTAGACGGGAACGGGAATAAAAGATTTTTTCATTTTTCAATGGAGAAAGGCTTACGAAAATAAAGAGGATATAACTTGGAGGTTACCTATGAACTATGATATGAATATGATTAAATACCGCAAAAGTGGTTTTTTCAGAATTGCAGCAGCTATTCTGATGATCTGTTTTACACTATTTGGGCTTACCGCTTGCGCCGGTACTACTGATAGCAAAGATAATAACGATGATAATGCACTGATACAAGGAACATGGGAAATAGATACCGGCTCTGGTGCTGGTTATAAATTCGTTGACGATAAGTTTATGTGGTTAAAAACCATCGAGAATGTTAACGATAACTACTGGTACGGAGATGTTGAGTATTATAACGGTGCTGAAGCAATGGATATAGCAGGATTAACAGAGGAGGAACTTAAGAGCAGCCTGCCAGGTCTTAAACCCGAAAACATTTGTAACAAAAATAGATCCTGAAAAAATCATTACCGATGGTGAGGACAAAACTGCTACCAATATGAACGACCAAACCTTATGGACTCGCTTATGGCTTATTGAAGAAAATGAGGACAGTGTTGCTGCGGTAGTGTTTGATTTAGAAACTTTTAGTATGGAGAGCTACACTAAAGTTAAGTAAAACCAGAAATTTGAAGTTGTGTAATTGAAATGTCACAGATGTATTGGGAGAAAGAGTTATGGTTATAAAGAACTGGGAAGGAGAAATATTATGGCTGTTGATAACGCAAGTCAGATTGATGCAATCGCAAACGATAAAGAAAATGCTTGTTTGGTACTCCTTATTACCGACCATTTGAATTGGGACAATGAGTTTGAACACTTGAAGATTTTACAAGATAAAATCAATGCGTATGTGGCTTTTATCGAAAGCGAACAGTACGATGAAATATACCCCAATGCTGATTTTAAGATGGCTATGATAGAAATCCATTTCAAGTATGATATAACAGATAACTGCCAGAAATTTTTGCAAGTAGTTCAAGATCAATTAGGACGGATAGGGATAAAAATCAAGGCACAGATTAGCTAACAGTTTCCAGTTTGTAGAACTTAGTAAAACAAAATTCAGTTTGCATAGCAGGCAGCCCAACCACAATTAAATCTTCACAGCTTTACTAAGCAGGAGATCCGAAAAGGTCTCCTGCTTTTTTGCACCCTAAATTAAATGTATCACAGCTAAAACTATCGAAAACAAAATAGGCAGATACCATGAAAGAAGTTTTTCTTTGGATAGTGCTTGTCTTTTTTGAATTCATCACTTGACATTGTGGCAAAGAGTTGATGACCCAGGACGAATTAGCAGTGATGGACGGCGGCAAGTGTATCTTCATGCTGCGGGGCGTGCGCCCGTTCCTTTCGGACAAGTACGACCTCACCCGGCACCCGAATTACAGATACACGGCCGACGCCGACCCTAAAAATGTCTTTGACATGGAACGGTACATGAAGAAGCAGCGTGCCGTGGTAAAACCCACGGACACCTTCGATGTGTACGAGATTGACGCAACAACTTAACCCAAAATCAAAAACATTTTTTTAAGAGGATTATTTTATGGAATTTTTCAACAGCGCAGTTGGTGTTTTGCAGACTCCCGTAGTGCCCTGGGCGCAGGTCTTGGTATCTGGGGTGTTATCAACCTTCTGGAAGGTTACGGTCAGGACAACCCTGCTTC
>ENA-OQHP01000191-OQHP01000191.1-human-gut-metagenome-genome-assembly--contig:-NODE-191-length-20610-cov-1.916272_pt1 | contig 20610 bp, 29 predicted proteins | sample MGYA00242563_ERZ504717 | MGnify/ENA primary metagenome ERZ504717 (study PRJEB26092, sample SAMD00036212) | human gut metagenome | host: Homo sapiens | study: EMG produced TPA metagenomics assembly of... | reverse complement strand
CTCGACGACGGCGCCCTCAAAGGCGCGGCGCAGCAGCAGCGAGTTGTCCTCCCCCATCAGGCTGGCGGGGATGCGCGTCAGGTTTTCCTCGTCGCCCAAAATGTGGTCGATGTTGGAACGGATGGGCAGGCGGTAGTCAAAGACGAGCTCGGAGGGGTCCTCGGCAAAGCGCACGCGGCACGGCAGGTACTCAAACGAGACCAGCATGGGGTCGCTCTCCTTAAAGAAGCCCTTCAAAAACCAGCGCTGGCGTGCGTCGGGCTTGGTGTTGGGCTCAAACAGACCGTAGATGGTCTCGTAACGGCGTGTATACAGGCCGGTGTTAAACAGGCAGCGGTCGTCATCGAACACCAGCGGCAGGTTGGACGGTGCGGTCTGGTCCACGTCGCGCTCGGTCAAAAACACCGCGCGGCTAAACGAAAACGACAGGTAGTTTTTTGAGGATGCGGTTGCTGGGACCCCAGTCCTCGGGATCGGCGAGGTCGACCAGGCGGTCGTAACAGGGCTCGGGGCAAAACGCAAAGTCGTAGACATTGCTGCACAGGGTGCTGGGGATTTCCATATGGTGTCCAATCCATTCAATAACTGGCGTGCGGATGCTTAGATTCTATACGCGCGAGGGGTCGCCCGAGCCTACAACACAACCGCGGCGCAGCTCTTCGGCTAGCTCGCTGGTCGTGCGGCGACTGGAAACGAGGTCCTGGATCCAGGCATAGTATTGATTGTCTTTGGGCTCGGGGCCATCGGACAGCACGACCGGAGTGCCGGCGAACCTTAAGACGGACAACGCAAAGACAAGCTGGTGCGTTTGTTGCCGTCCTCAAAGATGTGGTCCTTGACCATGTGCTCGGCCACGTAGGCGACCTGGTCAAAGATGTCTGCGAAGCGATCGGCCGGCGATTGGCCGAATATCGTACAGAATGAACCTGCAAGTACGGACTCGACGCGTCCAAGCTCAAGTGCGGCACGGTCGCCCGCGGCGTCGGTCGTATAGCAGCGCCCGACGGCCATCAGCGTGCTGTGTAGACGCATCACGGCCGCGGCCATAGCTTCGAGCGAACCGGCATCGTCGAGCACGAGCGGTGCGAACGGATGTGCCCGGCGCGGCGCGACCGTCGTCATGAGTTCTCCAAGAGCCTGAGCGCGTTGGGCATGCCCGCAATGGTTAGCCGAACAGCTTCGTCGATTAACGTGGCCCCGTCGCGCAAAATCAGTGATGCTGAATTTGCCACGTGCGCAGTTGAATGATCTTCTTGAGCAACGCAATCAGCGCCGTCATCTTGTTGAACATTGCTCCAAAGCATGTCTGCCTCCTTTATAGCTCTATGGATGGAATAGCCCGCGAGTCGTACTCCAGGGCAACCGGTTTCCAGACGAGGTCTTCGATGGCGCAGTTTAGGGCATTTGCAAGCGCCAATGCCGAGGAGACCGAGGCGCGGCGTAGGTCGAGCTGGTTTTGCTCGTAGAGTTGTATAACGCGAAGTTTAACCCCCGATTGGGCGGCGAGCTGTTTTTGCGTTAGGCCGGCCGCCTTTCGTGCCGCTTTGAGGCCCTTTTTGTCTGCCTGGGCATCGTTCCATTTATCAATGACAATCTGGGCGAATTTGTCTTCGGAGGCCTCGTGAAGCGGATGGTACGAGCCGATGATCCAATCGAGCGGGGCGACTTCGGAGTAGCTCATTAAAGCCCAAGCTGCTCATCCATTGCGCATAGGCCAAACCCAGCCCGCCCAATACTGAGGCGAACGGTCGAACGATAGGTCTCCCTGCATTTGACGGGGGTCAGTCCCGCATGGGCGATAATATCGCGCGCGAGCTCGTCGCCCGCCATGCCGCAGACGACGCGAGGCATACCGCGCTCAAACTGTTTCATCTCAAGAGCGTTCGACAGGATCGCCGTCAACTCGACAGGACTCAGCCCTTTGTCACAGAGAGCAAAATCGACCGCCTCGCCCAGCGTTCTCATTGCATCCTCGAGATACATCTCACTGTAGGCGCTGGTCATCGCCCGTCATCCCCTCTCGAATGATATCGACGATACGGATTCCCTCAAATGGATTTTCGGCAAGGAGCTCCCGATATTCAATACTGGCTTCTAAGACTCTCCGAGTTCGGAAGTATGCGGCAAATCCAGACTTATTGACCACGCTGGAGCACACCAACGCCTCTGCCTGCGGTTTCTTTGCGCGAAAAGGCCGGTGTGGTCGGGGTTTCCGGAATTTGCCGCATACTTCCGTTTTGAGAATTCGGAAGTGCGTGGAAAGACCGAGTTCCGCCAACCAGACCCCAGTTATACCCTTTCGTGACCTGCGGTTTTGACGCCAAATTTGGTTTGTGCTCGGCTGGTTGCGATTTTTCCCCGCACTTCCGGAAATGGGCGTTATGGCTGTGTTGTGCACGGCAAGAAAAGCGCCGAGAAAAGGGCAATCAAGCGGCAGCCGGTAGTCTTGGGAAGCGTTATGGGTATTGCGGTGGCTGCAAACCTTTACCGGATGAGGTCTGCCAGGCACAACTCGCCCTTGGGGATCTTCGAAGTCGCTTGTATTCCCTGGCGGCTGCCGTAAGCGAATCGGCATCCCAATAACTTTTGAGGAAGCTTCCCTCTTTACCTCGTGCATGCCGAGCTCCTGTTTGCAGAAGTCGCTCGGTTTCATGCGTCCGCCGTGCCAGCGTCTCCACGAGCCCTCTCGAATAATGGCCAGCACCTCTATCTCGGGATGGGTCACGTAGCTAACCACCGGGAAGCGGCCGGCGTACAGGTTGCCGAGTTTGAAGCGTTCTTTCCTCGAGTCCAGCACCCTGACGATGCAGACTGGCCAGTCATAGTCTAAGTTGAGGTAGTTATCTTGGATATCGGAGGCTTTGCGCAGGCGGGTGACGTCCACGACGTCGGCCTCTGAAAAGACGAGCGCGTCCGCCTCGAGGAGAATGTCCACGGCCACCTGTTCCGCTGTTCCCTCGCAGGAGATGATCGGATGATATCCCGCAAAGTGAAAACCGTTATCACCGCTCATCGGACACCTCCTCTGCGACGAGCTCTTTAAGCGCGCGCACGTCGGCGTAGCGCGGAGCGGTCCCCTTCACAAGTTCGAGGCGAATACCTCCGATTTCTTGTTCTCGATGCGTTTCACGCGGTCGGCGTACTTCACCACGCGCGCACCGCTGTTGCGTCGGGCGAGAAAGAACACGTTGTCCTTGCGGTGCACGTGATCGAGGAGCTGCGGGTAGTGAGTCGTGAAAACCAGCGTCGCGCCGTTGGGGTTGGTCCCGCGGGCGGCAAACAGATCAAGCACGACGTTAACCAGTTGGCGGTTAAGGTGGTTCTCCACCTCGTCGACTAAAAGGTAGCCGCCGGAGCACAGGACCCTCATTGCGCGCTGCACCAGCCCTAGGCCACGTACAGTGCCGGAGGAGAGTACCTCGGTGAGCCCCCGCTCGGAGATCGTGATGGGCTCGCGACCTGTAAACGTCAGTACGAAGGCACGACCGGAGTCCCCGGACCTCGAGGTGCTCGATGCCAGAGTCGAAAACACGAAGCACGTCGTCGAGACCGTTGAATTGCTCAGTGAGGCGGAAGCCACCGTCGCGCAATGCTATCGCTCGGATGCGATGGCCGAAGTCCTTGGCGAGCACAGCGGCTGCGACGGAAACGTCAGGCGGCGTAAGCGCCGCCCAAGAGTCCGGCATCTGAGCACGGTCGCACAGCGGGGACGCGAATTTCTCGATTTCGGCCCAGGATGCCAGGGTCGAGCGCTTGAGGGCCTTGGCTGGCAGCGAAGAAATCACCTCATCGGAGAACGTCAGCTCGGGACCGTCGTCGCCTCCTTCGACAGTCTGCAGCACCGACTCGAGCAAGTAAAGACGATCTGCGTGCCATATGACGCACTTGAGCTTGGACGGGCCGTCGAACGCGGCGGGGAACGTTGATGGGAGCCCGCCGCCGCGCGCCGGAGAGCCGTCAACAATGCGGCAGGCGAGCTCCAGCAGGTTCAGTGCTGTTGTCTTGCCCGTAGCCGTTAATGCCCGCCCAGCGCAACGACGCTATTCACGTAGAGATGGTCCGCCAGTCGAAAGCCGACTCATCGGAGGCCGTCACGCGGTCGGAGGCGAACAGGTCGATTTCGAATAACCCGTCTTCGAACATCGAGAGATGGTCGAAGCAAACCTTTAACAACTTCATCTCAAGCCTTTCGAATACTTGAAACAGAATTTATGGCTCAAGTATAACACATGAAGGATATCGCGAATTAAGCCTGCCACTAGGCAGAAAAGGCTTATCCGCATTGCCGCCCTCGTCGATATGCAGGTTCAAATGATTAGACATTTGATTCAAATCGTACAAAAATGGCGAGGTACGTACCTCGCCGATCTGGCACCTCTAAGACGACCGTCTCTTCGGTGGTTGAATTCTCTCACACTTCAGGAGCTTTTAGAGCTGCATCGATAAGGTCGGCGCCGTTGTCGAAGCGACCGGACTCCCCCGTCGCAAAGAATGCGTCGCCTTCGCGGATGGCCTCGAGGGCCTCCGGGTTGGGTTCTTTGGAAGGAATAGGTTGAGGCTGGTATTCGCAAGCTCCTCGTCCTGCTTACAGCGCTTCATAGACACGCACCTCATCTTGCTCGATGCTTTTGCGGAAGGCCGGGCGCATGTGCTCTGGTGGGTTGGTGACGACATCGACCTTTCGCCCAAGTTCCATCTCGAGCTCATAGGAGAGTTCGTAAAGCGTGCCGAGCGTCATGGTGTTGCCGCAAACTAGGCGCAAGTCAATATCGCTATCGGGCGTTTGCTCGCCTCGGGCAAACGAGCCAAATAAATATGCTTCGCTGACGTCGTATTGAGCTAGCGCGCGGGAGACGGCAGTGGATATGTCTGTAGTCGAAATCATGGGTTATTTACCGTTCAACAGTAGAACGTCAGAGGGCCAGCGCCGAAACCGCCGGTCCGGCTTTTTGGCGTTCGGCGAGCTCGAAGATAAACGGGGCGTTTGATCTAACAAATTCTGTCAAGAATTGAGGTCATCAGCAGTAAATCCTTCGACGTTGAACCATTTGACCGCAGGCAAGAAGCATTCCGCATGGTCAAAGCCAAAGTCAACCGGGCGCTCGACGGCTACGCGAACGGTTCCGTCTTCTCTTGTCTCTGAGTAGGCAAACTGGTGCCATCATCAAGCTGAACATAGCTCCAAACATGACTACCTCCTTAGTGTTTGCATTTGAGTATAAAGAACGGAGTGGATTTAGCACGAGGTGAATTGAATTAATCCAATAAGACCCGAACCCTGCCGGCCGACTGCATAGCCGTCTCAATCGTCAGTGCCCATATGTCTACGAAAAAAGCCTGAGCCAAAGAATAGATAGTGGCTAAGCCCCGATTCATTTATTGAACGAACAACACTGCTCGCGATGTTATCTCTTGGCTTTCATTTAACCGCCTCTCACCAATTCCTTTTGTATAAGTATAGAACATATGTTTGCGTATTGCCACAAGCGATAGTCCTTGTTGCGGAAACGCATATGGCTGCACGTTAGACATTGTATGCGTGAAAAAAAACAACGCTCCCTTGCCGAAAGCGTTGCCCTTAAACTCCTATAGAGCTCTTGTATTGCTGCCAGGCGCGCCGCACCGCATCAGCAGCGAAATGCGGCGTTCAGAAGCACTGTCCCCAGCAGGAATAGCGTTAAGGAGGCAGCTATCCAGCAGCTGTCGCCTGTCTTGGGAAGCGTCGGTGTTGTTGCCATAGTGGATTTGGGCTTTGTCTTCTTGGTGACTGTGGTCTTGAGCGACGTAGCTGCGGGTTTCACCGTGGGATCCGTCGCCGGTCCCGCACCGGGTTGCCCCGCAGTAGGTCGGCGCCACCAGTAGGCTCGCCCGTACCATCCCCACGCACCTCGCCGCCGGGTGTAACGGTCTCCCCAGCCGGGCCAACGGCGTCATCGGGCTCGATCACCACGTGCGGTGCCACGACCCGTCAGCATCCACCACGCCGGCAGCGCCAAAGGCTCCACCTGCGGGCGTCACAAAGTGCGCGCCACGAGCGACCCGCGATCGCAGAAAACGCCAGCATCCGTACCGGTCGCATCCAGCCAGGACGCATCCACGACAAGTGTCTCGCTCGCAGCGTCGGCACCAAACCCCTCATCGAGCAAGCACACGCCATAAAAGCGCAAGCCAGTATTGGACCCCGCGCCCGCGGCATTAACGTGCCCGCCGCCGTGTACGGTCAAGCTACCGGCAGCAATGCCTGCAACAGTCTGGTCAAGAACGCCTGCTCCATCGGCCTGGCATCGACCGTGCAGCCGTCCACCACCAGCGCCTGGGCCACATGGATCCCGCATTGCGAACCCGTCGCCGTGAGCGAGCCGGGGCGCAAAGCGTAAGGTTCCCCCACACCTCCATGCCGCTCATGGAAATGTCCGCATCGGGCGCATGCGTCTCGACCACTGAGTTTTGTCCCACAAGCGTTACTACTAGGTCGCCGTCGGCGCCGATAGCCTCGCCCGCATAGCCGGTTAGCTCCAGATGATCGGCATCGGTCCAAGTCCACCCGGACCCGACACGCCCGGCTCGTAGTACGTGGCGCCCGCAATGGACATGCTGTCCGCGCCCGCGGCATAAGAAGGCCCGCCCAGCAAAACGCATAGGCAGGCCATGGCAGTAAATAGGATGTAGTGTCGGCTAGTGTGGAACGCGGTGGCAAACATAACCGCTCCGATCTTCGCAGGAGCCAATGGGAGCTGCACCAGAAAACTACCTGGTAGCAGCAGTTATTAGTGTAGCGAGATCGGGCAAGTGGCGAACGAATTACCTGTAAACGAACCCCGATATTAGGTGTAAATCGTTTTGCCAGTCGGTGAAAGGAGGCCAAGTTCGACGAAGCTCCGTAGACTTCGAGGGCAACGCGCCAGCCAACGACGCATTAGCTCTGACGCTCCTTAAAGATTCGCAAAGCTTTCTCTAGCTCGGGAATATCATCGACGATTACTTTCCAAGCAAGGGATCGATCAACCTCTCGATAACCATGCGCTACGAAGTTGCGAAAACCCCTAATATCATTCCAGGGATACTCTGGAAAAGCTGATTGGACTTCATCAGAAAGATGGAGCGCATCCTCAGCGATTCTGTAAACAGGGCTCATGATTGCGTCGTAGGCAAGTTCGCCTTCATCGCTTCTATCGCAAACAAAGGAACTCTCCGTAGAGCCAAAATGGTCGATACGTTTAGTCAGCGTCTCGCAATCAGACAGAATGACATCGATGAGTTCGGCGTCTCGCTTACGCCGCTTCATAAAGACGCACCTCATCCTGTTCAATGTTTTTGCGAAAAGCAGGACGCATGTGCTCAGGAGGATTAGTCACAATCTCAACCTCTCGCCCGAGCTCCTCTTCAAGTTCAAGGGAGATTTCGTATAGCGTGCCAAACGTCATGCTGTCTCCGCAAACGAGGCGCAAATCGATATCACTATCTGGCGTCTGCTCACCGCGGGCAAAAGAGCCAAAAAGATACGCCTCGCGGACATCGTAGCGAGACAGTACGCGAGAAACAGCGGCAGATATGTCGACAAAAGTAATCATGGTTCAATTTTACTTTTCGATTGTATGGAAGGCAATCGCCATATGTATGCTCTACGGCTCTTCAGTAAGATTAGAATCAAAAAAACCAGCGTGGATGCAGCTGTCGAGCCAAGCCCTAGTCTCCTCTGGCGGTATGCCAGTTGGGTGTTTGCGGAACGGGAATACTCTTATAAGCGTACACGTCCTTTGCCATGTCGATTAGGCCCTCTTCAAGACTGCCAGCCTCTACTTTTAAATTAATATAATCAACACAGGACTGCTGAGCGGCTTGAAGAAGCCTGGCCCATTTGAGCTGCATTAGAATGACCTTAAAGATATCTGTTTCGTTCGCATTGTTGCAGGTTGTTATTGACTTAACTTGTTTAATGGTCAGAATTCTGCGATCCAATTTCCATTCGCTTCTTTGCGCCATAAACGCAATGCAATCCGAGGCGATATCCTCATTTAGGGTCATAATTCTTCTAAGTAAAGGTGCCCCTTGCTCAAAGTTTGCCTCGGTATCAATCAAATTGAATAGATCGTTTTTTATCCATTCATTCCAGGCGTCTATGGCATCTGTCGGCTCGAGAGTAATTAGGAAATGAACAAGCGCTGAAACCGCTTCTAAAACAAGGGCGGGAGTGCGTTCAAAATTGGATAGCAGTTTGGAGCGGCTTTCCTTCTCGTCAAAACGAATTGATGAGAATAGGCAGTACTTCCTAATACGTTCATAAGGCTTACTGAGCTCTTTACAAGGTACGACCGCAAATTTGGGACACACTTCGCTAAGGGAATGCCATGTTTGACGATTAGCAATATTCAGATAGCTGAGACCCCAAACACTGCCGATGTGCCAGGAGTTTCGTCGATCAATACTACCGGCTCCATACATTCCTTATAGAAAGGCATGTGATTCGTGGCCCAATAATTTAACTGCGAGAATAATGCTGCAAAAATAATGTTTGACGAGGTCGCGTCGTCGTATGTGGCCTTAATGAGACGCTCAATCAAGTCAAGCAACGAAGTGCTTTCGTCATTGAGCCCAGTTTCTCGCATCTGGCCAGCAAGCAAATTTGAGCGTTGACAGCTTGCCCCAACGGGCTGTTTAGTGCCTTGGAAAACCAATCCACCTTTACGTCACTCGAAATACCTCGGTCTGAGACGCTGGCCAGTATTCTTTCGGGGGTCACCACGCCAAGCGTAAGCTCGACGCAATTCGCGACTTGAGAATTATCAATTTTTCCGACCAAGTACTCAAGGGCATGAATCGTGGCCCCATAGGACTCATCGTATGCGGCAGTTTTTATTAAAAACTGGTAGCAGCTTTGCAAGTTGCTCAGAATCTAACGATTCCCATGGAATGCTGTGGAGCATATATTTGGCGGATAGAATTTCAGACTTCGATTCAATTCTGTTAGCAATGTCTGAAATAACGCTAATCACTGAGCTGGGGTTGGCGTTACAGCTAGCTCTGAGAATTTCGGTAGCCCGGTAGATGTCTAGTCCATCGTCTACCACCCTTTCAAATAGTTGAATAACACTGTCTGCTGTAATTCCGTCGCAGTCAATGGACTAATTTGCGGAAAACCGCAGGTCATATAGGACGATAAGTCAGGAAATTCGGTTAGCTTATAGTTAGGATGGTCAAGCTTTACCTCATCAAGCTGTTGCTGCAATAGATCATCTGTGACATTGTTATCCACAAGCCACTGATATAAGTTGAAACGTGCATACGCACAGTGGCGAGCGTCTCCGTAATTCGAGAATGATAAATTAACCCTCTCAATAAACCTTTCCCTAGTCAATCTACTTGCTTCGGGTATGCATTGAGGACAAGATGATATATCTCGTATTTAGATGCTAGATCTTCGAGAGCTCCGCACTCGGTTGCAAGCGTTAAGGCCTGGTCGGGATCATCCAATTTCAAGCAATATAAGTACAGGCCCAGTCGTTTAATAAGACTGCACTTTGAACCGATTAAAGCAAGTATCTATTAGCTTCAAGTTCGTTTGCCAAATAGAGTTTGCGACCAACCTCTCTTGCGCAATCAATCACTACGCAAAAAGTGCCTTCTTTAGGCATATCTTGCTCATGGTCTTCGATTGCATGGCGGATAAAACTCGATGAGTCTAGCAGGTTGTCAAGATTGGTATAACCAGCTTCCAGATTGGCAATGTCATTTAAACGGTTGCAAAGTAATGAAAGCAGTCTCTCGCCAATACGGTCCGCCCAGGCAACAATTGCTTTAGAGACAGTTTCGGCGTTATCAGAAAAATTAAAACTGAAACGAGGGTGAAAACTACCTTCTGTTCCATCGAATCCGTTAGCCCACTCCGCTTCGTAAGAGAGCATGATGTCAATTAGCCTTAGTGCCAACTCTGGACTTTCTATTTTGGACAATAGCTTTGGGAACGTGAATTCCATCCATAGCTCGCCAATCTTATCGAGATTTAAAAATGACAGCCAGAAGGAAATACAGGCATCTGTAGAATCCGGCGAATCGGAAATGTGCCGAAGCGATTCGCAGACATAGATCGATGACAGAGTTCGACTCTTGCTCCTGGCAACCTGATAGACGTCTACGTAATTATTGACTGAAAAGGATCTAACCGACCAATCGAGAAAGGTCCGTTCCCAACCATCCAGCTCGTCTTTTATTAAGAATGAATCAAGTCCGCAATCAACGAGGTTCTTCAGTGACTTAATGCTATTTGTATTTGTGCAAAAAGCAGTAGCAAGAGCATTTCTTTCTTCATCACCGTCTTCGGGATTGGTAAAGAAAGAGGCAAGGTTCTCATGTTCCATATAAGACAGCTGGGATGTTATTTCCGCATACGATGCAACAGCGGAACGACGTACGCTTAGAGACTCATTACTTAGTTTTCCCCATCCATAACAGGGGCGCCCAACTCGTTAAAGTCATTAAAGTGGACTGGGATGACGCCTAGCGAATTCCACTCATCATCTCTACTTGCGCCGCGCTCAAGTGACGAATGCGTCCATTCATATCTGCCGAAATAGATCGAGTAAGATATTGACCATCATATCGCTGCAGCTATAGCCAACAAATAGCACGGTATACCGCATGAACATATCAAGCAGAAAGCGCGATGCCCACGCGTTGGTGATATATGCTTTTCCAAAATCCACATCTGTTAAGACGGTCTGTTCTGGACGCAATACGTTTCCGTGTAGATAAACGATCCCTTCAAAATCATCGCCCAGAGGCAATGCGGGGCCAATGTACGTTTGAGGTGAAATGTCTAGGGACTTGGCAGCACCTTCAAACCTGCGGTCGAAGTTGGTTGTAACTACACGGACTTTTCTTTTGTTGCCAAATAACTTTAATATGCCGATATGCAGGTCAGAATACCCATCAAGTCCTTTTCCAATGGCTCGAGCACATGCTTGGTGTATATTCCCCATTTGATCTAAATGACCAAGCGCTGTCTCGCAGGACTCTTCTAATAGCTCGTCTACGTTTGTGGAATCCGGAGAAGCAACAACTTCCGCAATCTGCTTAACAAGACCCTAAAATCGGGAAGAGCACAATCTCCTTGCATTGAAACGCCGGAACCAGCAAATATTACAAGCTCATGCTTCAATAGCGCCTGATTTAGCGCATCAGGTATTTGAATGTTGTTGACGTACATGTCGTAACCTTAATCAGCAAGTAAATGATATTCATTAAATAATTTCTCAACAATCAGGCTTTCGTGAGCCTCGTCCGATGGCTGGGCTGATTTGCCATAGGGTTCAAATACCGATTCTTGATCAGGGATATCTAGGTTCCAAATGTAGTTATCAATGGCATCATCCATTTCATCGCTATAGTTTTCAGCGAGGAATATGTTTGCGATATCGGCATCAAGATATTCAACGAAATACTCTTTTAAAGTCGATTCAGTGAATTCTGATTTCAATTGCTTTTCAATCTCGTTGCGAACTAAGTTCTCCCAATCTTCGTCTTCACCGCATGGGCCATATCGCTTGCATATATCGAGGTCGCGCTCATATTCGTAGTTGTCGTCAAAATAGTCGGTGACATAATCGCAGAACCAATCTCTGCTTCGAAAGCAAAGATCCTCCTTCACATCTGCCAGATCTTCGACCTGCTCTTTATCAATGCAGAAAGTTATAATTTCAAGCAAACGGGGAGCAGTGATATAGGAAGCACCTGCGATTAAACTACGCAGCAGAGGTCTCGCGCAGAGCCGCTCTGCGATTTGTTTTGATTCGAGAATTCCCCACTTATGCAATTTGCATAATAAATATGAAGCGGTAAGCGACCATGCTTCCTGCGCGGATGACTCAAGGGCATTTTTAATAAAATTAAAACCCAGTCGAAATCTGATTCAGAAAGCACTTTCTCACAATTGGAAATGGATTTAAATCAGGAAGTTCATAGGGTCTCAGTTTATTGCCTGCAAAGGGAAAATCATAAATCTGCCCTGTAATGAATGCGTTCCTCATTATTGAAACGACTTCAGGACAGTGATTAACGTTAGTTATCCTCTCGAGTTGATCAACAAATACGATTGATTTAGCCATAGCTATAGCCTCCAAATTGTTGTTGGCTAAAAACCAGGCGCAATAATCGTTAACAGAGGGGTTGGCCATCGAAACATATGGCTCGTTCTCAATGTATACAGTTCTGACTACGGTTTCTTGTAGACGCTTTAGTGCCTTGGCAAAAGAATTTACCGAGTAATCAGCTTGTGGTTCGAGTGAGAGTCTTTCCTCATATGCAATATGCAACGAGGACAGAGGAACGGAGTTGTCACCTAATGAAAATAGCTGGTAAGCAAGAATGCGTTCGGGCTTTTCTAATCGCTCTTCGAATTCGTTTTGCCACACATCGTTAGGGTGATCTAGCTTGTCCTTTATCGCGTCAGGAAATTCAGAGGGGGCTATGTTCTTCCAAAACTCTTCCCTGCAACAAAACTCAATAATACGTGGGTTGAAGTTGCTATGCTTACAAATGACGATGCATTTCATTTGACGTGAAAAGTACGATTGGGAACGCTCCCTTAAAGAATCGACATATTCAATAGGGACGTTTTCAAAAGAAAGATTCGCCAGCATAATCCTTGCTTTATCTAGCAGGGACATCTCTGTAGTATCAATTACTACGATACCAGCACGCATGCTATCGATAAATTTTTTGAAAGGGTCATCGACTCTTTTTGCTTCGTTCAGGATTGAAATTCGAGAGTTGAGTACTGTGTAGCAGGATTTTAATTATGATGTATATCGAAGGAGGCGACCAGCTCCCTCATCTTGGACGAGTCGATATCGAGCAGCGTTGACCCAGGAAATCATCAAGAACGAATAGCGTATTTTCGCAATTATCCTCAATTGCATTCTTTATCTTGTCAATGTTGTTGCAAGAAGAGTAGATGATTTTAAAGTCTGCTTTAATGAGCTGAAGAGCGATCATTTGAGTGAGAACGCTTTTCCCGGTACCAGGGTCTCCCACAATAAGCAAAGTAGAGTTTTGTCTCAGCGATTGAATCGCCTTATCAAAAACGCTCGTCTGCGTATAAAGCCCTTCATATTCATATATTTGGTTAAGAAAAACTTCTGTATCCACGTCTAAAGACCGATTTAGCATCAGATTAAGCACATTGGTTCCCGCTATCCAAAGCTTGAAATGACGCTTTAGGATTGGCTTGCATTCCTCGCGAGCGAGCATGTCATCCAATTTAATCCTGTCAATTACGATGCAGCAACTAACACCCAACGACTCGGCGGTATCGATCATCTTATGTTGGATATTTTCAGTGACCCCTGCCGAGGTAACGATGACCAATTTGTCAGAAGGAACTTTGTTAAGTTTTTTAAGTTGTTTGACGAGGTTACCCACCAAGTCTTCCCACTGTTTGGGAGTGACGCGTCGCAACCAATGCTTTGCCTGCATTACAACTCGGCTCTGCTGACATTTTTGATAATAAAAATCAGATGCATCGACTCCACCGTCAGCACCTGCGGTGTAGCAAGATAGCTTTACGCCGGTGACCATTTCTGTAACGTCACGCGCAAGAGTTTCAAACTCAAAACTATCCAAGGCACTGTAATTGAAACCCATAGCAATACCGTCCAGCACAAAGAGTGAACAACCTTCATTATGCGCAGATATATAGTCAGTTTCTCGGTAAGTTTATTAGCATGCCGAAGAGCGCTATCCCGTTATTCATTAATACGGCATACGCGGCTTGTTGTAAACGATTTCTGAGCCCATAATCTTTCTGATGTCTAGATCTTTGTATGCACGATCAATTTGACGGCGACGCTGACGGGATAGCTGATAGCATGGCTTATCTCCAGTTATTGATATCGAATGGCCAAGGCAATCCCCGCACCTAAGTATTATGAGAGCGTTGTCCTTACTGCCCCATTTGGCATCACCGCCAGCATAGTAATAGCCCAGCTCAAACTCATCATAATTGAATGACCAGGCATTCTTAATCGTATCAATGACGTCACTTAATCCAAGGAGCCCCTCATCGGGAAACACCTTTTTGCCGCCATCCATTAATTCAAAAACCTCTTTGGATAGTCGGGTACTGTGCTTAAATCGAAGCTTTTCGAAGTATTGATTATCTTGAAGAGGAATGTGATGGTCGAGCCGGAGACCATAGCCATGCTGCATATGACATCGCTGGAATACTTGAAAACCAATATGATCGATTGTGAAAGTTGACCGATCAAAATCCGGGTCCCAATAGCGAGAAAAGGTTGAAATATTCTCAGCATTCCACCTGGGAATATGGAATATTACGCCGTACATACTTTGCGGATCTCTAGAAAAGTCGTTCTCATTGAGCGGCCTCCACTGGTGCTTGGATGCATCGTAGCAACAGGTCGCAAAGAAAAGCGCTATGTCAAAATCATCCGTTAAATCGAGCATAGGCGTATCGAGACCATAGTGCTGGGCCAAAGGCTCTGGCATTAACTCCAAGTCATAAGCGGCAAGCCATCTCTGCATAGAGTCGAATTCAAGCAAAAAATCGACAAAAGCCGCAATTCTGATATGACAACAAAGTTCGTATCGATCCCTTTCCTCCTTGTTTTCAATAGAGTCCATAGTCCGATACATTGTGGGTAAGCTTGCGGGCCACATTCGGGACTCGCCTCTATAAAGATGTTGACGTTTTCCTTGAGAGATAACACGCCATAATGAGTTGTTTCTACGGCACCGTCAATGGATGGAAATCTCGCCACCTCATCTAAATCCAGTCTGAGAAACGTTCACCCCGTGCGGTTCTCGCTGCAATTTGCTTATCCCTTTTTCATCCAGAAGGATACTTCCCTGAATACGCAGAGCGTGTCTTCGTCGATGTCCAGCCATTCATTGCTATAGTCAGTTCCGAGCCCTTTAATTACGCGATAGTAATTTGCATGCTCAATTAACTCATGAGCTTCTTTCAACATATTCATTGTGGGAACACGTTCCGAAACCAAGCCCATGTTTCCTCCTGAAACAGATCGATTACGCATTTGCCACAAATGAATCCTAAACCAAAGGGCGGGGTGTATCGGTATTAACCGATACACCCCGCCCTCGACGCGGTTATACTAGCGAATGATTGAAGCCGTTCAGCCTGGTTCTGCTCTCTCCCCTAGTCCCGCATAAACAAATCCCTCGTGTACACCTTGTCCGCCACGTCCGCGAGCTCGTCGCTCCAGCGCTTGGCGACGATCACGTCGCAGCCGGCCCTGAGGCTCCAGGTCGTGCGTGACCTCGGAGCCGAAGAACTCCGGCGCGTCCAGCGTGAGCTCGTAGACCACCACGGGCACGCCTTTGGCCTTCACGCGCTTCATGACGCCCTGGATCGAGCTCGCGCGGAAGTTGTCCGATCGTTCAAGCGTCGTACGCTAACGGGACGCGACGAAGTCTTTATTAGCAACACCCCCATCGGCGCCAACGTGAATGAGAGGCACGTCGCCCTGCTCAGCCACGTGAGCGAGAGCGTCTCGAGCTTGCAGGGAATGGGTGGGAGATGCACGCGGTGTCTGTTATCACAGCTGCGGCTTGACGAATTACCGAAAGGCGCGGGCTGCGATAGCTAAAATGGGTGAAGGAACTCGTGAACTTCTGCGGCTTCTATGCGTCGCTTCACAGAGGCTATCGCGTCTTCCAAAACCATGCGGTGCCGCATATAGGTAACTCCGGGCAAGTTCTCAATCACCTCTTCAATGAAGTCAATCTTCCCTCGAAGAAGAGGGATTTCGCTCCCGCTCCACGATGCACCGAAGGAAGACATGATTACTGGGACCTTTTTGAGCTCTTCTGAGCTAAGGCCCTCTTTGCACAATAAGACTATGTATTTGACCTTAAGATCCTTGGCTAACTCCATTGCGACATCTGGCAGATGGTCAGCAAGTTCTCCATCACGCATCGAACGCGAAGCCAGCCAAGACACGACTGCGTCGTAGTGATGCTCAATAGCGTAATTAAGAAAATGCTTCAAGGCGAAAGATTTCAACATACACTGCAGACTTATCTCAAACCCCTCTATGGCCCTCCACGCTCTATCGGTTGCGGCCTCGCTGTTCTCTTCCCTCCATACAGCCTCACCTAAACGTTCCATCGCATAAGTCGCATTGAACTCCATGAGCACGGGTATTGCCCTCTCAGGAAATTGACTATCGTTGGCGACAATAAAACGAAGAAAATCCTCGTTCCAATGGGAGCTCCTTCCGCTTATGAGATTAAGCAAGATTTCTTCCGCAAGGGTCAGCGTTTCTGGCTTGGAGACAAACGCCCTCTGCTCGGCATTGTTGATGTTGCTGGGAAGAAGTCTATAAAAGGCGCGCGAACCTCTGTCCAGCTTCTGCAGGACACAGGCCACGTATCTAGCGAAAAAGCCCGGCGTAGCAGATTCGATTTCCATTGCTGCCTCAAACGAAACGGTTTCGCCGTATGCTCCAGCTCCTTCCTCGATATCCCTTGCCAGCTCGGGACTGACTCCGAACTTCTCAAATCGCACTTCGTCAATCCGACTAAGCCATTCGGGAATCTCATTCTCCTCTCGCTTCAGAGCAAGAGCACGAACCCGATCGACGCTGAGCAAGTCAATCCAGCGAATAAGCAAATCGTCCGGGATCGTATACAAGGGTGCATCTGACAGGATGATCGGCTCTGCGTATTCGGTCAAAGTATCAGCACCAAGAATCATGACGTTTCTCAGGATTGGGTGAGGAATGTAAGTTGAGCTCTGCCAACAGGCAGAGCTCACAATCAAGATTGCCTTCACCAGTTCAGCCGAGCTTGCTGTTTGAACAACCTCGGTCAACTCCTCTGAGATATCGTTTCCAGGGAAGTCGTCTAAGAAGATCTGGCTGCGATCCGTTCCTCAGGCGACGCGTTAAGGATCGGGAGCCCCTCTTCAGTGATGACACCTTGGGAAATGAACTCTTTCTCCAGTTGGACAAACCCAGGCAAGCTGCAAATCTCAATCGACTCAATTCGAGAAACATATCCTTTATATAGCTCCTCCAGGGTCTCTTTCCACAACCGACCGGTCCCGTCGTCGCCGCCGATACCCCGAACACCAGTAATCACCGAATCGCAGAGATGACTCAACTCCGAACAGTCCCTGAGTTCCTTAAGGCAAGCAATCGCTCGCTTCCTCAAGCCGATCATTGCCTCGGTGTAGACGTGGTTTCCATGGATGAACGTGACCTTGTTTCCCTCCATCCTTGTCGGGCCGTCGTACGTTGCCGCCAGTAAAGCCTCAACATAATAGGCAAGCAGAACCCCGTACCTATCCTCCTTTGTTTTGCGAAACTCACACGCAAGGCGTTCGAGGACCTCATTCTCGTATCGAAACCCGTCCGAATACAAGTTCTCGTTGAAGCACATGCTCTTCGTGAGTGTCTGCTTTGCCTCCCCTGGAGGCAAATGTTCTTCTCCAACGCCATGAAGAACAGCTCTTCCGGCTCGCTGAATTTAGGGGCAGGCAGAAAGGACGTGAGCGATTTGAGGATATGAGATTTCGGAGAGTTGAATCCACGGCTCTTTTCGAATTTGAAGTCAAGGTAATCGTAGTTTCCAGGTTCGCAGCCCTCGATTGCTTCGAGAATGTGGCCAAGACCCTTCTCGCCGAGAAGGACATGGTATTCCTCCACCATCCTCCATCGCGTCTCATCATTCGCTGACGACCAAATGTCAGCCAGTTGCGATTTCAAGGAGGAGACAAGCTCGTCACTGAAGAAATTGTTCACAAGGATGGCGACAACCCTGGGGCATAGTGTTTTGCCGCACTCCAACTCGTTGATATCGAAAAGAGACAAACTTTCTCGCTATGAAAGCCTGGTAGAGCAAATAATCCCTCAAAACCTGTTCGCCCGGCGCTACCGCAACCATGTCCTGACATGCATCCACCAGTTCGTCGTGGCACAGAGCGGCGCAAGCATCGACGTATCTGTCATGAGAAATCCCAAACTTGGCAAGCAGCTTATCCAGATCTTTGTTTCCCTCTACCCTGTGCGCGTCCAAAACCGAGACGATTGTCGCCGCCCTTTTGGCGTCACCGCCCAGGCTAGAAGCCTTCTCTCCGTAGCAAGCCTCTATGAGGCTCGGCATCGTAGAGAATACCTCGATCCCACGTTCCTTAGCGACCTCGGCCGCCGCGCAGGCCAAGCGCATGTTACCCCTCGACAAGCGGATAATATCCGCCGAGGCTCTTCCTTTCGCGATTCCAAATCCATTCTCGACCACGCTTAGGGCCGTCTCCTCGTCAAGCGGATTGACCTCATAGGAGTAAGGCTTACAGAACTTTGATACGGAGTTCCTCACGTACTCGAACGCATAATTTCTTGCGGTCATAAGGACCTTGATATTGCCTCTGTTAGACACGAAGTTCGCAAACCCTTCGAGGCCAGTGAGCTCGTTGGCGTCATCGAGCAGAATTAAAGAAGGGTCCTCTTTGGGGACATCATTCGCTAAATCGTTCCAAATGGGTAACTTGTTCGATTGAATGACAAGAGGCTCTGCGCCGTTAACGTCTGCAAAACGACGCAGAGCCTCTACGCAAAGCCTGGTCTTCCCGCATCCGGGCGCCCATGCACCAAGACAAACTGATACTCTTCGAGCGCAGCGAGGAGCTCGTTAATCTCTTTTTCCCTGCCAAGCAAATCGACCTCAGAGTAGAGGCGAAGCTGTTCTTTCAACTGCGGATTCGAATTTCGTCCGGGGACATAATTTGCCCAGTACTCACCTCGATGCCCAGATGCTCTTTCGCAAGATTTGGGTACCGACGGGCCAACAAACTCGCCATTTCATCCGTACCCACAAGATCGACGCGATCGTCGATGTCTCTTAGATAGCTGAGATCAGAACTGTCTAGCCTTCGGCATGAATAAGCAATGGCTATCTTGACCAGCTGTCCAGATTTGAGCTCATTTCTTTCGGTCTCCAGACACTTCTCGATATCTTTTTCGATTTTATCCCTCGCCATAGCTCTATCTGGATAATGCCCGCATTCGAGATAGGCGTATTTGTTGTGAGGCAAAAGCCAGATTGTGTCCGGCGTCCCCGGGGCCGTTGCCGCCGAGCGGGCGGCAGACCCCCTGTGTACGGCTTATCATATCTAAAATACTGCGTAAGCAATTCCTGGGCGATGTTCTGAAAGGCAGCAGGATCGAGCCTGGCGATTCTTTCCCTGATTTCAATTTCTCTGCTCATCAAAGTTGCACGCTCCTCCGTTTTCTCTGGCAATCCAAACGTCCTTGGCTAAAGGTCGCCCCAAACCGCCTCGGCAAGCTTGATGATATGACATACGCCACATTGGCGAGAAGACGATGCCGATAGCAAAGCAATTCTGTTCGTCGCGCACGCACCGCCCTTTTACTTGCATCGCGAAACACCAGGGCGTGCTCGTTCGCTCAACTGTTATATGTGCAGGTGTACAAAGTCGCCATATACCCGACCACCCCGATAACGTTCTTATAGGACCCTCCCTGGCCGAGCTTGAGGTTGATGCCGTCGACGAAGACGCAGAGCAGTCGTCCTCGAGCGGCCCCTGCGCCATGCCTCGACGGACGCGAAGATCTTCTCATACAAGTTTGAGGCTAACCCGACCTCGAGGACCTCTAGCGAGAGAGCCGCGGGCGCAAGCTCATGCACAAGTACGGGGCGTTCGCCCGCTCTTGGTCGACGAGGGCTGCTCGACACGCCGGGCACGTAGTTCAGGTCGATGCAGTTGGAGCTGATGGAGCTCAGGTACGGCACGTCTCGTGTTAACCGTCTTCTGCACCCAGTTTAAGAAGAAGGACTGGCACCCGAGGCCGGATGCAGGGTCCATGCGGACGCGGTCATGGATAGTATCGTGCGCAACGCGGCCTAGGTCGCCATGGGCACGACTAACATTCGCCAGCTCCGCGGGTCGGATCACTAAGCTATAAAAAGGCACCAGGGCTGACGTCGGCCCTGGTGCCCATCCTTAATAAGGTTAAATCAACGGAAGGCAATGTGCGCCCAACTCAGGCCAGCTCTCCCCTAATCCCGCTTAAACAGATCCCTCGTGTACACCTTGTCCGCCACGTCCGCGAGCTCGTCGCTCCAGCGGTTGGCCACGATCACGTCGCACTCCGTCTTGAAGGCCTCCAGGTCGTGGGTCACCTCGGAGCCGAAGAACTCCGGCGCGTCCAGCGTGGGCTCGTAGACCACCACGGGAACGCCCTTGGCCTTCACGCGCTTCATGACGCCCTGGATGGAGCTCGCGCGGAAGTTGTCGGAGTTGGACTTCATCGTCAGGCGGTACACGCCCACGACCGGCTTCTCCTTGCCGGCGTACACGCGGTCCCACACCATCTGCAGCACCTCGTCGGCGACGAAGTCCTTGCGGGTGCGGTTGGCCTCGACGATGGCTCGATCAGGTTCTGGGGCACGTCCTTGTAGTTGGCCAGCAGCTGCTTGGTGTCCTTGGGCAGGCAGTAGCGCCGTAGCCGAAGCTGGGGTTGTTGTAGTGGCTGCCGATGCGCGGCTCCAGGCAGACGCCGTCGATGACGTCGCGGGTGTTGAGGCCGCGGACCTCGCAGTAGGTGTCGAGCT